>ODAI010760791.1_pt1 | contig 13946 bp, 13 predicted proteins | sample 1539321 | NCBI WGS metagenome assembly ODAI01 (sample SAMN02144231, study PRJEB22623) | gut metagenome | biome: sheep rumen | host: Ovis aries | place: New Zealand
ATCTACACTTAGTAGAAATTATTAAAGGTACTAAACTTTTACATATAATTATGAGTAATTTTCTACACTTAGTAGAAATTATTAAAGGTACTAAACTGTAGGAGATGCTGTTGCCCCATACACTTCTACACTTAGTAGAAATTATTAAAGGTACTAAACAATGTTAGAAAAGCAGCAGTCGGAAATTTCTACACTTAGTAGAAATTATTAAAGGTACTAAACCCGTACCTCGTCATATGTTACATTTTTCTATAAAAACAACTGTTACATTTTTACAAATATTCTCTCGTTTGCTTCCTTTTACAATCATTTAGTACCTTTATTCTCATATTATATCACAGATTTGCATTTTAACTATGAGATTACCATAATATCTGATTCTTCATTTTTCGCATAACCATATCGAATAACCTTACATTGTCTTGACAACTTAAGTATAATAATACTGTCTGACTGCGTAAATTTTTTCTCGAAGTCATTTGATATTTCAGCCAAAATGCTTTTCAACATTCTTTCACTATTATCAATTTCAAAAACTGAAAACTGTATTCTATGACCAAATTTCTCCAGATATTTTGAAAACCTATTTCTAAGCTTATCGTCTGAAATATCGTAACTAATAATAACCATATACTACCCTTCAAATATATTAATATCTCCTGACAGCAAATCATGTATTGGAAAATCGCACGCCACTTTCCCTTTCATAAAAGCTCTATAATACCCTCTAATATACATAAAAATGCTCTCTTTATTATCCAAAATATCCTGCATGAAAATGTAAGAATATTTGGAGCTCAACTTATACTGTAATTGCCATTGGTTCTTAACTTCAACAAAATCTTCCTTTTTAAACTGTCCAAGACTTATTCCTTTTCGCACCCTCCAATCTATTAGTGGACGGAAAGGTTCCATAAGGTCACAAACCAGAGATTTTCGCATATAAAAATCCGTATGAAACACTCCATGATACACATCAAAGTCATACACATGTAATAAACATTCAATAAAAGAGAATAAAATGGTATACCCAATATCTAACAAAGAATTTATATAGTCATATTTTATTCTAGGTTTTCTGCTTTTCCACTCTGTATTATCGAATATCCTTGCAAAATAAACTTTTGCGGCATTACCTTCGTACCCTAGAATCGTATCCCTTGTAATTTCTTCCGATTCTTCTAATTTCAGAAGATATTTGTCCAGAATAATTATTCCTTCTTTAATATACTCATTCTTATTTCTAATACGGTTTAACATAATTCTCTGATTGTTTATCTTGTTTAGAATAATATGTCTTCCCAAGTCGATTCCATTATATTCATATTGCTTTTTGTGTAAATAATTATTACCTTCTAAACCATTTGACATTATTTCGTAATACCGAAAATTATATGTCATAAAGCAAATAGAAAAGCCAAACTTCTTAGCCCTTCGTATCACCCCAGTTGTCAAACTGCAATCTCCTATTATTAATAACAAAAATACTCTGTAACAGGTATGTTGATATTTCACTTTGCCATCCGCGTCCCTTATAATTATATTATCATTTTTATATGAGATTTTGTCCCCTTGAGCCGGCATAAAAACTACAATTTGTTTTTTACTAAAATCATTTATCCCTAACATTTTGCCCCCTCTCTTTATTCAAGAAGACTCTTGTCACACGAAGGTTCATATATACAATGTTCACATTTTTTTCTATTTGTTTGATAAAATGTCTCGATGTTGAAATTCCGAATATCATTTATTACTTTTTCAAATTTTAGCTGCATCTCTTTATCTTGTGAAGGAAGAGGTATAGGATATGACTTATGATCATCCATACTATATATTTCCAACAAATCAACCCTATACCCCATTTCTATTAATGAGTAATACTGTGCATAAATCTGAAAAACATATCCATCATAAATACTTTTTACTCTTTTCTTCCTCTCACGTAGCATTCCTTTTTCAATATCAAAAATATCTATTTTCCCCGTAAGTCCATATTTCTCACAATATACATCTAAAGACATAAGTACACTTTTTTTATCTGTATACTTTTTTGTATCTACAACCTTATGAGCAGCCGTGCCATTAATCTGATCCGAAGATTGATATAATCGAGTCTCCATATTCCCGTATAATTTGTGGAAATATATCGACACAGGGCAGAAAATAAAATCATTCAATTCAGTTATAAGAATTTCATTATACATACAACACCCTTAACACTGATGTGTCTGAGCATACTCTAACCATTCTTTTTTACTAATAGAAATTTTTTTATCCAATTTTTCTGTATCTGCCTCCTTAAATCTTTCAATAGCCCATTGCACTTTTCGTGCTATATTAAACGCTCCATTTGCATCTGCATCCTTGGGTCTATATGGTTTATCATCACCCTTATAAACTTCCGAATTATAGAATTCACCATCTCTATTTCTCACAGGAGATATAAGATAGTCTACATCTACTTTCCCCGTTATACTGTTTCTCATTTGGAGAGTAAGTGACAGTATTCCTAATAATTTCTTATAAAACTCACTGTCATCGACGCCACAAATTGCTTCCTTTAGACCCCCTGCTTGATAAGAAATCCCATATGTACTCATCAAATCTTTCATTTCTTTAGTAAGATTAACAATTCTATAATCAAACTCTTCATTTTTTTCCGGATTTCTGAACGTTTTTATCCTTTCTCCGTTAGTATATATTTTCCACTTTTTACGATAATCTGATTCTGCACGAGGAAACTTATCATAGTCAACTTCAAAAACAAACATATCGTCATCCTTATCATAATAAATATCATCAAACCTTTTTATAAAATCAACTGATTCTTTCTTGTTTATATACTTAGGGTATAAAAGATTGACAAATCCAGTAGTTGGATCTATTTTACTTGTAAGCCAAGCAGGAATGTAAAACAATATTCCATTCTGAAGACCCATTTTAGTAAAACTTTCAAATTGCGTTGTTAATTGATATCCTTTTAACACACCCCCATTTGTGTCTATTGTTTTCTTTTTGTCAACCATATAATTTAGCTTAGTAATAAGCATTTTTTCAAATTTTTGATATACTTGCTTTTCAACCTTCACTCTACTTTTCTTAAATCCCGAGTTCAAATCTTCCAGCCCAATTACTGCATCATACTTTTCAACAAGTTCGCAGATTTTATGAACAACTTGACTTATATATCCCTCCTTCAAATCTTTTATATTTTCTATCTGTTTCCAATCCTTTCTGGAAGCATCTCTCTCTTTTTCTTTATTATCTAACAAAGTGTGGTAATCCGTTTTGATATCAATCCCATTTACATTATTTATTATCTCATTCAAAGAATACTGCTCAACAATTTTGCCCTCTCCATCTATAACAACTATATAGAGGAGATGCCTTTCACCTCGGTCAATTCCTATTATATAGGGATTGTCATCCTCTACAAGCTTCTCTCTGACTAGATGGTTTATCTTGTATGGATTTAGGGGTACGGTATTCATTGTTATCGGAATATGTATCTCATATTGATCTACTGTAAACCTCTTATCCTTGTATACATTGTACGGCAATATAGTTGTTTTCTTAGGATTGAGATTATTCTTATTCTTAATAGGCTTGTTTGCTAGATGAACAGCAACCTTATCAATACTGAGAGAAGCACGTCTCATAAACATTTCAGCAAAACCATTTAATCTTATTTCACCATTATTCCTTTCGTCAAACAAAGCCTTAAAGTATAGCGTATGCAAATTAGGTGTACCATGGCTTTTCTCAGAAAAATCCTTATTGTATAATTGAAACAGATATAACTTTCCTTCTTCAACCAATTCATCTACTTCCTTTGATGATATGTTATAAAAAGATATAACATATCCTTGCTTCTCTACATCTCTATAGAACTCAGAAATATCTTGATATTTCGCACTGCTTTTTAAATCAAAAGAAAAATCTTTTTTCCAGCTAGGATGTTTGTCTATGGACTCTTTATAAAACTCTATTAATCGCTCGCAGTCCTCTTTAACAAAATTAGTTCCCTTCTTAAATGTTCCTTCTTTATATATTTTTTTTATTTCATCAGACGGGGCAAAATAATCTATATTCTTTTTACTAAAGAAAACTTTGGGCAACATCTTGTTAGGCCCTGGTAACAGCCTATAATTTAGTATTTCATAATTTTCCTCGGATGATTTTTTCACGCCTTGCAAACATCTCGAATCAGATTTGTCCATAATAGCAACATAGTATTTACCGTCTTTTCTTAGCAGGGTTGTTCGATAGTCGGCCTCTTTATTCTTATCCCAGCCTTTCATTAATTGCGGATTCTCAAAGTATAATCTAAACTTTTCTTTTGAGTAAGGCTTCTTCGTCAAGTAATTTCGCGTCATATTATACATACTGTTTATTTCTCTCAGTCCATCAATACAAGGCACAAAGTCTCCATAGAATCTCTCATCTCTGTTTTCTTCCCTTCCGGTTCCCAGCAAAGGAATCAAATAGTTCTCTAACAGCTTTATTGAATCTAATGTACTTTTCACCTTTTCAATAAATTCTTTATTAGGAGACAGATTCATTTCATCATTATGGTTATCAATTAAAGGTATAAATTCTTGCAAATTCGCTTCGTACTCCTCTATCATCATTTGCATCTTCAGCATTAATTGTCCAAATAAATCAACTTCCTTATTGCCTAATTCTTGCAATTCAAGAATCGAAAAACTATCTATTCCTTTGAATACCTTGCGTCGTTTTTCATCATACTTCTCTGACTCTTTATTTTTGTCTTTAGACCGCTCGTCATATTTCCTTTTCCAATTGTTACTTATTACACACCATGAATCATATATATCATTAGAAATAGTGGATATTGCCGAGCCATTGCGTACATAAATTCCATTGACATTATAACTATTCTCATCTGCAATCTTTTTAAGATTTGTTATTACCTTACAAAAATCAGAGTTTTCAGAAAAAGCCTCCTTTAACATTTCTATCAAATCACTATCATTTTTTATATCATCAATATAGAATGACATACTATTCTTTTCAGCCAACACCTGCTTATACAGCGGTTTTAGTTTGGGTAGCTTATCTTTATTCTCTTGATTATAAAGATTAATGCACTCATTAATCCCTTGTATCTTCTCTCCTTTTTCTGTAACAACACCTCCAATTAATGAGTTATATACATCTATCCCCTTTTGTGTCATAACACATTCAAAAAACTCTGGTCTAAACATATCTTCGACATTGTATTCGCTCCCAAGAACATTCTCAGTGAGTTTATTGGTTTTTTCAACTTCCAAAATTAGTTTTGCATTATCAAACGCCTTAATATTTGAAATAAATCTAGGCAAATTTTCATTAATTATTCTATATGAAATTGCAGTCGACTTCTTTTCAGAGGAGTACATGTTTTCTCTATTCTTTTCATAGCCTTTAAAAGCTGTATAAAAGCCATTAAAACTTTTGACAAGGTTAATTTCATCTTGATTTGTTAAGTGATTTGGAAGTACCTCTTTAATAATCTTATCACTAAAAATCTGCTTATACTCTTCATCTTTTACAAATGCACTAGAAATGATTCTTCGATAGTTATCCTCCATAGATATTAAATTCTTTAAATCTTCTTCATTTTTATTACTTTTATTATATAGTCTTATATATGTATCTATATCTGACAGCTTTACATTATTTAATATACGTTCAATAAATTCTCTGTGATAGCCATCAATAAGTTTTTTAACTTCTCTGTAATCATTAGCCCTTTGCTCATCTTCTTCTATCAACCTTTTATTTATGATGTTTTCCTGCGTCTTGCCAATCGGTATTGCTTTAAATCTTAATGTCTTACTCACAGGATAACAGCCAATAAAACTATCAATTTTTTTCATAAAACCTTTCCTCCTTGATACTTCATTCTAGGTATATCTATTGATTAATAACACCTGTTACAGTTCAGTGCTTAGCCAAATCTAGACATAAAAAGGGATGCAACGATTAGCTTGTGAAGAGTTCACAAACTTTGTTACATCCCATTGGCTAATGTTTCTCAAATGAATTCGTCACTATATCAATGACATTTTTGTTTTGCATACGAGCAGTCTCAATTATCGTAAGTGCATCACAAATATGCTGTGCACCGGAGTCACTCCTAAATACTACAGCTTGCTTCTGCTTCCTTTTGAACTTACGTAATTCGCGCTCGCTGATGTTGTTTGTGTAATCAACATCTGGATGGCTTAGAAAGAAGAGATGATTATCTTTATAGTCGCGCATCCTTTTGTAAAGGTTGTATCCATCCATATATGACTTGTCGGGTGGATGCTCTTCGTATTCAAGTGATGCAAGGTTTAATATTGATTCGTAGCGCTCAGTTAGTTCTGCTATCTTTTCTTTTGAAAGATTGCGTTTGTTTCGTTTGACAGTATGTATCATCTTTTGTAAAAAAGAATGCATCTTCTTATGCCAAGTAAGGTGAGATTCATTTTCAGTTGCACCAATAAGATACCTTAGTACGTGTGCCAAGCATTCTTGGTGATTCGAACCATAAGAATAATAACTTCTGTCATGGTCGTGTATGAGAATGCCATCATAATTGTTTACGGGAGTTTTTGAAAGACCATCGTGTCCTTTGTGAGCTGTATGTTGATATAATACGTTTTCTTTGTCAGTACAAAGGATTACAGCTTTGCGCGAACCGTTGACATTGCTTGTGGTTGCATCAGAGTAAAGTATGTCGGCGTGAGTGAGCAGGGAAAAGATTTTTGCTCTTTCAGAACTTGTGGCATTGGAAAAGTGGGTGGAAAGATTGCAAATGGTTCCCGTAGATAAAGTGACTACGCCCTTTGTCAAATCAGAAATAAACTGACTTGTCTTTGCTACCGGCACGTTATAATAGTTGTTTAAAAGAAATGCAAAGGCTTTAATAGACGAACCATAATTGACGTCGCCAAAAAGACCTTTGGGAAATGGAGCGTGAAGTCTAGTACCAGTGATGCGATTACGATATTCCTCAGCAATAAAGTCTTGAACATCTACATGGATTTTGATATCGATTAGTTGTTTTGTGATTAATTTGCCGGTCGGATAAATATCGGGATTGGTAGCGAATTCTTTTGGGGTAGGTAATAGAATGGCTTCTTTGGTTGGAGTCAAACGTTTTGCAGTGTGAGGTTTGTGTCCAGGCTGCCCACCGGGCTTTCTGCTTGATGGCTTACGATTATTAGGTACTTTCTTTCGAAATGGCAAAGCAGAAGATGGAAGGGAAGAATTTTCGAAATTTGTGTTAATGCGTTTTTCTAACTTCTTGTTAGTTCCATTAAGCATACGTACTTCTGCTTCGGCTGTTTCAGCTCGAACTTTAAGTGATGCGTTTTCATCAGAGAGAACTAAGATTTGTTTTTTTAGATTATCGTTTTCAGCGATGAGACTATTACAGCGAAGCTCACTGTACTTCCAGCGTTTATGCGCAGACTTATGTTTCTTGGCATTGGTATTTACAATCTGCTCAAGATGACGAATACGTCGCAGAAGAGATTCCTTTTCCTCAATAGGAAAATCATCTGAAAGTTGCTTTTTTAATCTCTTGTTTTCGGCACGCAGAGACATAAGTTCTCGACGTTGAATTTTATGAGCTTCCTCAAGTGTCAATAGTCTACTCCTTTTAGTGTGATTGTTGATTAATACGATCCAGTTCTTTCTTTAAGGCATTTATTTGCAAAGTAAGCTGGCGATTTTCATCTTCAAGTTCTTGAATTCGTTTGTCTTTGTCGATGTTGGGATTAGAAGATTTGGGTTTGGATTTAGCACCTTTGTTTCGTCCGTCAGTAGGAACCATTTCTCCTGTTTCGGGATCAATTTTCCCGATGAGAGTACGCTTGGCGCGAGAACATTTCTTTTCCTTATCGTAATAAGATTTGGAATCGTAGACGTATGTTATACCAGAACGTTTGTCGAATTGCTTGATAATTGCCATGTGAACACCTCCTATATGGTTATGAGTTAATAATAACACATAACCATATAAAATGCAATAGAAAAAAGTGAGAAAACGCCTAAAATATGTGGTTTTTAGGTGGATAGTAAATGGCGAATATGGTTACGAGATACGTAGTTTGGCAGACCACTGAACAGTAACAAAGAAATAATTGTTCGATTTTGTGTACTGATAATGGGACATATTGGGTGCTATACTTATGATGTAAGAATTTGTAAATATTAGTGGATAATATAGAAAAAAAGAATAGGGGGGTTATATGTATTACTTGGATAAGGATAATGATGATATTAGATATATAATCAAGTTTTTTCAGCACGATGAATATGCTAAGACATTTGTGGAAGAGCGTTGCTTTTACACAAATCCTGTAGGATACTATTGTAATGTTGAAGGTGGGCGTGGGGATGCTTTGGAAGCTTCAATAATTGGAAGACCACTTGAACGAGTATATGAGAATATTTCAATTGTGGATATTAAGTATGGTAATGGAATACCAATATTCTGTTGTTATATGGTTGTTGAGAATGAAGTTTTAAATAATCGGGTATTTAATATTGATAAAAGGTGTGTTAGAGATTTTATGGATAAAAAGGGAGGTGTGGCAGTAGTAATCAGGTATGAAGAATTTCATAAGGCTTTATGGTCTTGCCCTGAGATTGTAAAGTACGGACGAGTGAATTACTATGAGGAATTATCGATTGACGATACTGTAAAGCTCTCAAAGTTTCCGTTAGTCGCTATTTTTAATAAAAATATTCAATATTCATACCAAAAAGAATATCGAATAGCATTTGATGGAATAGTTGAAGGAGAGTTAAAAGCGGATGAAGAAAGAATTAGACTAGAATACGAAGATTGTAGTAGAAAATATTATTATACTGACAAGATAGATATAATTGGTGCGTATAGAGGAGATAGTTTTGTTGAGGGTGAAAATGGATTGTATATGTTAGAAATGTGATTGTATAAAAGAAACGAAGGTGTGACAATAATAATAATGTACTGAGGATTAATCAACACGTAGGTTTTACATATTATTTGAGCCTTGATATAATAATGTTATTATAAATGCAAAGAGTCAGTCTGAAACCGGAGATTACAATAAGTCTCAGAGCGAGAGGATAGAGTTTTGGACACGTTTTCACGAAGTGCCTGTGGAGCGTGGAAATCCGTTTGATGTGCATAAGCCTACTACGGATAACAGGAATGATAATGCAATCGTAACTAGTATTGCTCATATTTCTATTACATTGGTTAATAAAGATGGATGTGTGGGTGTTGAGCTTTATATAAGTGATAATAGAGATCTCTTTGGCAAGCGGTATTTCATATGAATGAAATAGAAAAAAGTTTGGATTATTACCTGACTGGCGGAGGTTGGATGGGAAAAGGCTTCGAGAGTGCTATATCGTATGCCTAGATTGAACTTTGAAGAACATTCGAATTACGATAGCCTAATGAATGATATGATTGATAAGGCAGTTCTATTTGCATGTATATTAAAGAAGTATATTAGGTTTTTCTGGAAATAAGTATTTGAGGTGGGTTGTATATGGGAGATATTGTCTGTACTAATATGTCTGATGGAGAGATAATCGAACAGAAAAGAGATATTGAAGAATTAACAGATGCTTTATTGGCGGATGTTAGGAATACAGATGTGTTGACGGAGAAATCTGTCAGTATGCCTCTAGCACAGTTATCAACGTTGGGGGCTGGTGTTTCTTCTTTGATTCCGGCATTCAACATGGCAACACAGACTATAACGATGAATACACACGGATTATATCAACTGGCAAATGCAGGCGTGGGTGATACTCTTAAGATTGCAAAAAACGGGAACTTCTGGGGAGCGTTTAAGACTGCTGAAGGTGGTTCAAAATTTGCCCAGTTGACAGCGGCAGATCCGGTTTCTGCAACAAGTTCAATAGTAATGAATGCAAATCCGGCGACTATGATGATGGCTGTTGCTTTGTTCTCAATTGAAAAAGAGCTGGGAAATATAGAGGAAATGCAGAAGCAGATTCTATCTTTTTTGGAAATTGAGAAGGAATCTGAAATTGAAGCTGATGTAATTACGTTAACTGATATAGTGACTAAGTATAAGCATAATTGGGATAACGAGCGATACATAGCAAGTAATCATAAAATGGTATGCGATATTCAGCGCACAGCCAGGAAAAATATGATATCTTATCAGAAACAAGTAGCAGAAGCTTTGAAGTCAAAGCAGCTTATCGTTATGGAAAGCAAGGTCAATTCGACGCTTTCTGATATGCAGAAGAAGTTTAAATACTACCGCTTATCGTTATATACGTCTTCGCTTTCTTCTCTAGCTGAGATTTTGCTTAGTGGTAATTTCAAGGAAGAAAATATTCAGGTGGCGATAAGAGAGATAAGAAAGAATACGGATGAATACAGAAACATGTTTGGGGAATGTTCTATTTATCTTGAGAAGATGTCTAAGGGATCTGTTGAAAATAATATTTTAAAAGGCGTTGGTGTCGCAAGTGGCGCAATGGGGAAGTTGATTGGAGGTATTCCGAGGGCAAAAGACGGACAGGTAGATAATTTCCTTATCGAAAAAGGCCAAAAGCTTAAAGGTGGTGTTCAGAAGGTGAGTCGCGAAGTTGTAGAGAGCTTTGCAGAGGTCAGCAATCCGAATACAGGCGGCATTTTAAGGAATCTTGAAGATATAGGTCATATTTATAACAATACAACTCAAATCTGTTTCGATAAGGATAATTTGTATTTGGTTGCAGGGTGATTGAAATTAATATATCAAAGAAATGTAAAGATACTATTCTAAGTCATACATTATGTGTAGTGTCATTAAAGGATGTAGCTTCGACGGATAGAAAGCATTTTGTTGTGGCATAGTGATAGGGAAGAATGGCAAGAAAAAACCAGCGTGGAACAGGTTGCACAATGCATTTACAACAACATAAGTGGCATAGGTCAATATACGGTCTTGTGTGCGTCATTGGGACATATGATATGTCCTTGTAATCTATTATAAGTATTCATAATATCATAATACTGATGACGTTATGGTTGAAGGAATACCAAGGCAGTTAGATATAATGTTTGCTAAAGTGGAAGAATATGAAAAGTACATTGCAGAAAGGTGGAGATTGTAATTATATCTTTTAATGTATTAATCTTTTTGGGGAGAAGGTGGCGATATAAATGTCTACAATGATAGATGATATTGGTAATAAAATAAAAAAATACTATATGTACCGATGGATATTTTTTATTATTACGTCAATGTGTGTGTTGTTTACAATTTTTTTTTTTGTGATTTTCTTTAAAACATCAGAGTTTAATTTAAAAATACTAGGAATGGTTGCTTTAGGTTTTATAGTTACTTTTACGCTTTTTATATTAGGTATTCGAAAATGCTCTAAATCTTATTATATTGAATATCCTTATTACATAGAAAAAATTAACATATCAGGTAAAAGGACACCAAGCGTGGAAACTGCGAAAGAATTAGTAGATAATTACATTATTAATAATGGATTTTATACTATAGAAACACATTATAACAACATTAATAATTGGAAGTATAGATTTAATGAAGCATTGACTAATCTTTCCAAGCATAGAAGAAATGAGTGGAAAAAATACTATGAACAGATTCTGGACGACAGTAATGCTTTTCATTTTGTAATGTATAGAAATCAGACACGCTATCGCCAACATAATTATAAGAAAACAGCTTATAAAGTTTCAATGTTAGAAAAAGAGTTTGCGTGTAGTTATAGATGGCTTAAAAACAGAAATGAAAGATTAGCCAAAATAGACTATGCTTGTTCATTAAGTAAATATGAGCATAAAAATCAAAGGAAGCTTATGACTAGAAACTTGAGAGTTCAAATAATGAAAAGAGATAATTATACCTGTCAGATATGTGGGAAGTATATGCCAGATGAGTTAGGTTTGCAAATTGATCACATAATCCCTATTTCAAAAGGAGGCAAATCAATTCCGTCTAATCTACAGGTGTTATGTTCAAAATGCAATAGTAATAAGTCGAATAAATTGGCTTAATGACAAGGGGACTGGTTCTTTTGTCACTGGTAATAGTTGACTAATTATTATAGCGCATCGTTGACAAATAGCATGCAATATGCCATATACAACATAAAAAAGCGGATGCTAGTTGGAAATATTTAATGTAGAATTTTACAAGGAAGAGGATGGAACAAAGCCGGTTGGGGAATTTATAAGGACATTAAATGTTAAGACGAAAGCAAAAGTAGTTGCAAATATGCATCTACTAGAAGAATATGGGAATATGGCAAGAGAGCGCTCTCGAAAGAGTTAGATCAGACTGTCATAGGAAAAGAAGCGGGAACGTATGAGTGATTTACAAGAGTTAACAGAAGAGTTGTTACAGAATCCGGATTTTAAAGCTGAATATGATGCCTTACAGTCTGAAATGGATATAACTAGATCTATGCTTGCATGGCGGGCATATAATGAAGAAAACCAACAGTTTATTTCAAATGATACAACTTTAGAGGTTGAACATATTTTTTCGCGTCAAAGACAGATTAATGAAAAAACGCTTTCAAATAAGAATAATCTAGAATCAATAGGCAATAAAGCATTACTTGAAAAGGGAATAAATATAAGAGCCTCTGATTATAGATTTGAAGATAAAAAGAAGTATTATCTAGGCTTTAAAAATGATAAAGGAAAGGTAAAGTAAGGAACTAAGAACAAAGAGTTGATTAAAATGGCAAAATCAAAAGAAGGTTTTCAATAGAGCGATATAATAAAGAGAAAGAGTATTATTATAGAGGAATTCCTTGTATTTATAGAAAAGAATGTGTTGTCATTATAACTGTGCTTGATTCGACACAGTTCATTGTATTAGGAAGGGTAAAAGATTATGGATTTAAGTATTGTAATAGAATACCTTGAAAACTATGGTGGAAAGAAATACAAAACGGTAGACAAAGCATTAGATAGTGAAAAAGAATACTTCAAAGCATTTTATGAAGCAGGAAGGAGGGCGCGGGAGGAATATAAAAAGTTTTGTACAGCTGTATGTAAGGGGATTTCTGGATTAGAAATGGATAGCAAAAGTCCAAGTATGTGGGTGAATCAAGGACAAAGGGTAGATGAATACTTTTGGTCGAGGTTTAAAACTTGCTCAAGTCTTGATTTTATCAATAATATATCAATTACAATAGATAGAACGCCTATGATGGGTGGAGATTTTGTATTGGGCGTATATGTTGGATTAGATTATAACCATTCTAAAGATGACAAATCAAGAATTGTTCGACAAAATCAACTTCTTGATTTAGATATTCCTGTTGCAGATGATTTTTATTATTTAATCCTTCCATCAAATGGTAATAATTATATTTCTAAAGAGCGAGATAAATTAATAAAACGATATAAGGCTCATGAGATTAGAGTGGTATCTTTATTAAAGGTTATTAAAGGACCATATACAGCAGATAGAGGAGACGCTGTTATTAAAAATACAAGAAGAGCTATAATAGACTTTTTGCCATACTATGAGTATATTATTAGGAATAATACGCAATAGTTGATACGACAAAGAAATCAGCGAAAAAACAATGAATTAATAAACGGCGTTGATAAAAAGGATTGATAAAAGTTAATTATGAATTATAAAAACTCTTAGAGCATTAGTATTAAGGAGGCAAAGAATCAATGTCTAAAAGCATTATTGATATTCTATTAGATAGTATCTTTGATGAACAATGGACTGGAAGACATGGAGAAAGACTTACACATAGAGAACTTAGATTAGTTCAGTTGCTTGGCAGAAAAGGCAAAGTCATTAGAAACCTGTACTTGCCAAAAGATAATGGGGAGACATCAGAGATAGATCTAGTATTTATAACACAGAAGGGAATATTTGTATTTGAAAGTAAGAATTATTCCGGATGGATATTTGGCGATGAAA
>ODAI012812282.1_pt1 | contig 13946 bp, 8 predicted proteins | sample 1539321 | NCBI WGS metagenome assembly ODAI01 (sample SAMN02144231, study PRJEB22623) | gut metagenome | biome: sheep rumen | host: Ovis aries | place: New Zealand
CCACGGCAGGCTCCTCTTCTGCAACAGGTGCTTCCTCCACGGCAGGCTCCTCTTCTGCAACAGGTGCTTCCTCCACGGCAGGTTCCTCTTCTGCAACAGGGGCTTCCTCCACGGCAGGCTCCTCTTCTGCAACAGGGGCTTCCTCGTCGTCCTCAATGTCTTCAAATTCCACGCCGTCGTTCAGCATCACCGTTTCAAACTGCGAGAAGGGCTTGTTCACCAGTTCCTTCATCATTGTGTCTGGCGTGAACGACACCTTCTGATGGCTCTCGATAACCACTCGCTCTCCCGTCCGCACACTGACGCTCTCGCGGGCTTCCACATCCACTATCTTAAACGTGCCCAGCCCTCTCACCTTCACCTGCTCGCCCCGCTGCAGCTGCTCTACGACGACAGCAAACACCAGATTGGCAAAGTCATCGGCATCATGCTGCGACAGCCCGTTTTTCTCGACGAGCACTCCAGCTATCTCTTGTATGGTCAGCTTTCCCATTGTCTATCGTCCTTCCTTTAGTTTGTCTTTCCACGTCTGGTTGGGCCTGAAGTTCAGCACCAGTTTGGGCGGCACCAGCATCCGTTGCCCCGTTGTGGGGTTCACCATGATACGCTCCATCTTCTTCTTCGTTTCGAAGATTCCAAAGTTGGGTATCAGCACGGAGTTGTCCTCCTGAAAGGCATCGCCCATAGCATCTATCAGGTTGTTGACCAGTTTCTGAACGTCCTTAGGGGCATATCCCGTGCGTTGGGCTAATTCTGCTATAAATTCCTTGTTGTTCACCTTATATTATATTATTAATGTATCACCTCGGCATACAAGTCGAAGGCCTCCGCGTCGGTGATGCGTACCTCGTAGAACTGCCCTACCGTCAGCTTCTCCTGTGCGGATATCAGCACCTCTGGATCGACCTCCGGCGAACAGTATTCGCTGCGGCCTATCCAGTAGTCACCCTCACGCCGGTCTATGACGACGCGCAGCTGCTGTCCTATTTTCGCTGCCTCTATCTCGCTGCTTATTTGCTGCTGCACGCGCATCAGCCGGTCCAACCGGGCCTGCTTCACCTCCGGCGGCACGTCGTCGGCATAGTGCTCTTGGCTGTATGTGCCCTCTTCTTCCGAATAGGCGAAGGCCCCCATCCGCTCGAAGCGTGCCCACCGGGTAAACTCCAACAGCTCGCTGAAGTCCTCGTCCGTCTCGCCCGGGAACCCTACCATCAGCGTGGTGCGCAGATGGATGCCGGGCACCTCGCGCCTCATGCGCTCTATCAGCTCGTAGGTGTCCTGCTTGCCCACGTGGCGGTGCATGCGGTCGAGCATGCGGTCGCTGATGTGCTGCAGGGCAATGTCCAGATACTTGCATACGTTCTTCCGCTCGCGCATCACGCGCAGCAAGTCCCACGGGAAGTGGGCAGGATAGGCATAGTGCAGCCTTATCCACTCCACCCCATCGATGTCTGCCATGTGGTCCACGAGCTCTGCTATGTGTTGCTGCCCGTCAATATCCACCCCATAATAGGTCAGTTCCTGAGCTATGACATTGAACTCCCTTACACCCTGCGCCACCAGCCAGCGTACTTCATCCAGAATCTCCTGCATGGGCCTGCTCTGATGGTGTCCCGTTATCAGCGGTATGGCACAGTAGGCACAGTGGCGGTCGCAGCCCTCGGCAATCTTCAGGTAGGCATAGTGGCCTGGCGTCGTCAGCACGCGCTCCCACCGGCGGTCTTCGCGTACAATAGGGTGTGCCTCCAAATCGGTCAACAGCTGGCGGTAGTTAAACTTTCCATACCACCCGTCCACCTCGGGTATCTCTGCTTCGAGCTCTGCCAGATAACGCTCTGACAAACAGCCCATCACGTAAATACGCTGTAGCCGTCCTGCGCCCTTGGCCTGAGCCAGTTCAAGAATCGTGTCGATACTCTCCTGCTTGGCATCCTCAATAAATCCGCAGGTGTTCACAACGGCTATCTCGCCCTGAGGGTTTTCTGCGTCGTGAGTCACCTGATAGCCGTTGGCCACGAAGAGCCCCATCAGCATCTCAGAATCTACCAGATTCTTCGAACAGCCCAGCGAAATGAAATCTATTGTCGGTTTGCTTCCCTTGTTCATAAACGAAATCTATTGTCGGCTTGCTTTCCTTGTTTCATTCGTCTTTCTTGAACAGCGAGTCAACAAACTGCCTGCGGTCGAAGAGCTGCAAGTCCTGCATGCCCTCGCCGAGTCCTATATACTTTACAGGAACCTTCAGCTGGTCGCTGATGCCAATGACCACGCCGCCCTTTGCCGTACCGTCGAGCTTGGTGATGGCAAGACTGGTAATCTGCGTCACCGCCGAGAACTGCTTCGCCTGCTCGAAGGCGTTCTGACCCGTCGAGCCGTCGAGCACCAGCAGCACCTCGTCGGGAGCCTCGGGCAGCACTTTCTTCATCACCTCCTTGATCTTCTTCAGCTCGTTCATCAAGCCCACCTTGTTGTGCAGGCGGCCTGCCGTGTCTATCAGCACCACGTCGGCACCGTTGGCCTTGGCGCTCTGCAGCGTGTCGAAAGCCACCGAGGCAGGGTCGCTGCCCATCTGCTGCTTCACCACTGGCACGCCCACGCGCTCGCCCCAGATGCACAGCTGTTCTACGGCAGCTGCGCGGAAGGTGTCGGCAGCGCCCAGATAGACCTTCTTGCCGGCCTGCTTGAACTGCCAGGCCAGTTTGCCGATGGTGGTCGTCTTCCCCACCCCGTTCACGCCTACCACCAGTATGACATAGGGCTTATGGTCGCCGGGCAGGTCCCAGTTGGCATTGTCGCTGCTGTTGTTCTCGGCCAGCAACCCCGCTATCTCGTCGCGCAGGATACCGTTCAGCTCGCCGGTCGATACATACTTGTCGCGAGCCACGCGCTGCTCAATGCGCTCTATCACTTTCAGGGTCGTCTCAACGCCTACGTCCGACGTTATCAGCACCTCTTCCAGATTGTCCAGCACGTCGTCGTCCACCTTCGACTTACCGGCAACGGCACGTGCCAGCTTGCTGAACACACTGCTCTTGGTCTTTTCCAAGCCCTTGTCCAGCGTCTCTTTCTTCTCTTTATTGAAAAAACCGAAAATTCCCATGTCTCTCTGCTTTTCGTAAATTTTTCCGCAAAGTTACGAAATTTCTGCCAAAAAAACAAGAGAATGCTTCTTTTTTTTCTCCCCCCGCAATAAAACTATGCCTATGCTGCATGCCCGATTAGCGCTAAGACGATTACGTGGTTCGTAGAAACGCCCTTCTGCATGACTTACCCAGTTATCCGGACTTCGGCGATACGTCACCCAAAAAGGTGTTTTTACCTCATTTCTATTATCAATCCATTTGTGGAGAGGCCACTGGTTTCCGCCTAAGGAGTGAGTTTCCTCTGCGGGGCAATTTGTTCTCCATTTATAGAGGAAAGATACGGAAAAAGCGGTAAAATCACTACATTTGTACCATAATTTATAATATATCTTCCAAAATCGCTTTGCTTTGTCGGATTTTTTTTGTAACTTTGCATGGAATTTAGAGATTATTAGATGAAGAGAGTATTTCCTATCCTTATAGCAGGCCTGTTCGCCCTTGTTGGCAAGGCCCAGGAGAGCCAGGAGGTGTATAGTTTCCTGCGGCTGCCCGTGAGTGCCCATGCAGCAGCCCTCGGCGGCGAAAACATCACGCTGACCGACGACGACCCCACCGTCATCTTCCACAACCCCTCGCTGCTGTCGAACATCAGCGACAAGAGCATCAACCTCAACTTCATGACCTACATGGAGGGAGCCATGACCCTGTCAACGTCGTTCGTCAAAACTGCCAAGGAGCGTGCCACATGGGGCGTGAGTGCCCAGTACATGAGCTATGGCGAGATGAAGGAAACCACGGTGAATAACGAGCAGACCGGCACCTTCTCGGCCAAGGACATCGCGCTGGCGGGATCGTTTGCCTACATGCTCACCAACAGGCTGAGCGGTGGCATCACCGCCCGCTTCATCTCTTCGTCGTTAGGCAGCTACAACTCGCTGGCTATGGCTGTCGATCTGGGGGTCAACTACTACGACACCGAGCGTGAATGGTCGCTCTCGGCAGTGGCTAAGAACCTGGGCGGACAAGTCAAGGCCTACGACGACGAGTTTGAGCGCATACCCATCGACCTCCAGCTGGGTGTCAGCAAGCGCCTCATCGGTTCGCCGCTGCGACTGTCGGTCACCATGTCGCGACTGCATAAGTGGAACACGCCCTTCCTGCAGCATTTTGCCATTGGTGCCGACGCGCTGCTGGGCTACGGCATCTATGTGGCTGCAGGCTACAATTTCCGCCGCTCTAGCGAGATGAAGATTACCGACACCGACGGCGACTCCAACCACGGGGCGGGCATATCCTTTGGAGCCGGCATCCAGACGCAGCGTTTCAAGCTGCATGCCGCCTATGCCAAATACCATGTGTCGGCATGGTCGCTGCTCATCAATGCTACCTATTCGCTATAGTTATGAATAACAAAAAGATAACCATTGCCATTGATGGCCATTCGTCGTGCGGCAAGAGCACGATGGCCAAAGACCTGGCCCGGGAGATAGGCTACGTCTATGTAGATACCGGAGCCATGTACCGTTGTGTCACCCTCTATGCCCTGCGCCACGGGCTGTTCACTGCCGAAGGCATCGACACCGAAGCCCTGCGCCGCAGCATGGACGACATCCATATCTCTTTCCGCTTCAATGCTGAAGCCGGACGCCCCGACACCTATCTGAACGGAGAACTCGTGGAGCGCGACATCCGCTCGATGGAGGTGTCGTCGCACGTCAGCCCCATAGCCACCCTCGATTTCGTGCGCGAGGCTATGGTGCGCCAACAGCAGCAGATGGGGCGCGACAAGGGTATCGTCATGGACGGTCGCGACATCGGCACCGTCGTATTTCCCGATGCCGAACTGAAAGTATTCGTCACCGCCTCGCCACGCGTGCGTGCCCAGCGGCGCTATGACGAATTGAAGCAGAAAGGCATGATGGCCGACTTCGACGAGATATTGAAGAATGTGGAAGAACGCGACTACATCGACTCCCACCGTGCCGTGTCGCCCCTGCGGCGTGCCGACGATGCCCTGCTGCTGGACAATTCGGACATGACCATTGCCCAGCAGAAGCAGTGGCTCATGGAGCGCTTTGCCGAGGCTGTAGGCCAATGAACCGGTGCAACGCGGTTTTTCTCTACTATCATTGCATGAACATTTGCTAATTAATATTTAGGTACGCGATATGATGACAAGCAGACGTCAATTCATGCTGGCAGCACTGCTGCTCACGGTTATGGGAATATACGGACAGACATACAACACACTATGGAAGCAGGTTGAAGAGGCGCAAGCCAAGGATCTGCCCAAGACAGCCATTGCTACGCTGGAGAAGGTAGAAAGCAAGGCACGCCGCGAGCGAGCATACGGCCATCTGCTCAAGGCTACGCTGCTGCATGCCCGTCTGCAGTCGGAGGTGGCTCCTGACTCGCTGCTGCCAGCCGTACACCGCATAGAACAGCAGGAGCAGCAGTCCACCGACATGGTGCTGCGCGCCGTCTATGATGCCGTGCTAAGTGTGGTGTATAGACAGAACCACCAGCTTTCCGACGACTGGCAGCAGACCAGCACCGACTACGCCGCCAAAGCCATAGCCCACCCCGCTGCACTCGCTGCCGTAAAGGCTGATGCATACATGCCCTTCGTCATCAAAGGGAAAGACAGCCGGCTTTACGGCGACGACCTGCTGAGCATCGTAGGCCAGGAATTGGAAGCTTGGCAGGTGCTCAACCGCTACTATGACCAGGTAGGCAACCGCCAGGCAGCCTGCATGACGGCACTGGAAATGCTGCGCCAGCAGAATTTCACTACCCGCCAGCCGCTCCATCGCTCCACCTACATCCGTCAGCTCGACTCGCTGATCAGCCGCTATGGCGACCTGCCCGAAGCCTGCGAGATAGCCATCACGCGCTATGACCACATGCACCATTTCACCGATGCCGACTCCCGCCAATGCTACGAGTGGCTGCAGTCAGCCCTGAAGCGATGGCCGACATGGAAGCACAGCAACGCCTTGCGCAACCGGATGACCGAACTGACCAATCCGCAGTTCCATGCCGAGGCAGCCTGCCGAGTGGCTGAGGTGGGCAAGGCGCAGACCGTACGGCTTACCGCCTTACGCCATATCAGCCAGCTCACCATGCGCATATACCGCACCTCGCTGAACGGAGAGACCACCCTCGACCCCAACGACCCTGACGGCTATCGCCAGATAGCCAAGGGCATGACCGAGCTGCCCGACCTGCGGCGCACGCGGTCGTTCGGCAATCACCCTGACCACGAGGTGTTCAGCGACTCGCTCGAACTCGGTCTGCTGCCCGCTGGTGTCTATCTTGTGGAATACCAGACGGAGCCGGCCACGCAGGTGTCGCGCCAGCTGTACTTCGTGTCGGGTGTGCGTCTGCTGATGCAGGCCCAGCCACAGGGTATGATGCGCTACGTGGCCGTCGATGCCACAACCGGTCAGCCCGTCAGCAGTGCCCGACTGCGCATGACCTTCCGCCGCAATTGGAACGAAAAGCCCGAAACCGTGGAACTGACCTGCGACAGCAAGGGCGAACTGCTGCACGACCAGTCGAAGCGACAGCCTGCTGCCGTGTTCGTCTATACCGACAAGGACAACGCCTGTCCGCAACAGAACACCTACGGACGCTACACCTACTACGAGCACCGCTACGGCGACGAACATACCGACGTGTTTACAGACCGCGCCATCTACCGACCGGGGCAAACCGTCCACGTAGCAGCCATCACATGGCGCGAGGCATCAGCCACACAGCAAGAGGCTGTTGCCAACAAGAGCATCACCATACAACTGCGCGATGCCAACGGCAAGACTGTCAGCGAACAGCCGCTCACCACCGACCGCTACGGCAAGTGCGCCACCACGTTCACCCTGCCCACCGGACTACTGAACGGACGTTTCACGCTGCGTGCCGCCAACGGCTATTGCACCATCCGCGTGGAAGAATACAAACGCCCCACCTTCCGGGTGGAGTTTGATGACTATAAGCAGCCTTACCGCAACGGCGACACCCTGCACGTAAGCGGCAAGGCGACAAGCTATGCCGGTGTGCCCGTACAGGGTGGACGCGTGAGATATACCGTACGCCGCCGCGTGGCCTGGTGGTGGCTGTCGTACAGCAGCTACTGGCAGGGAGGCTACATGGCAGCAGGCCGACAAGAGGAAGTGGTGGGCGAAGGCACGGCGATAACTGCCGACGACGGCACCTTTACTATCGACATGCCTATGGTGCTGCCTGCCGAAGCCGACGGACGCCCTTCATTCTACCATTTTGTGGCTGAAGCCGACGTGACCGACGTGGCAGGTGAGACGCATAGCGGCACGTTGTCGCTGCCCTTGGGCACCAAGGCCACCGTGCTCACCTGCGACCTGCCGCAACAGGTGCGTAGCGACAGACAGCCTGCCGTCACCTTCCAACGCCGCAATGCTGCCGGACAGGAGACCGGCGGCACCGTGCGCTACCGCATTGACGGCGGCAAATGGCAACAGTGCATGGCCAACAAAGCCATCGACCCCTTCATGCTGAAGAGTGGCGAGCACCGCTTAGAGGCCGTATGCGACGAGGACAGCCTCGACTACACCTTCGTCGTGTTCGGTCTGGACGACAAGCGTCCGGCCACAAAGACCGACGACTGGTTCTACGTGTCCGACACCCGCTTCCCAGCCGACGGCACACCTGTCACGCTGCAGGTGGGGGCGTCGGATCCCTCCCTGCATATCGTATATGCCATCTATGCCGGCGAACGCCTCTTGGAGAGCGGTGCCGTTGACAAGGATGCCGCCATCGTGAACCGCCAGTTCCGTTACGACGAGTCGTATGGCAACGGTCTGCTGGTCACCTACGCGTGGATGAAGAACGGGCGATGCCATAACCATCAGGCCAACATACGCCGACCCATGCCCGACCGCAAGCTGCAGCTGTCGTGGGAGACCTTCCGCGACCGTCTCGTGCCGGGTCAGCAGGAAGAGTGGCACCTACGCATCATGGCTCCCGCCGCAAGTGCTGCAAGAGGCACGGCGAAGAGTTCTGCCAACAAAGAAGCCACAGTGCCGGCAGAGGCCACGATGATGGCTGTGCTCTACGACAAGAGCTTAGACCAGCTGGTACGTCACCAGTGGGCGTTCGCACCGTCCAGCAGGCAGCTCATGCCCTCTACGGCATGGCAGTGTCGGACGTGGGGCTCGCTGCACCTAAACGGACAGCGCGACTATCAGCTGCTCAGCATCCCTGAAATAGAATATAGCCGTTTCGACGACAGCGTATATCCTTACTATCATGCCGTATATTATGTGCGCGGTGCTCGCCCCATGATGATGTCCAAGGCGGCACGGAAAGCCCCAGCAGGCATGATGGAGACTGCCAACGCCACAGCCGAATACGACATGATGGCTGCTGCACCCATGGCTGTTGCTGAACAGGAAGCCGTAACGGCAGACAACGGAGCCGTGCAGACTGACGAAGCGGCACAGGCCACCGATGGCAATGGTGCAGCGCTGCAAATGCGCGAGAACTTGCAAGAGACGGCTTTCTGCTATCCTGCCTTAGAGACCGACAGCGAGGGGCGCATAGCCCTAAAATTCACGCTGCCGGAGTCGCTGACCACGTGGCGATTCATGGGTGTAGCCCATACCGCCGACATGCTCAGCGGCACCATCGAGGGCGAGGCTGTGGCCAAGAAGGACATCATGATACAGCCTAACATGCCGCGATTCCTCCGCAGCGGCGACCAGGCACAGATAGCCGCCCGCATCATCAACACCTCTGAAAGGGCGGAGAGCGGAACGGCTATCTTGATGCTCATTGACCCTGAGACCGGCGACAAGGTAACGGAAGTAGATATTATCTATTACGTAGAGGCAGGCAAGACACTCGACGTCAACTTCGTGTTGCCGAAGCGTGAATACCCCTCGCCGCTACTCATCTGCCGCGTGCTGGTAACAGGCAACGGCTTCAGCGACGGCGAGCAGCACTATCTTGCCGTACTGCCCGACCGCGAGCACATCACCAAGACCGTACCGTTCACCCAGCACGAGCCAGGCGTGAAGGCCATCGACCTGAAGGCACTCCTGCCACAAGGTACCACGCAACAGCGGCTGACTGTAGAATATACCAACAACCCAGCATGGCTCATGGCGCAGTCGCTGCCAGTCGTCGGACAGCCCTGGGAGCATAGTGCCATCGAACAGGCGGCAGCCTACTATTCCAACCTGTTGGCACGCACGCTCCTGGCACAGAGTCCGCAGGCCAAGAGTACCTTCGAACTGTGGAAGCAGGAAAGCGGCAACGAACAGACCCTGCAAAGCCAGCTGGAAAAGAACCAGGAGCTGAAAGACATGATGATGGCCGAGACACCGTGGGTGGCTGCTGCCGACCGTGAGACGGAGCAACGCCACCTGCTGGCCACCTTCTTCGACGAGAACGCTATCACACAACGGCTCAGCCAGACGCTCGACCGGCTGAAGAAGCTGCAACAGGCCGACGGCTCCTTTGCATGGTATCCCGGCATGCCGGGCAGCACGATGGTCACCGTCACCGTAGCCGAGATGCTGGCCCGCCTACAGGTCATGACAGGAGCACAGAATGACACCCGCGACCTGCTGACGGCAGCCCTCGACTTCTTAGGACGAGAAATAGTGAAGACTGTAGCCGACATGAAGAAGCAGGAGCGCAAAGGCATTAAGCCCTCGTTCCCCTCGTTCACCGCCCTACGCTGGCTTTACATCTGCGCGCTGGATGGCAGAAAGCTGTCTGCTGATGTACACAGGGCCAACGACTACCTGATACGTCTGCTGAAGAAGGACAGCCCTCGACAGACTATCTACGAGAAGGCACTCACGGCTATCGTCCTGGTACATCAGGGCGACAGCCGCCGGGCTGGCGACTACGTGAAGAGCCTGAAGGAATACAGTGTATATACCGACGAGATGGGCCGCTATTACGACACGCCACGGGCTGCCTATTCGTGGTTCGACTATCGCATACCCACTGAGGTGGCCGCCATCGAGGCCTTGCAACGGGTCAATCCTGACGACAGCCAGACCATAGACGAGATGCGCCGCTGGCTGTTGCAGGAGAAGCGCACCCAGGCATGGGACACGCCCATCAACAGCGTCAATGCCATCTATGCCTTCATGGCCGGACAACAGCAGCAGTTGTTGGCCCGTCAGGAGCAGGCTGTCATCGCCGTCGATAGCGTGGCGGTAAAACTGCCGACCTCAACAGCCGGTCTGGGATATGTGAAAACCACCGTGCCAGTGAAGGGGCAGACGCTGACGGTGACGAAAGCATCAAGTGGAACGTCTTGGGGGGCCGTCTATGCACAATTTCTGCAAAAGACTGCCGACGTGGAGGCAGCAGGCAGCGGCATCACCGTCAGGCGGGAGCTGATGGCAGCGGGGAAAACGCTGGCAGCGGGAACGGATGGCAAGACGCTGAAAGCCTTACAGGTAGGTGACCGCGTCACAGTACGCATCACCATCGAAGCACAGCGCGACCTGGACTTTGTACAGGTGGCCGACCGACGTGCTGCTTGCATGGAACCCGTCGAGCAATTGTCGGGCTATCGCAACGGTGCATATTGTTCGCCCAAGGACTTTGCCACCCACTATTACTTCTACCACATGGCCAAAGGCAAACACGTCATCGAGACAGAATACTACATCGACCGGCCTGGCAACTACCAGACGGGCACACTCTCCGTCCAATGTGCATACGCCCCCGAGTACCGTGCCACCGCTCCGTCGATGACGATAGAAACGGTAAGCAATAAACGTTAAACAATAAACGAACTATAAACGACAAGCAATCAGGACAGCATGAAATATCATATCACAGACACGATAGGAAGGCAGACGAAACGGTTTTTGCCAGCCTGTCTTTTCACCCTTTTAGCATTGCACGCTTCTGCCCAGAAGCTAATCATAGAGAAGAGTATCATCGATGTTGGTAAGACGGGCTACCAGATGCCCATCACCGCCACCTTTGAACTGAAGAACAAGAGCATGCGACGACTCAGAATCAGCGAGGTACGCCCCGACTGCAACTGCACTGTAGTGGACTTTCCGAAGCAGGAGATAGGTATGGGCGAGAAATTCCAGGTAAAAATGACGTATGATGCACACCAACTGGGTCATTTCGACCATCAGGCAGCCATCGTGAGCAGTGCTACCGAGAAGCCTATCTACATCCGCATGAAGGGTGTCGTGCTGGCTGACCTGCAAGACTTTTCCGGCTCCTACCCTATTGAGATGGGCGACCTGCTGTTGGATGAAAACGAGCTGGAGTTTGACGACGTGAACAAGGGCGACAAACCCACACAGGTGCTGCATATATATAATAATGGTACGCGCGTGTATAATCCCAACCTGATGCACTTGCCACCATACCTCACGGCGGTGGTCAGCCCCGAAAGACTGTCGCCAGGACGGGCGGGCACCATCACCCTGACACTCAATTCGGCACTGCTGCACGACTACGGACTGAACCAGACCACCATCTACTTAGCCGGAAATCCAGGCGACAAGGTGTCGCCCGATCATGCCATCGGCATTTCTACCGTATTGCTGCCTTCCTTCACAGGAATGAACGACGAGATGAAGCAACATGCCCCGAAGCTCCAGTTGTCGAAGGAAAACGTTGACATCGTGTTCGACGGCAAGAAAAAGCGCACAGAGGTTATCGATGTTACCAACAACGGGCAAACAGAACTGAACATCACTTCGCTCCAGCTGTTTACCAGTGGACTGCGCATCTCGTTGGGTAAGCGCCGCTTACAGCCTGGCGAAACCACCAAACTGAAGATTACTGCCATGCGCGACGAGTTGAAGGCAGTTCGCACCAAACCCCGTGTGCTCATGATTACCAACGACCCTGCCAAGCCGAAAGTAATCATCACGATTCAGGCGAAATAATAAGAAGCATTAAGCCGGAAATAGCGGAATAACGGAATACCGGAATAACGAAATAACGGAATACCGGAATAACGAAATAACGAAATATCGGAATCACGAAATACCGAAAATACCGCCCCAAAAACAATAAGACATGGAACACCCCGAAAACAGCACAGAATATGCAGGCCTGCAAGTGAACAGCGGCGTAGAGCAGCCCGCCATCGTCAATCCCTACCTGAAACGCCACCGCTACCGCCGCCGCGAGCTGTCAGTGGGCGAGATGGTGGAAGGCATCCTCAAGGGCGACATCACCATCCTCTCGCAGGCCGTCACACTGGTAGAAAGCGTCAATCCCGACCACCAGGCTCGGGCGCAGGAAGTCATCAACAAGTGCTTGCCATACAGCGGCAACAGCATCCGCGTGGGCATCAGCGGTGTGCCCGGAGCCGGTAAATCTACCAGCATCGACGAGTTTGGCATGCATGTGCTCCGCGAAAAGGGAGGCCGCCTGGCGGTGCTCGCCATCGACCCCTCGTCGGAACGCTCGAAGGGCAGCATCCTGGGTGACAAGACACGCATGGAGAAACTCTCCGTACACCCCGACTCGTTCATACGCCCCAGTCCGACCGCAGGTTCTTTAGGCGGCGTAGCCCGTAAGACGCGTGAAACCATCATCCTCTGCGAGGCGGCAGGTTTCGACAAGATATTCGTCGAAACTGTAGGCGTAGGCCAGAGCGAGACAGCCTGCCACTCGATGGTGGACTTCTTCCTGCTCATACAGCTGGCCGGTACGGGCGATGAGCTGCAGGGAATAAAACGTGGTATCATGGAGATTTCCGACGGCATTATCATCAACAAGTGCGACGGCAACAATGTAGACAAGTGCCACATGGCCGCCACCAGCTACCGCAACGCACTCCACTTCTTCCCCAAGTCGGAGAGCGGATGGATGCCCAAGGTGATGTGCTACAGCGGATTCTTCGGAACCGGCATCAAGGAGATATGGGACATGGTCTACGAGTATATCGACTTTGTGAAGGCTAACGGCTATTTTGATTACCGCCGCAACGAACAGAGCAAATACTGGATGTATGAGACCATCAATGAGCACCTGCGCAACAGCTTCTACCAAAACCCGGTCATTGAGCAACTGCTCCAGAAGGGCGAGGAAAAAGTGCTGAGAGGGGAGCAGACCTCCTTTGCGGCTGCAGGCGAACTGCTCAAAACTTATTTCGACAATATAAGGAAATGACGTTGCAGGTTGAAATAGACAAGGGGAGCGGGTTCTGCTTTGGCGTAACCACCGCTATCCAGAAAGCCGAGGAAGAATTGTCCTCCGGCAAGAAGCTCTATTGTCTGGGCGATATCGTGCACAACGGAATGGAATGCGAGAGACTGCGCAGAATGGGGCTCGTCACCCTCGACCATGAGGAGATGACACACCTGCACAATGCCACCATGCTGCTCAGGGCTCATGGCGAACCGCCCGAGACCTATGAGAAGGCCGCACAGAACCATATCGAGATAGTGGATGCCACCTGCCCGGTGGTGCTGCAGCTGCAGCGGCGCATAAGGCGGCAGTTTGAGGCCAACCCCGAAGCGCAGATTGTCATCTTCGGCAAAAACGGACACGCTGAGGTGATGGGACTCATCGGACAGACCAACAACAGGGCTATCGTGATAGAGCATGTGGACGAGCTCGACAAGTTGGACTTCAGCAGAGACATCTATCTCTATTCGCAGACCACCAAGTCGCTCGATGAGTTCCACAGCATCATCCGCTATATAAGAGACCACATGGCCGAGGGGGCCGAGTTCAAGAGCTTCGACACCATCTGCCGGCAGGTGGCCAACAGAATGCCCAACATAGCCGACTTCGCCTCCAAGCACGACATCGTCTTGTTCGTCTCAGGGCGGAAAAGCAGCAATGGAAAGGTGCTCTTCAACGAATGCCGAAGCGTGA
>ODAI011083403.1_pt1 | contig 13945 bp, 9 predicted proteins | sample 1539321 | NCBI WGS metagenome assembly ODAI01 (sample SAMN02144231, study PRJEB22623) | gut metagenome | biome: sheep rumen | host: Ovis aries | place: New Zealand
TCGTAACGTTCCTTGACGGCACCGCGAAGTTCACGGAAACTTTCGACAAGCTCGGCGGCAAGTTGCAGTCGCTGATTTCCCTGTCGATTCGATTCAACAACGGCGCAGTCATTACGGGCGACAAAATCGTCGGCGGCAACATGACGGACCGCGCGTTGCTCGGATTCATTATCGGCAAGGACAAAGCTCCCAACGTTACAGTCGTCGACACCGTGCCTTTCGACAGCGCGAAGAAATATTCCATGGCGAAGGTCAGCGGCGATTATAATTTGTGGCTGATTAAGGGCGCGCCCGAACGTCTGCTCGACAAATGCTCCTACTACTACGACAGCAACGGTCAGCGGCAACGGCTCGCCTCAACCGCCGACATCAACGCCAAAATTGATGAGCTTGCCAACCGTGCGATTAGAACGCTTGCGCTCGTGACGTATGACGACGAAATTACCAACGGCGAAATTCCCGACACCGGCTTGACGTTCGTAGGCGTGACGGGAATTCGCGACGACGTTCGCCCCGACGCCATTAAAGCGATTGAGCAGGTGCACTCGGCGGGCGTGCAAGTCGTCATGATTACCGGCGACCGCAAAGAGACCGCGCAGGCGATTGCCAAGGAAGCGGGCTTGATTGAGATTGACGACGCCATTGTCATTACCAGTGCCGAACTCAACGAAATGAGCGACGACGAAGTCAAACAGAAACTCCCGAAACTGCGCGTCATTGCCCGCGCCCTGCCGTCCGATAAAAGCCGTCTCGTTCGTTTGGCGCAGGAACTCAATCTTGTCGTCGGCATGACGGGCGACGGCGTCAACGACTCCCCCGCGCTCAAAAAAGCCGACGTCGGCTTTGCAATGGGCGGCGGCACCGAAGTCGCCAAGGAAGCCAGCGAAATTGTCATCCTCGACGACAACTTTAAATCAATCGGCAAGGCGATTCTTTACGGGCGCACAATCTTCAACAACATCCGCAAGTTCCTAATCTTCCAGCTGACAATCAACGTATCTGCTGTGTTAATTTCGTTTGTCTGTCCACTTATTGGTATAGAAAACCCGCTTTCTATAACGCAGATACTCTGGGTGAATTTATGCATGGACGCCCTGGGGGCATTAGCATTCGGCGGCGAGCCGGCTTTGGAACGTTATATGGACGAAGCACCTAAGAAACGCGACGAAAAAATTGTCAGCCCATATATGGTATCTGCGATTGGCACGAGCGGTCTGTGGTGCTTTGCAATGAGCTTGGTTTTCTTGCTGACGGACTTCTCACACAGTCACTTCCGTAATATTAATCCCGAAGGCGTCAACATCACTTTTGAAGGCGTAAGTGCTATATTACTCACAGGTTACTTTACGTTCTTCATCATCCTATCCGTGTTCAACGCCTTCAACACACGCACAGATAAAATCAACGTTTTTGAGCACATCGGCGAAAACCCCGGCTTTTTGAAAGTCATGGGGATGATAGTTGTCATACAAATCATCATGACAGAATTTGGCGGCGTCGTCCTCCGTTGCTTCGGCTTGACGGCAAGCGAATGGGCGTTCGTCATTGCAATGGCATTCACGATAATTCCCGTCGACATTGTCCGAAAACTTATCGTCGGCGGCTCAAAGTAAACATCAACCGTTCCGCTTAAACAAATATTCGACAGGCTTGCCGAAAAATTCGGCGAGCTTGTTTTTTTCTTTGTCCATAAAACTGCGGTCGCCGCGCATTTTGCGAGCAAAAGAATTTTTATCCCAATCCATGAGCCGAGCAAGTGCGCCGTATGATAATTGTCGCGCGTCGAGTTCGTGAATCAAATTCGGATACGGACTTTCGCGGCGATGCGGTGTCGAAGGTTTTACGTAAACGCCGTCGTCGTCGCGTTCAAACAGATACTCAATCGGCTTGCCGAAAAATTCGGAAGTCCGAGTTTTGTCCTTGTCCATAAATTTGCGTCTGCCGCGCATTTTGTCCGAAATGGTAACAGCTGAATATCCCAAAAGTTCGGCAAACTTGGTATACGTCATTTGATGTGCGTCGAGTTCGGCTGCCAAATTTTTGAACGGGGTGTAGCCGCGTTGAGTCGTCGCAATTTTGAGGCAGGTTTTGGAATCACGCGGTTTGCCGTAATTGTGATTCTTGTCGCCGATTCTAGCTTCCGACATATTTTTGCGTGTCTTGTCCGAAGGGATAGTGCCTTTCTTCGCCGCAGAAATATTCGCACGGTGCGTGTCGGAAAATGTTCGTCCCGTGAGTGCCGCAGAAATATTGGCGCAAGTTTGTTTGGAACGTTTCTTACCGCGATGAGCGTTGCCGATTTTTTTGCGATGGGCATTTGAAAGATGTTTTCCTTTATGAGCCGCTCCCATTCTAGCCCGTGTCTCCGGCGAACGTGGCGGACGTTTTTTGCCACGTTGCGACGCTGACATCTTGGCTTTAGATTCGGGCGTATGGTGACGCCCCGCCATGCCTTCGCCGCCGTCGGTCAAGTTGTAGCCGTTGGAGCCTTTGCTGTTGAAGTAAGCGATCCAAAATTTTTCGCGCTCATTGAGTTGTTCTTGAGTGTCGCAAACTTCGAGGACTTCGCGCAGAAAATTTTCCGCGCCGTATTTGCGAATTGCGTTGCCGATAAGCGAATCCGTCCGCGAGTGTTGAATAAACCGTTCGTCAAGCGTTTTGGTCATCTGCCCGACGTAAGGTTTCCAATTAATGAGACACGTCAGCTTGTAGATAATCCCGTACATGATACTCCGCCTTTCGTTTGACAGCGCGACGCGAGCGGTGTAGAATTTCAAATGCCTTTAACAGCTCTGTCGTGTGTCTGTGAATTGTTTCAGCGATTCAAGTTTAGCACCGCAGAGCTTTTTCTGTCAAACGAATCAAGGTCGGAGTGTGTTGTTCAAATGAACGTTTCCGTGATAATTCCCGTTTACAACGCCGAAAAATTTTTGCCCGTATGTCTGGAAAGTTTGGCGATACAAACGTTGCGAGACTTTGAAGTTATCGTCGTCGACGACTGCTCAACCGATTCGAGCCTTGCCGTCGCCGAAAGTTTTGTTGAGCGTTTCGACGAGCGGCTGAAAATTTTTACGTTGCCAACGAACACGGGAAGCGGTGCCGTGCCGCGAAATGTCGGGTTTGAGCGTGCTTGCGGCGATTACGTTTACTTTGTCGACGCCGACGATTTGCTTATTGACAACGCGCTGGAAACTTTTTACGACTTCGCGGCGAAGTATCGGGCGGATGTCGTCTTCACGGGGAAATTTTTTACTTGCGACGAAAAGCCCGTTCCCGACAGCCTCGGTGAAAAAATCTGGTTGCCTGCTTCGGAAAACGACGCGCCGACGCTTGAGTCCGACGATATTTCCGAGCGCGTGAAACTTTTTGTCGATCGTCGCATGTGGTGGCCGCCGTGGACAAAATTTTTGCGGCGGCAGTTCCTCGTCGACAACGACATAAAGTTTTTGCCGCTTAGAATTTGCGAAGATGCTGTTTGGACGTTCAAATTGCTTTGCTTGGCAAAACGTTGGCTGACCGTGCCGACGTCGCTGTACATTCATCGGGCTAATCAAAATTCGTTGTGCAAGCGCACCCGTTCGCCGCGTGAAGAACTGGAGCTTTGGTCGAGCCCGCTGACGAGCGCGGTTGAGTATCTCAACGACTTCATGAGCCGTTTTGAATTTTTCGGGCGGCATCCGAATTACGCCGTGCTTGTCATAAACATTTTGGTGAACGAATGTTTCCTGCGCATGTCGCCGGCATTGAAGGAGCTTTCGTGGCGGGAAGCTTACGAAATTTTTTTGCGGCAGTTCGCGTCAGCGGGTCCACAGCCCGCGCTGACGGCGTGGCTGATCGTTATGGCGAATATCTACCGAAATGAGCTGATTAAATGAAAGTTTCCGTGATTGTCCCCGTCTACAACTCCGAAAAATTTTTGCCCGTGTGTCTGGAAAGTTTGGCTATTCAAACAATGCGCGACTTTGAAGTTATCGTCGTCGATGACTGCTCAACCGATTCAAGCCTTGCCGTCGCCGAAAGTTTTGTTGAGCGTTTCGACGGGCAGCTGAAAATTTTTACGTTGCCAACGAATACGGGAAACGGTGCCGTGCCGCGAAATGTCGGGCTGGAGCTTGCTTGCGGCGATTACGTTTACTTTGTCGACAACGACGATTTTGTTATCGATGACGCGCTTGAGACGCTGTACAACTTTGCGACGGAGTATCGTGCGGATGTCGTTTTCATGGAGAAATTTTTTTTGTGCGACGAAGAGCCCGTGCCGACCGATTTGGATCCCGTGGAGTGGAAGTCGCAGTTGGCGGACGACGAGCTTTTGATTGAGAGCGACAACCTTGCCGAGCGCGTGGAAAAATTTTGTGATACGCGCTTTTTTTGTTCGCCGTGGTCAAAATTTTTGCGGCGGCAATTTCTCATCGACAACGCCATCACCCTGCCGCAGATGAAAATCGCCGACGATATCTTGTGGACGTTTAAAATCGTTTGCCTCGCGAAAAAAATTCTGCGCGTGCCTGCGCGGGTCTACGTTCACCGCAGTAACACGCTGTCAATATCGAAACTCAAGCGCACGCCCGAAAAGCGTCTTGAACTTTTCGCAAGCCCGATGATTGTTGCCGTGGAGCTGTTCGATGAATTCATGAGCCGCCACGAATTTTTTCAGCACAACCCCGACCGTCGACTGCAGGTGCTGATGTTTTTTATGCGGATTTTGTTCGGCGACATTGAACGCGACTTGAAGAGCTTGACGCCCGCGCAGGTCTACGAAATTTTTCGGCGGGAATTCGCGGCGGCAGGCAGTACACATCCCGCGCTGATAAGTTGCCTCGTCGTCATGGCGAACATTTACTATCAAACGCTGAAGGAGAATTGCTCATGAACAAAAATTTTTCGCCGACGGTCTCCGTGATTATTCCGCTGTACAACGCCGAAAAATATTTGCCCGCGACGCTTGAGAGTTTGCTCGCGCAGACGTTCACGGATTTTGAAGTTATCGTTGTCGACGACGGCTCCACGGATTCGAGTGTGACTGTCGCCGAAAATTTTTTGGCTGACTTCGGCGGGCGGCTCAAGGTCATTGCACTGCCCGAAAATACCGGCAGCGGTGCCGTGCCGCGCAACGAGGGCTTGAAGTTTTCGCGCGGAGAATACGTCTTTTTCATGGACAGCGACGATATGTTGACTGCCGACGGGCTTGCCGAACTTTACGGCTCGGCGAAAAATTTTCGGGCGGATGTCGTGCACATGACGCGCGGATTTATCTGCAGTGAGGATTTGAATCCCGACGCGACGATTGAAGCCGATTGGGACAAAATTCCGTCGCGCGACGTGCCCGAACTTGAAACGACCGACCTTGCCGCACGCGTGGAAAAAATGTTCGCGACGGCTTACGGCTGGGCACCGTGGATAAAATTTTTGCGGCGCGACTTTCTGATTGCCAACAACATAAAATTTCCCGAACTGCGCATTTCCGAAGACGTCGTCTGGACAATCGAATTGGTTTGCCTTGCGAAACGGTGGTTGCGTTTTCCGAAGCGGCTGTACATTTATCGGCGGAGCGATAACTCGATGATGCGTTCGCGGCGCAATGCGGCGGAGGAGGTACGATTTTGGCTCGACCCGCTGATTAAAGGCGTGGACGGTCTCGACGAATTTTTGGGCGGCATAAAATTTTTCGCGCAGAATCCCGCTTACCGCTTTGAAGTCACGAATTTTTTTGTTAAAATGCAGCTTGCAGGGATGCTCGGCGCGTTCGACGACTTGAGCAACGCCGAACTGTACGAAATTGTTCACGACGATCTTTCTCACGGCGACGGCAAGCATGCCGCGCTTATATCGAATCTGATGGTTTTCATGAATTATTATCGCAACACACGGAGGTGATTTGATGGAGCTCGGCAAGGGACAAAAAATTCCGCTCAACGAAAATTTCTTGACGTTCAGATTTGCACGCCCCGACAGCGCGTTGGAGATTGATACGGCGGCATTTCTGACGGACGGACGAGGCAAGGTCGCCGCCGACGCGGACTTTGTTTTTTACGGCAACGCCCACCACAATTCGGGAGCCGTCACTCATAACGACGACGACTCAATCGAAATGGATTTGTCGCGCATTCCGCGCCACGTCGAAAAAATTTCGCTGACTGCCACGATTTACGACGCCGATAAGCGCAAGCAAAATTTCAGCATGATTCGCGGCGCACGACTTAAAATTTTCGGCGCGGGCGGTGAGCTTGCAAACTTCCCGCTTGAAAATTTCACGGTCGAGACGGCGATTGTCCTCGGCGAAGTTTACCGCTACAAGGGCGCGTGGAAGTTTAACGCCGTCGGCGCGGGCTACAAGGGCGGACTTGCCGCGCTGTGCAACGACTTCGGCATTGAGGTCAAGGACGTTGCGCCGCCGAATCCGCCGCCGTCACGCGAAGATAATCCGCCGCGTCCGAAAATTAACACTCGCCGCGAACGTTCCCGCACATCACGCGAAAAAATTTCCATACCGCCGCCGCCCGTAAACGACACGCCGCCGACTTCGCCGCCGCCCAAAAAAGTTGAGTTGCGCAAGGGGCAGAAAGTCAGCCTCGTCAAACGCGGCAAGACACTCGGCGAAATCGTCATCAATCTGAATTGGAGCCAACCTCAACAGAAAAGCGGCTTCTTCGGCAGATTTTTGAGTCGCGGCATCGACCTCGACCTTGCCTGCCTTTACGAACTCAAAGACGGCTCAATCGGCGCGGTGCAAGCTCTCGGCAATCATTTCGGAGAACTGGACTACCCGCCGTTCATTGCGCTCGACGGCGACGACAGGACCGGTGCCGTTGCGGCAGGCGAAACCATTCGCGTCAACGGCAAATTCGCCGACCGAATCAAACGAATTCTGATTTACACGTTCATTTACGAAGGCGCGGCGAATTGGGAGGAAGCTAAAGGCGTCGTCACCGTCAACTGCCCCGGCAGTCCCGAACTTATCGTGCGCATGGACGAATACGGCTCCCGCAAACACACCTGCGCCATTGCACTGCTTGAAAACGTCGGCGACACGTTCAGCGTCGAAAAAATCGTTGAGTTCTTCGGCGATTCGGAGGAAATGGATCACGCCTTCCACTGGGGCTTGCGCTGGACAATCGGTCGCAAAGATTAACTGCAGTCGTAACGTTGCGGGACATTCCCGTTGGATGTAACGTCTCGTTGCCAATCCGAAATGTCTTGAGTGCAACAGCCATAATCGATTTGCTAAGCGTCGACATTGTCGAATACAACGCGAAGTTCCCGCCCAATCACGAATGTAAAATGGCTTACAACGAAAAATATTCTTGGGACGGCGGCTCGGCTATCGGCTCGTCGGCACGAATTTAAACGGCGTCAACGCGTTTTTCGTGCGGCAAGACCTTGCGGGCGACAAATTCATCGCCCCGCCGACCGCAGAAACTTTGTACAATCCCGCAGAGTTTGCCAAATGGGAAGCGGCTCAACAAAGCAGTCGCGATTAATTTTTTGAGGAGGAATTTTTTATGGCTATCAGTTTGCAAAAGGGTCAGAAAGTCGACTTGACGAAGGGCAACCCAAGTTTGAAACATCTGCTTATCGGGCTCGGCTGGAAGTCCAAAAAGTACGACGGCGGCTACGACTTCGACCTTGACGCGGCGGCATTCCTGCTGAATTCCAACGGCAAAGTCAACAGCGATGATGACTTCGTGTTCTACAACAACCTCAAGCACAAAAGCGGCGCGGTTGAACACATGGGCGACGAACTTGTCGGCGGCGGCGAAGGCGACGAAGGCGATCAAGAGCAAATCAAAATCGACTTGAGCTTGGTGCCCGCCAACGTCGACAAGATTGACTTCACCGTCACCATTTACGACGCCGACGCCCGTAAACAAACCTTCGGGCAGGTCAGCGACGCTTACATTCGCGTTGTCGACGACGAGACCGGCAAAGAACTTATCCGCTACGACCTCGGCGAAGACTTCAGCGTCGAAACTGCAGTTGTCGTCGGCGAAATTTACCGCAACAGAGGCGAATGGAAATTTAACGCCATCGGCTCCGGCTGGAAAGGCGGACTCGCCGCGCTCGGCAGAGACTACGGCGTCAACGTGTAAAAATTAATCGGCTCCAATCAAAAAGCCCCCTCCGATTCGGAAGGGGCTGATTTTTTTGCCGCGCCGTTTGTCAATCATTGCGCCGATTGTTATAATGTCGCCGATGCTACTCCCTCTCACGGACGGCAGAATACCGCACGAGAGGAGGTGTTAACCGTGTTAAGCGTATTCGGCGCGCTGGCGGTCGGTGTGGTGTCAACTGCTATCGGTACCATCCTCGGCAACTACATCTACGATCGTTGGCTCAAGCAGTAGCAGCAGTTATCCACTCCTGCGCCCTCTAATCGGACTCCTCAACCGATTATGGCAGAACGAAGCCCCCGTCGGTTCCTCAAGCCGGCGGGGGTTATTCGTTTGTGTTAACTGTGTCAAGCGCATTTCGTGTTGTCTTCTTATAGACGCGTTCAATTTAGCACAGGCGCAACCTTTTGTCAACGGCAAAACGAAGCCCCCGTACATGAACTGCGCGGGGGTAAATCAACGGAATGTGAAATGTACGTTTCTTAGAGGCGTCTAAAATTTATCACGCGAACGCGCCGCTGTCAATCGGCGGAAAATGCGTAACCCCCGCCGTGTTGTCGTTCCGACGGGGGCTCTAGCAAAGCGCGTTTGTTGTCAAGCCTCGCATTTGAAAGGAGGCATGCACGCAAAATTTAGCACATGTTCAACCGTCCGTCAAGCGGCGATAAAATTTCATCAGCTCCGCCACGACACGCGCCTCGTCCGTGAAAAAATTTTCGTAGCCGTAGGCGAGCGCAACCGCCATATCGTTCATCTTGTGGGCGTCGCGCAAGGCGTCTGGCATCGTGTCTTCGTTGTACAGCGCGGCAAATGTCCACGTCGGGAATTTCGACCGCACGTCCAAAATATTTTGCGCACTGCGCTCAATCATGCGTCGACGTTCAGCCGTCACCGTAGCCCACGGAAAATTATTGTACACGATGTGATTCGAGTAGCTGTAATCGGACTTCATACGCCCGCAAGTTGCCCGCGTCCACGCCATATGAATTGAACTTGTCAACACGCCGAAATGATACAACGTCGCGTCGGATACGAGCCTTAACGAATCGGCGCAGATAACCGAATTGCTCATGAATCCAATCGGAATGTAAAATCGCCGTTCGGAAGATGTCTTCGGTATCGCCAGATAATTGCCGCGCGGAAAATTTTCGACGTGGAAACGCGTCGGCTTGTCGGCAAGTTTGCGAGTGCCCGCGCTTTTGCTCAACGACCGATACTTGCGCACAGCCTCAACACGTTCGCGGCACAAAGGCATTGCGTCAATCTCGGCGTCGGACAAATCGCCCAACCATAAGCAATAACGACGCTTGCCCTTGATGAATTCGTCGGCACCGTACCACGGGCGGAAATACTGCGCGGCGTTCGGCTCGTCGCGTATGAAGTCGTCCATCTCTTCGGGCGTGAACAGATAGTTGCCGCCGTCGATTGGCTTGTTGCCGATACCGATTGACGGCACGCCGTCTTGCAAGGGCTCGTTGCGGCTCTCGACGAAAATATCTTCGCCGTCGACAAGGTAAGCGTTGATGTTATCGGCAGTTCGCGCGACGCCGTCGACGAAAATTTTCTTGGGCTTGACGTTCGCGGCGCGGCTGAATCCGACAACGACGCAGTGAACGTGTGCCATATTCTCGGAGTCGCTCAACCATTTGAAGGTGCGGTGCGCGAAGTCGATATGAATTCCGTCGGCGAAAAGATTTTTCCACAACGCGCCGATTGAATCGCCTTGGCAAACGGAATTCGTCGACACGAACGCGCAACGAATCTTCCTGCCGCGAATAAAATCCGCCGCGCGTTTGTACCAGCATGTGACGTAATCGAGGTTGCCGAGGTTTTGCCAACCGCCGAAGACGATTTGAATGTCGCGAGCCTGTTCGTCGGATTTGAGCCGTGCGCCGACAAAGGGCGGGTTGCCGATGATGTAGGTGACGTTCGGCGCGACGGTTGCCCAGTCGATTCGCAGGGCGTTGGCGCGGACGACGGTCGCATAATTTTTCAGCGGCAGTGCCTGCAAATTCGTGGCGATGGCGTCTTCAGTCTGTTGAAGCATTTGATTTTCGGCAATCCACAGCGCGACTTTTGCGACGGCGACGGCGAACGAATCAATCTCGATGCCGTAGAACTGATTGATTGAAACTTTGACGGGATTGGCGGGCAGGTCGACGAGCGGGCGCAGTTCCTCCAGAATTTCGTTTTCAAGTCGGCGCAAACTCAAGTAAGTCTCCGTCAAAAAATTACCGCTGCCGCACGCGGGGTCAAGGAACTTCAACGCGGCGATCTTGTTTTGGAGCGCGAACAGTGCTTGCGGACGATTGCGCTTGTGCATGCGTTTGATGTCGGCAAATTCGTCGCGCAGGTCGTCAAGGAACAGCGGGTCGATAACTTTGTGGATGTTGTCGGTCGACGTGTAAAACATGCCGCTTGCGCGTTGACGTTTGGCGCGGCTGAAAGTCGACTCGAACATTGCGCCGAATACGGGCGGGTCAATTTCGTGCCAGCTGAATTTTTTGCGGGCGTTGAGTGCGCCGATACTCTCTGCGGGATTGTCGACGCGGCTGTTGAATTCGGGCAGGGAAATTTTTTCGTCGAACAGCCCGCCGTTGACATACGGAAATTTTTTCAGCGCGTCGTCGAAATTTTGACGGCGGTCGTCGGGCGTATTGAGCACGTCGAAAATTCTTTGGAGCGCGAAATTTCTTTCGGTGTGCGGAAAACTTTGCAGGTAGCCGAAAAATTTATCGTCGCCGAAAAGTTTTGCGTCGTCGGCATACAAGCAGAATACCAGCCGCGTACAGATTTTGTTTAGCGCGTCCTCGAAGTCGGCGACTTGGTTGCGCTGATAATTTTTCGCGAAGGTGTCGTAAATCTTCGTGATGACGTCGAGCGCGTCCTTGGAAATTTTTTCGGCGGGCGGCGTAGTGTCGGCGGCGGGGTCGATTAGAAATTTCAGCCGCTCGAATTGATAGCGCAAGTCGCGCAACTTGATGATTGTCGTCGCGGCGTCGAAAAGTTTGCCGCGAAAGTCGTAGATGTGGAATTCGGCAAAATTGCACGTGACAATCCAACGCGGCTTATCTTTGGCGGGCAGGGCGTCGGCGTAGCGTTTCGCCTGTTCGTAAGGCGTGAGCAACTTCCCGTCGGACTGCGGAATTTTTTTCGACAGGTCGACGCCGAAACTTTTGTGCTCAATCAAAACTTTAGTTTCGGCAATGTAAGCGTCAATGTGCCAACCGCCGACGGGCTTTTGAAATTCAATCAGACGTTCGGGCTTATCGACGCCGAACACGTCGCGCAACAGCGTCCACCAAAATTTCTGGTAGTTGCCGCTTTCGCCGCCGCCGTCGTACCAATCGTCGACAAATTCTTTTACACTCATGGCGAATCTCCCTTGCAAAAAAAATCCGCGTCGATTATAATTTCGACGGGTCAAGAAAAATGCCCCGCGAAGTTTGCGAGGCACTGTGCTCGTCAGGCGGTCTTGCCCCCTGTATGTCTTAGGTTTAGTAGTGAAACTTAGTTGTAGCCGCTGACAACCGGGCTAGGGTTTAGGCGGCGTGTCCACTCATGACGAGGAGCAATGCTCCCGTAATAGCGACAGTTCTGATTATAAACCAGATAACGCGCTTTTTCATAAGCGTAACCCCCTTCCTTGGGGGCTTTTTGGTTTAAGGCCGCCTGTGCCGCATTGGCGACAAGCACGGGCTGATTATAAGACATGCGTCGTTGAATTTCAAGGTAGCGTTCATTTTTTTTACAGCTTGCCAAAAATTTGCGCGGCGATTATAATCTTGTCGGGTCAAGAAAAATGCCCCGCGAGTTTGCGAGGCGATGTGCTTGTCAGGCGGTTTTGCCCCCTGTGTATGTTTTAGGTGCTACAACTAAGAGTTAGACTTCAGCCGTTTGAGTGGGTGCTCAGGCGGCTGTTCCGCTTAATGCGAGGAGAATTCCCCCCCGTCATAGCGATCGTTCGGATAATGAACCAAACAATGCGCTTCATAAGCGTTACCCCCTTCCGTGGGGGCTTCTTGGTTTAAAACCGCCTTTGCCGCATTGGCGACAAGCACGCGTGAATTATAAATTATGTGCCGTTGAATTTCAAGATTTTGGGCGGTGAATCGTCGGAGACATGAGCAATTTCATTGAACTTGGCAAAAAAATTTACGACCTGCAAAACCCGCGTGAGGCGCATCGATTCGCGGTATTCGTGGCGCGGTGTTTACTGCACCCGCAACGCATGAGTCGGCTTGAAAAATTTTTCGGGCAGTCGGAACTTTTGCGGCAGGTCACGCAAGGTTACCCGTTTGTCTTCGAGCAGGCAACGCGGGCATTTTTTTATTGGCGGTCGACGTTCGAGGAGCGGGCGCGGCTTATCGAAGACAACATGAAATTTTTGACGGCGCGGTTTAACGATGATTTCATGCTGAAACTTTACGGCGACAAAAAAATTGAGCTGTGGCGCATGACGCTTGACGACACGCTCGGCGAAATGAATTTGGTACTTTGCGCGGAGTCGGGTCAGCGCAAGGAGGGACTTGCCGCCGTGATGTTCAACTTGCCCGGCGAAGTGCCCGTCTACCAGATTTTATTTTGGATTGCCCGCGACGAACTGATTAACCGCGACGGTCGCTGGTCGATGTGGATTGGCGCAATGCAGGGTCCCAACGTCGACGACGCGAAAGATTTGGTCAAACGCATAACGAAACGTTGCCACGCTTACCGCACGAAAAATTTGATTCTTTACGCCGCGCAGTCCGTCGCCAGAAATTTCGGCGTCGAAAAAATTTTCGCCGTCACGAACGCGGGCTACTACGCGAACAATCACGTCCGCAGCGACAGGAAGCTTAAAACGTCGTTCGGAGATTTTTGGTCGGAGGTCGGCGGCATCGAGACTCACGACGCGCGATTTTTCGAGTTGCCGCTGACGGAGACTCGCAAGACCGTCGAGGAAATTCCGTCGCATAAGCGGGCGCAATATCGTCGGCGATTCGCACTGCTGGACGATTTGGACGCGTCAATCGCCGCGACGTTGCGGACTTTCAAGCGTGCGGAGGTGTCGGCGTGAGGATTGCGATATTTGAAAACATCATGACGCCCGGCGGTCACGAAGTCGAGTTCGACAGGATTTTGGTCGAGGAATTCCGCGCACTCGGTCACTCCGTCGAGTTCTACGTTCCCGAAAATTTTTCGTTCCAATTCGATTATCAAACGCCCGTCACGCGGCTCAAAGGCGACGCCGTCACATACACGAATTCGCGCGGCTGGCGGAAAATTTTTTCGGCGGCAAAGCGTGAGATCAATCGTCAACGTTGGTATTCGCAGCTTGCCGACGCGCAAAAAAATTTCGACGCGCTGATTGTACCCACGTCGACATATCGTTATTTGCGCGCGTTGAATCACAGCGTGCTAAAAAAAATTTCCGTGCCGATGATTTTCATTCTGCACGGAATCAATCCGACAGAGGCTCCGAAATTTTTGGCGGCGGCTGACAAATTGGCGGGCAACAGGAACATCAAGCCCGTCGTGCTGACATTCGGCGACAACATCTTCGGCGAACGGCGCGAAAATATTTACACGATTTATCCGCCGACATACACCGCCCGCGATTTGAAAGTCACGCCGAAAATTTCTGCGGCGGGCGACGTGCTCAAAGTCGGCTTCTTCGGGCAGTATCGTCGCGAAAAAAATCTGCGCGGGCTGTTGGAAGTTTTTTTGCGCGGGAAGTACACTCGGCGCGTCGAACTGCAGGTGCAGGGCTCGACAATGCACGCGGAGGACTCGGCGGACTTCGAGGACATCATTCGGCAATATCGCGGCGACGAGCGGTTGAGCTTCCTGCA
>ODAI012424874.1_pt1 | contig 13944 bp, 12 predicted proteins | sample 1539321 | NCBI WGS metagenome assembly ODAI01 (sample SAMN02144231, study PRJEB22623) | gut metagenome | biome: sheep rumen | host: Ovis aries | place: New Zealand
CAGCCTCTGTGGTGATCTGGCAGCCGTCAGAGCCGTAAACCTTATAGCCGTTATACTTGCTCGGATTGTGGCTGGCTGTAATCATCACGCCTGCAGAAGCCCCGATGTATCTTGTTGCGTAGGAAACAGTCGGTACCGGAAGAAGCCGGTTCCACGCCCATACGTTTATTCCGTTTGCGGCAAAAACAGCCGCTGCTTCCTGCGCAAATATATCGCTCTTCAGTCTGCTGTCAAAGCCGATCACAACCGACGGCTGCTCATAGTTCTTCAGCAGATAGTTGGCAAGACCCTGCGATGCTTTAGCCACAGTAAGAACGTTCATGCGGTTCGTGCCTGCGCCGATTGTTCCGCGAAGGCCGCCGGTTCCAAAAGCCAGATCACGATAAAAGGCGTCTTCAATACCCACTTCATCCATGGAGCGAAGTTCGTCCAACAGTTCGTCTTTCCCAACAATATCATCCTTGGCCTCGATCATGGCCAACCATCTTTCGTACACTGCTTTGTAGTCCATTACATCCCCCAGTCTTTATTTTCCCAGCATCCGGGCAACCTTCAAAATAAGATGTGCTGTACTGTTTGCGCTAATGCTTCCATTCATGACCATGCCAACGGCGGTATCAAGGTAGACTTCTGTAACGGCCAGATGCTCGTTGGCGTCAAGATGCTGCCTGCTTGTCTGCACGCAATCCTTAGCCAGGAACAGATGCATCCGGTTTGTGAGCTTCGACGTGGATTCCAGCGTTGCCCCCAGTGATGAATAACACTATAGTTTTATAATAATCATCCCTCTTAGACCCACTAAAGATTTATAAAGCTGAGCAAACGAACACTAAAGTTTTAAAGTCAGCTGCCTGACCAAGTCACGAGAAGAAAACACCACGTACATTAATTGTCAGGCATTTTCTCATTCGCGAGCTTATTATCAGTATTATAATTCTTTAGTGTCACATATAAGGTTTTTCTAAATCTTTAGTGTTCGTGAAACGTCTCCATATTTTAAAACTTTAGTGTCATCGCGGGTCGCAAATGAATATTATAAGCATTAGTGTTATTTTTAACACTTTAGTGTTCTTCTTATAAAACCGCAGTGTCATTCACCACCCAGGTATGTCCAATCGGAAGATTCATATCCAGTCTCTTCCAACAGTTCTCTTTTCGCTACCGTCAGTGGAGCGGTCTCATCCTCTTCAAACATCCCAGCAGGGCACTCGATCACTTCTTCTCCAATCGCATACCGGAACTCTGTCTTCAGCAGGATCTTACCTTCTGAGGTAATCGCAGCTACCATCGCCGCATCTGGGATCGTCACAGTATAGAAATCATCGATGACTGCACCGTCAGGTAGCTGAACCTTATTCTTGTGGACGGATACATGAAAATCATGGAGCAGTTCTTCACTCTTGATTGTTTCCCAAGACATATTCTTATCCCTGAACATACGATATCAACAACTCACATCCAACAACTGTGCCTTTCCATGGAGTTTCATTGCTATGCTGTCAGCGGGCACAAAAATGCAATCACCCTTAAAGAAATTCAGCATAATGCCTTCTCCGAAAAGTACACCGCAACCATCCACACACAGCAACGCATGAAAACTGTTGCTTGCGGTTTGGAAGCCAGCCATCTTTCTATTCTGCGTATCCAGCAGCAACCGCTCCACCTGAAAGTACTTGCAGCGCATCAGGAGTTCTGAAGCATAACCAGGTCTGTATTTCAATACTCTCAGCGGCTGACGCGGTACGGCAGAGGACTTCAACTTCGCTACCTTCAGCGCCTTCTCAATATGCAGCTCCCGCTTCTGGCCACACTTATCCAACCGGTCATAATCATAGAAACGATAGGTCAGATTGGAACTCTGCTGTATCTCCGCCACCAGACATCCCGCTCCGATGGCGTGTACTGTGCCAGGGCTTACCATGAACACGTCGTTCTTATGAACAGGGACATGGTTCAGAAGCGTACCTATAGCTCCGTTCCCCAGCGCTTCCCTGACCTGCTCTGCTGATACATCTCTATTGAAACCATAGATGAGTTCAGAGCCGGGGCGGGCTCCTAGAACATACCACATCTCAGTTTTACCCCATTGGCCTTCATATTTCCGCGCATACTCGTCATCCGGATGTACCTGAACAGACAGATCACTCTTTGCATCGATCAACTTGATCAGAATCGGAAGTTCAGGATTCCCACCTGTAGTCTGCAGCGCATGTGTGCCGAGCCAACTCGGATTCTCCTTCAGCATTATGCTTAACGGCTGTCCGGAAGACGTGGTGCAATCCCCGTCCGAATGCGTACTGCACACCCACGCCTCCGCGAAGGGCGATATTGGAATATCCAGATTAAAATCATCATTAAGCCGACTCCCGCCCCAAAGGTAATCCTTGGCAGCGGGTGTCAGCAGGAATGGAATCTTCTTCATGGCGTTTCATATTTATGTTTGTCGGATACTCTAATATCCTGTCCCAGTTGCACTTCAATCAACTGTAATTCTGTATCAGCCATTATCATATGTTTACAACCAGCTTCCATAGTGACAACATCTCCTGCTTTTACTGGCTGTTCCATACCGTCCACAATTGTACGTCCTGTACCGGAAATAACTGTCCAGATTTCATCGCGCCTGTCATGGCTATGGTAATTCATTCTATGGCCCGGATTAAGAGTGACTTTTACTGTGAGGGAATTATCCTCAACATCGATAACTTGATAACTACCCCAGCTTTTTTCAGCAAACATAATCTGCTGGTCAAGTGCATCGACGAAAGGTTTAATCTTATCTGCCGTGTCTTCTGTGGATACAAGAATTCCATCAGGACTTGCTGCAATCACAGTATTTTTCAATCCCATTGCTAGAATTGGGATATCCAGTTCATTCACAATATGAACATTTTCACAATCGGTTCCGAGTGTGGCGTTCCCTACTACCTGTTCTTCCATAGCTTCAGCTAAAGCATTCCAGGTTCCAATGTCCTTCCAGGTTCCTCTGTAGCGCAAGACTTCAATGCTGGTTTCTTGCTCAACTACCGCATAGTCAAAGCTGATCTTGCGAAGGTCAGCATAACCAGCGAACAGAGTCTCGTAATCCGCAGTACCCAGTAATTCACGGGCTTTAGCGAGGACATAGGAGAGTTTGTAGGCAAACACACCACCATTCCAGAGAGCGCCAGCAGCTATATACTCCGCAGCTTTCTCCGCAGTCGGCTTTTCCGTAAATCCCCAGCTCCACTTTCCATCCCGCTCCATGGGCTTGATATACCCATATTTCTCAGACGGATACGTCGGTTCAATACCCATCAGGACAAGGTTCTCAGTGCCCTCCTGTGCTGCTTTGCACATGGCCGCCAACGTTCTAAAATAGCCTTCCTCCACATATGGATCAACCGGGCAGACTACCACAGCCTCGTCCTCCGGTACATTCTGTACGTCGTGTAGATAGGCTGTTGCCAAAGCCATAGCAGCAAAGGTGTCCCTGCGGCAGGGCTCTACACTTACGCCTACATCCATACCAACTTGATTGTGGATAGCAGATACTTGACTTTTACTTGTCGCAATCGTCACAATGGCGTCAGGATCTACAGCTTTAATCTGTTTATACATTCGCTGCACCATGGACTCATAATTGTTACCATCTTTAAATATCTTGATAAACTGCTTGCTTCTAACCTCATTGCTAAGTGGCCACAAACGCTTTCCGGAGCCACCAGAGAGAAGAACAATGTTCATAGGATTACCTTTCTGCCCGCATGGGGTTTGTGAGAAAATCTTGATAAGAAAGGCGGATGCCGTCTTCAAGTTCAGTCTTATAAGTCCAGCCAAGAGCTGTAGCCTTGCTGACATCCAGCAGCTTTCTGGGAGTTCCGTTGGGTTTTGTGGTATCCCACTCGATCCGACCTTCATAGCCGATAACCTTAGCGACCAGCTCGGTCAGTTCTTTGATCGTCAACTCCTTGCCTGTTCCAGCGTTCACGGTTTCATTACCGCTATAGTTGTTCATCAGGAACACGCAGAGGTTGGCAAGATCATCCACGTAAAGGAATTCACGAAGCGGACTACCATCGCCCCAGCAAGTGACGCTTTCCTTGCCCTCTACCTTCGCCTCATGGAAGCGACGGATCAGAGCAGGAAGGACATGGCTGTGTGTCGGATGGTAGTTATCATTGGGGCCGTAGAGGTTAGTCGGCATAACGGAAATATAGTCAGTGCCATACTGCCTGTTCAAGAATTCACAATACTTGAGGCCGCTGATCTTCGCCAGGGCATAAGCCTCATTGGTCTTTTCCAACTCGCCGGTAAGCAGGCAGGATTCGGTCATCGGCTGAGGAGCCATGCGAGGATAGATGCAGCTGCTCCCCAGGAACTCCAGCTTCTTGCAGCCATTCTTCCATGCACTGTGGATGACATTCATCTCCAGCATCATGTTATCGTACATGAAGTCCGCCAAAGCAGATTCATTGGCAACAATGCCACCGACCTTAGCTGCGGCCAGGAACACGTACTCCGGCTTTTCCGTTGCGAAGAACTCCTCTACCTGATCCTGGCGTTGCAGATCCAGCTCTTTGTGCGTGCGCAGGACAAAGTTTGTATAGCCCTGGCGCTGCAGTTCGCGCAGGATGGCGCTTCCTACCATTCCACGATGACCGGCAACATATATTTTTGCATTTTTCTCCATCATGATTCTTATCTTCTTTCTGCCGTATATAACGGTCTGTCTTTATTCTCGCTCATGTTCTATGAGCGGTTTAATTCCGGCAGTACCGGATGCTGATTACTTTACTACGCCTTTTTCCAGGTACTCAGCAAGATTCGTCTTGATGTGCTCCTCCGCCCGCTCCACAGCGACCTTCTCCATATCGTGCTTGACCATCAGACGGACAAGCTCCTCAAAGCTGGTCTTTGTGGGATTCCAACCGAGCTCTTTCTTAGCTTTGCTCGGATCGCCCCACAGATTGACGACATCAGTCGGACGGTAGAAATCTGGTGAAACTTCGACCAGAACGCGTCCCGTGCCTTTCTCAATTCCCTTTTCATCCATGCCTTCGCCGACCCATTCCAACTCAATTCCGGCATGGTGGAAAGCAAGGGTTGCAAACTCACGGACAGAATGCTGCATGCCCGTCGCAATCACAAAATCCTCTGGCTTATCGTTCTGCAGGATCAGCCACATGCACTCAACATAGTCCTTTGCGTAGCCCCAGTCACGAAGGGAGGACAGGTTGCCGAGATACAATTTATCCTGCTTACCCTGGGCAATACGAGCTGCTGCAAGGGTGATCTTCCGGGTGACGAAGGTTTCTCCCCGGCGCTCGGACTCATGATTGAACAGAATTCCGGAGCAGCAGAACATGTTGTAAGCCTCACGATATTCCTTGGTGATCCAGAAGCCGTACTGCTTGGCGACGGCATAAGGAGAATACGGATGGAACGGAGTCTTCTCGTTCTGGGGAACCTCCTCCACCTTGCCATACAGCTCAGAAGTAGAGGCTTGATAGATGCGGCAAGTATCTGCTAATCCGCAAACACGGACAGCTTCCAAAACACGAAGTACACCAGTAGCATCGACATCTGCGGTGAACTCAGGAACATCGAAGCTCACCTGGACATGACTCTGTGCAGCAAGATTATAGATTTCATCTGGTCTTACCAGGCCAATCACCTTCACGAGACTCATGGAATCGGCCAGATCTCCATAATGCAGGTGAAAATGTGGATGTCCCTCCAGATGAGCGATCCTTTCCCGGAAGTCTACGCTACTCCTGCGGATGATTCCGTGAACATCGTAGCCCTTTTCAAGCAAAAACTCAGACAAGTAGCTACCGTCCTGTCCTGTCACGCCAGTAATCAATGCTTTCTTCATCTTTACCTCCAATGCCGCGCTTACGCGGGTCTTGATTTCATTCGTAATATCTGTTGGTATCGTGCGAAGTACTCAGCGGATCGGTGATAGCCAACATCTTTTATTTTAATGTCAAATAAGGATATTTGAAATTCAGTATCTTGGCTTCCGTTTACACTATATTGACTTTTCAAAACAAGATAAAAAAAGCCAGAGGGACTCAACTTGTCACCACTGGCTCCGGTAGACACTTGGCGCAACACCTTCCACATCCTTAAACACACGACTGAAGTAATGGATCGCGCCCAAGCCACACTCCAGTCCAATCTCCTCCACGGTTTTGTCCGTGAAACGGAGAAGCTGCTTGGCATGGGTGATGCGGAGCGAGGTTAGATAGGATGTGATCGACTGACCGTACTGTTCTTTAAAAACGCGGGTCATGTAATACTTGTTGATGTAGAAACAGGAGGACAAGGCGTCAAGTGTAACCTTTTCGGCGTAGTGCTGCTCAAGGTATTCTTTGACTTCGACCACACTCATTTTCTTCGGCGCTGTGACTGCCTCCTCTGGGTGCCAGCTCTGCTCCATCAAGAGTGTACAGAGCTTGTTCAGTTCTTCGTTTATCCTCATGTCCCGGATGTAGTCGGAGCCGGATGCCAACGCATAGAGGGAATCGAGCCTAGCCAAGAACGGCGCAGCATCAGCTGGCTTGAACACAGCCTTCCCGCCTCTTTCTACATACTTCTCATACACAAAAGAAAGCGTTGGTCCATAAAAATGACACCAGCGCAAAGACCAGAGCTTTTCACTGGTCGTGTGAGAATATGCTTTTCGACAGTCAATGAAGATCATGTCTCCCTTTTCCAGCTTATACATCTTATCACCGTAGGATAAAGAGCCCGTCCCAGACAGCACGGTGAAAAAGAGGTAGGATTTCAAACCATCTCGTTTAGAAGTATGCGGGGCGAGAGCTTGAAGCTCACCGATCTCCTGAAGATGGAGAAGGCTACTTCGGGCGAAGGATGAAGGTGTGTAAAGCACGCGGTTGGAGGAGACGATAGATGCTGTAGTGAAATACTTCTTATTGTCCATATCGTCTCCCCCTTTCCTTGTCCTACTCAGACTGTGTTAACTTGTCACAACGCCTCTGTTTCCATTTATATGCCTTCACGAGCCCTTAATGCGCTGCTTGATGTCCTTAATCTTCTTCATTGCATGAATTGACAATTTTGACAGCACATACCCGATTAGCCCGCCTAGAATATTGTCAATTAAGTCGCAAACTTCAAACAGTCCGACGGAAAACAGCAATTGGGTAACCTCTATTATGGCTGTGGCAGCAGAGATAAAAAGCAATGCCTTTGATTCTGGATACTCCCGGACAATTATTCCCAGAGGGATAAACAGCGCTATGTTATAGATAATGTCGTATTCGACATATCTGACGCCCTTAAACAGTTTTATATAAGTTAAAAAAATTGATTGAATACTATATTCAAACTTCACGCCAGTTCTGCCAAGCAAGGTAAAACAGATAAGCAATGTAAAGTAGCCAATGAGTAAAATATAACTTTGTATGTGTCTCCTCCGGCTTTTCCATCGGTCGCAAACAACGATGATTACTGTGACACATAGGATACAAACTGCCACTTTACGCCAGTTCAAGTCAGCGCAATAGTATCTCAAACAACTTGTAAGCGTCCCCCACAGTGGATAATATTTCCCATTTATCACACTTCTACCCTTTATACTGGTTCAGTTGTCTGTAGCATGCCAGTGCCCTCCTGTAATTCAAAGCCATTAGCACAAACATGTAAAGGCCATAGCATAGAATAAGCCTGACTACATAAGAAACCGGATAGCCTTTTAGAAGAATCGAAAGCATGTGGGCTAGAATACCCACGACAAGAATTTCTGAACCAACAACTAAGATTTCTTTGAAATCGAAGAGCTCAAAAATTCTCGTACGTATTTCCTTCGCCCCAAAATGAAGCAAAGCTATAGTCATACAAAGTGTTAAGATTAATGTAACCAGCGCAGGGCCCAGCATACCAAGAACCTTGTATCCTATAACATTAAAGCCTGCATTGCAAAGCATTGTAATCACAGAAATTGTCATGAGGATTTTGGTCTTGCCTGCTCCACTCAGAATGGTCGTCACATTGGCAAATCGGATCATATCAACAAATAAGTAAACGACAAACACCGGTAAACCTACGAGGAATTTCTCAGCATACAAAAATCGCATCAAATCTTCAGATACTGCCACTGCTCCGCCAACAAAGATAAATGTCAGGACATAGCCTATTCTCAGATAAAGCTTAAAAACATTCTTTGCTTCTCCGAACTGTTTCTGATTGATCATTCTCGTAACAATCGGAATCAAGACGGTTATTAACGAGGACGTCAACATATCAAAAGGAAGTACTTTCGCTGCGTTTGTATAGATGGCTAACGACTCAGTATTGGAAAATGCGCTAATGACATACTTATCAATGTCTCGTGATAAGGAATTGGTAAGGACGTAAACTGACATAGGAATACTAAATGCAAGTATCTCTTTGGTCAGTTCAAAATGACAATCTTTTACCGAAATTGGCTGTTTGTATTTTTTGAATAATAAATAGAAATAGCCTATCTGTGCAATGTCCATACAAAGGATAACTACAAGGACAGTGATAATATTATCGAAGACAAAGCAAGCAACAACAACCGCCAGAAGCCGTATCACTGAGACCGTCAGATTCCGAATTGCAATTACTTTTGCTTTTCCGATCGAAACAAACAGTGTCTGATACATTGCTATCAGATTTGTAAACAAGGGAGTCAGTGCCACAATGGGAAGAACCCCTATAAGCGTTTCGTTACCAAAGTATTTAGATATCGGTACTCTTAGGCCAACCACCAATATTGCGCAAAGCAACCCCACTATATACTGAATAGTGAAAATCGTGGCTACGTAGATCCTTTGGGCTTTCTCGTCTTTTGTCCTGTTGTAGAAATAATTTGTCGCATTTGTTAATCCCAGTATCGATATTGAAGTAACAGTCGTTGTGACCAATAACGCCTGTGAGTAAGTTCCATAATCTTGTAGCGAAAAATGAACCGAAAGAAGCTTAGTGACAATAAGCCCTAAAACAGTAGTGATGACCTGGACAAAAGTCAGCATTATTGAATTTGTTGCAGCTCCATTGCTTCTCCTAAGTCTATCTATAAAATTCATATAATGCATCCTCTCCGCCTTCACTTGTGACAGCTTACCTCTTCCCAAGGATTAGCTTCTTGATTTTGGCTCCCTGTCTACGAACCCAGGCGCTTCTTGCCAATTCTCTTTCAGTGCTTTGAATACTCTTCAACCCGCATGCCGCATCAAGACCTTTTGTTGAAATTACTTGCCCAAATTCAACTCTGTTTTTTCTTGCTGGAATGGCCCTATGGTACGCTTCTGAGTACAGTGCATTCTTAACAGGAATATCTTCTGCCTGGAAGTTTTCTGCAATCGATACCAGATGCTCGCCTTTTTCCGTATGTATAAAGGCGCTGGATACACCGTCTTTATTGTAAGGCTTAATCTGCCCACCGGCGGCAAGATGATAATCCCCAATTGTTATATCAGAATGTATCTTTGACCTCTTAATCTGGCAGACGTTACAGGAAGGCCTCTTCATGTACAAGAAAGCAATACCATATGTACTTTCAGCAAATTTTTCCAGGTGTTCATGCCCGTTTCTGAACTTTGCCCGGATATAGTACGGTTTCCATCCTTCCTTTTTGTATCGCACAGAGAACTCATCCACATCGCATTTCTGCTCATCAATTAGTTGCTGAACAAATTGTTTGTGCACAAGAGGAGACGTAGGTCCATGACAAATAAGCGCACAGACATAAAGATTGTCATATTTCTTGTTTAAATATAATTGCAACGCATAGCTATCACAGGGCAAACCAATAAACAGAACCTTCTTCCCCTCATCCAAGTCTGACTTCACTCTGAAAAACACATCTTTCTTCCGGGATTGGGCATACTTAGAGGTTCTGAACTGTTCAAGTTCGTCAAGCGTAGTTGCGCATCTATATTCAACGCCAAGATAATCGTCTGTGTAAGCGACGCCATATACAACTCCGCCTTGATTAATAAAACCTTTTGCTATTGCTGTTCCAAGGCTACCTGAAGCAGACGCTTTTATCTCATCTTGCGACAAAGAGTATCCTGCTATAGCTCTTTCCCGGAAATCGGTGACCTCAGAAGCATTCTTGATAGGGCAAATCTTTTCACATCGATGACAGTTGATACACTTGTTAGGATTCGTGACCTTAGGATATAAGAATCCCTCTGCATCTGCCTCCATCTCGATAATGCCCTTCGGACATACATTCGCGCAGGCTTCACAGCCGCAGCACTCACTTTTCTTTTGATATAACTGATCAGGCATTCTTCTACCTCAGCTGTTCAATGCTCTATCAAGAAAAGCCAACGACTTAGCTCTCAGTGCCTCGACCTTTTCTGAAACGGCGCTGTAGTCGATACTACTCGTCGGAAACTTCAGTTCTTCTGGCTCGCGGATTAATCTATCCTCAATATCCCATGAGCGTACAATATTATCTATCCTGGAGTTCCGTGACTCCTTCACATCTGTTCTTCTGCGATAGAAAATCAGAAACTGCTTCTGGTTTATTACAGAAAAAGCAAGTCCATGGAAAGAGTCCGTCAGAATAAATTCAGCGTTACGAATCAGGTTGACAAATTCCTCTGGAGATTTCCCGATAAGCACCTCGTCAGCAAACTTGCTGTCGTCAGAATTACATTCATTACTCAAGATACTCACAAGGCGTAACCCTTTGCTATCGGCAAATTTTCGAGCGTACTTTTTTATAGGCTCACTGTCACCGAGGAAATAGCAAAGAATATACCCAGCCTCAATTACCTTTTTAGATGGGATTAGTTTCTCCCATTCTTCTCGCGTAAGTAAGTATGTCGGGTCAGCAACAACTTCAACCGGAATATCAACAATCGACTGAATTATTTCCTTCCCTTGCTGTTCACGAACGCTTAGGAAATCGATCTGCTTCCAAAAATCGCCTGCGGCTTTTTTTGCGTAGTTTGGGTATGAGGATACACCAAGACTTGTAGCGTACGAAATTCTTCGAACACCAGGAGCGGCAAAGCGCAAGGTGAAAAAATTACTTACTGCAACATCCGGTAACCAGACCTGATCACTTCCGACAAGTACAGCATAATATTCTTTCGATTTGGACCTGAGTTCATCTATACCATTACATCGAACCGTGTTAACAAATCGTTTACTTCTAAAACTATCAGACACGCTAGTTCTTTCCTCGATATTTGATCGATGTAAATTATCTATTACCTCGTAAGCACTTTTTCTTGTCTTCCGAGATATTGCAGCATATAATTTCTTTCCAGCCACGACAGCAGCCGCATATGATGGCTTTATACCTTTATTCTTCCCTGAAATATACTGAATTATCTCAGTTTCAAAGCCATAATTATGTATTACCTCTTGTGTTGCGAACGCTTGAAGTAATTGTCCATAATTTGTCCCTGTATGAGCAATACACAGCCCTATCTTACCCTTCACGTTCATTACCTCGACTCAATTTCATAGGATATTACTTTGCCACCCACGGCTCGTATGTTCCGAATTCCAAGATGTCCGCTATGCGCTTACAGGCGTGACCATCGCCATATGGATTACATGCGTGGGCCATTTTGTCATAAGCTTCCTGATTTTCCAACAGTTCTTTGAAATTCTGATAAATTACCTCTTCATTTGTTCCCACCAACCGGAGTGTTCCCGCATCAACACCCTCAGGCCGCTCTGTCGTGTCACGCATCACAAGAACAGGTCGTCCATAAGACGGACACTCTTCCTGGATTCCGCCAGAATCTGTCAGGCACAGATGGCAACGTGCTTCAAAATTATGGCAATCAAAAACCTCTATCGGTTCGATAATGTGAATCTGGTCACAATCACCGAGTTCTTCATCTGCTGCCTGTCTTACCACTGGATTCATATGAATAGGGTAGACCGCCTTACACTCCGGATGCTCATCTAGTACACGCCTTATCGCTCGAAACATATGGTGCATCGGCTCGCCGAGGTTTTCTCGACGATGAGCAGTGATGAAAATTAGTTTTCCATCCCCAACCCAGTCGAGTTCAGGATGCGTGTAATCTTCCTTGACCGTATGCTGCATCGCATCGATGACCGTGTTTCCGGTAATATAGATTGTGCTCGGATCTTTTCCTTCCTTGATGAGATGGTCAGCCGCCAACTGTGTCGGCGCAAAATTATATTTGCTGATGATTCCCACAGCCTGACGATTAAACTCTTCCGGATATGGGCTGTAGATATTGTATGTGCGCAAACCTGCCTCAACATGACCGACTGGAATTTGAAGATAGAAGCATGCCAGTGCCGTTACGAATGTGGTGCTCGTGTCGCCGTGTACCAATACCACATCCGGCTTGACCTCTTCTAGAACTGCTTTGATCTTTTCCAGGATGCTAGTCGTAATATCAAACAATGTCTGCTTATCTTTCATGATGGACAAATCATAGTCCGGCACAACATTGAAAGTCTCCAAAACCTGATCCAGCATTTGGCGATGTTGGCCGGTGACGCACACGACCGTTTGAATTCCTTTTCTTGTCTTTAACTCGTTGACTAACGGGCAGATCTTAATTGCTTCCGGTCTTGTGCCAAAGACCAACATCACCTTTTTCATGCGATATAAACTCCTTAGATATGATATACTCCCTGCTGATGAATAATATTGTGGCAGTCAAGGACCACCTTATCCTTCAGCTTTTCTGCATTCTCTTTGATTTCGTTATGCTTGACCATAACGACCACGAAGTCCACTGCATTCAGGAACTCGTCCAGATCGTGGAACTGATTCGGTACAACGTCAGTAGTGATATACGGGTCGTAGACCTTCAGACCAGTGGCGAGATGACGTTCCTGGCTTTCCAGCAGTTGAAGAGTAGGACTCTCCCGCATATCATCTACATTTTCCTTATAGGTCAGACCATAGAGGGCGACCTTCGTAATATCAGTCATACCCTTTTCCTTCATGATCTCGTAGATGCGGTTCAATACGAAATCAGGCATGCCATCATTGGTACGCATTGATTCGTCAATGACCTTTGCCAGTGACGGATAATCGCCTACGAGAAACCAAGGATCGACTGAGATGCAATGTCCGCCAACACCGGGACCAGGCTGAAGGATGTTCACCCTCGGATGCATATTGCAGATTTTGATAATCTCGTACACGTCCATATTGTCATGACGGCAGATCTTGGCCAATTCGTTCGCAAAAGCTATATTGACAGCACGGAAGGTATTTTCCACAACCTTCGTCATCTCAGCCGTTTTGATATCGGTGACAACAATGTTGCCGCCACAGAACGTCGCGTACAGAGCTTTAATTTTCTTTCCTATCTCCGGATCATCTGCTCCGATAGTCCTATCATTATGTAGCAACTCATAAATCATGTTGCCGGGGATAATACGTTCCGGAGCGTGAACGAGATGGATATCCTCTCCAATTTTGAAGCCTTTCTCCGTCACATAAGGACGAACATACTTATCGATGCTTCCAGGGCTTACGGTAGACTCCACCACAATGATTGCGCCTTTAGGTGCAACCTTCAAGACGTCTCCAATCGCCGCCGTCACATACTTCATTTCCACTTTCTTGGTGAATTTGTCGTATGGCGTCTGCACAGAAACGATGTACACATCCGCGACCTGATACTCTGTGGTGAACTGGATACCACCTTCACGTGCTGCCTGAAAAAGTTCGTCAAGCCCTTCTTCTTTGAATGTCGTTTTACCAGCCTTCAGCATATCAACCTTACCTTGGCTGTGATTAGTTCCAACAACTTCCACGCCATGAGAAGCCATCATCAGGGCAGTCGGCAGACCGATGTATCCAAGTCCTATAACATTGACCATTTTTCTCTACTCCTTCAATAATTCTCGCCCGCTCTGGTGGCTGGGCCTGTATTTGTTTGACCCGCCAGCCAGAGTCGATGCTGAGTATTGTTGGGGTAGTGCGATCTATCATTGCTCACCAAG
>ODAI010082547.1_pt1 | contig 13943 bp, 13 predicted proteins | sample 1539321 | NCBI WGS metagenome assembly ODAI01 (sample SAMN02144231, study PRJEB22623) | gut metagenome | biome: sheep rumen | host: Ovis aries | place: New Zealand
CAGTAAGAATACTTTCAAAGGTTTTCTCAACATCAACTCCTTCATAATTGCCCGCAGTCTGCTTATCTACTAATAGAAGCAAAAAGAAGATTCGCTTACGCAAACCTTCCTTTGTTTCATGCATCTGCTCTGGGGTGAATTGTCCGTACTTATGTGTAATCATTTGTTGCCCTCCAAATACTTATTGTCGATATATCCTCTGTTACGAATAAAACCATAAGCTTCATCGTAAGCAGAAGATTGGAGCGCTTGGAGTTCAGACAAATGATTGGCTTGGGCATAAAACTTCTGTTCCTTTCCTCCAAAAAACTGCGAGGTAAGAGCAGTGTTATTCACCTGCTTTTGTAACCATTCGTACTTCATCCACTTTGCAAGTGCATTTATGACAAATTCTCTATCAGAGTATTCATCAATCACATACTTCATTTCGAAAGAAAACTTTTGAACATCATCATCTAATTTCTTAGACTTAAAAAGCCGACCAACATATCTGTCCGCTAATGACTTATGAAGAAGTTCGGTTAATAATTCAAACGCTTCAGTAGCATCTAAAGAGGCAAGATTATAGTCTGTGACACTGCCTAAGAAGCTACTAAAGATCTCTTCATAGTCCAAAGAGGTCATAGACATTACCTCCTTAAATTACTGCGTTAACTTCAAAACAAGCTCAGTACCGAAGAAAGAATCAATAACCCTAACTCTCTGCACAGAATCGAGCTCGCCAGAATCAATCTTACGAACCGCAAGGTCTCTGACCGCATTCTGTGCGCCAACCGGCATCTTCTTAAGAGTCTTCTCAAGCTGAGGAGCTGGCATAGCCAACACCTGCTCAATATCCTGAGGAGTATAAAGCTGACCATATCTAACAAGGATATCGTCATGCTGTGCAAGGAAGTCCTCATCCTGGATTACAAACCTTGGCTCATATACGAAAATTGAATGTGAGCGAACAGCAGATACAAGATCTCTGTACTCCACATCAACAACGTCCCCAAGATTTGTCCACTGATAAAGGTCTCCACTCTTATCGCCAACAAAGTTAAGTCCGCCAACAGTGATAGATACACAAGATATCTTATCCCCATCTTTGTACTCTTTCTTCGTGGCAACAGCTTTCTTGGGAGCCTCTTCCTTTATAGGAGTAGGCTCCTCATCGAACATCTCCTCATCATCGAATAATGATGTCTTTTCTTCTTTTACTGATTCTGTTTCTCTGTTATAAGTTGCGCGTCTACCCATTATAATAATCTCCTTTTATTCATAATTTTAATAATTACAGAGTCCATACACCATAGTATTGTCCAAGAACAACATCTACGCCCATGTCTCTATGAATCTCGTAGGTCTCAAAGTCATCCTGAAGCTCGAACTTCTCTGTAACCTCAAAGATCTCAGACTCGCCTTCATCAACAAACTTAACGAACTTATCCTCTGTACGAGGCATAATATAAAGCTTTCTATCTGAGTATGCTCTTGCACCTGAAAGACTGAGTTTCTGAGGAATCTCCATAAGAGTTGTTCCCTCATAGTTACCAATTCTTCCAGTATTGTTCATCTCTTCTTTCTGTTTTTCAGAAGCCCATTGTACATCAGCAAGTGCATTGATCTTCTTAAGAGCAGTCTTTGTACCAAGAATAAATACATCTGTTCCATTAGCCAATGCAACATCATCAATAAGATCATCAAATGTCTGCTTTGTTGCAGCAGAAAGTGTACCAGTCTGCTTATACTGTGCAGGAAGCTTTGCCTCAGCAGAAACAAGTCCATTGTAAGCAAGAGTCTGTACGTACTGTACAAAAGAATCAGCAACTTTCTGAACCCAAGCAGCAAAATCTACTCTGCCAAGAATGATAAGGTCAATATCCTTACCAATCTTTACGGCCTTAGGAGAGGTCTTAACCTGAATGAAGCCCCTCTCAGGAACCTGTTGCATTGTAAGATCATGATTATCACCTGAGTAATCAAGAATTTCGAAAAGTGTCCTCTCGTTGTTGATGTTGAACTGAAGTCCATCTCCAAGAGCGAGATTATGAACCTCAACGAACTCATTGAACCACTCACTTGCATCAAAGCCCTGGGAAATCTTGAAGTCGATTTCCTCTTCTATGATTGCGAAGATTTCAGGTGCATGTGCTTTCTCAGCACGATGTCTTGTCTTCTTTGACTTAAGATCATTCTCAGTCAGTCCACAGATATCCATAAATACTTTCTGGATAGCTTTGTTAGCAGATGACTTTGAAACTCTCTTCTCAACGCCATTATCATCATACTCGAAGATATCTTCGCCATGAACGAGAGAGTGTGTAAGCTTTTTGAAGCTATCAAATTTGCCTTCCTCGGCAAAAACCATTCTAAGGTTTTCTGTATTTAATGCCATGATATTTTCCTCCTTTCCTTAGTATTAAGCTACAACCATTTTCTTATTGGTTACGCCTGAAATAGTTGCTCCAACCGCAGGATCATTACCTGTGAAGCCCTCTGTAGAAACAGTGATACGGTCAAACTTTGTAAGTACATAAGTTCTTACAATGTCGCCTGCCTTGTTGTACATAGTCTTCTCTGAAAGAAGCTGCTCAGGAGACTCATAAGGTGTAAGAGGTTTCTGATATACGAATACTGCATCACCAGGATTAGTAACAAGAACAACCCAGTCACCATTCTTATCCTGTGCAATAATCTTTCCTGCAAAACTTGTAACGGCTGCTTCTGCGAAATAATCCCATGCAACCCAATCACCAACTGCGATAAGATTTCCGTTATCTGTATCAGTATCAATCTTTACGCTTGGCATATGATTTCCATAACGCTGAGAAACTACGTTTGAAGGCAGAGCCCTAGCGTGAGTAGCAGCGATAGAAAAAGCTGATGTCATCATAATAGTTTTCCTCCTATATTATTTTTTGACATAAAAAAAGAGCCTGTGGCTCAAGTTAAATCAAGTCCAACATAACGCTTCTTGGCGTTACTGAGTGGCATAAGCGGCTTTGATGGAGCAGTAGGCTGCTCAACCTTAGCAAACTCAACCTTACCAGCTTTGGCAGCATTAAGAAGAATCTCGTCGGCCTTAGCTCTAACATCTTCAATACTAAGATTGAAGTGTGCCTCCTTCTTCATGAGCTCTGAGAACTCCGCTGTCTCTGCAACTTGCTTGTAGGCTTCAGACTGAAGCAGTTCCATCTTCTGAGGTTCAGCCTCATGTTTGGCAATTGTCTCCTTTGCAGTAGTAAGCTCTGCCGACATTGCAGCATAGTTGCTTCTGATGGAATCAAGCTGCTCGCGCTCGGAAGCAGTAAGCCACTCGGCAAAAACTTCCTCCCTCTCATTCTTAAGAGAGTAAACGCCATCCTTAACTGTGAACGACTGCTTATATGCCTTACCTGTCCAAATGTCCTGCATGATTACATATCTTGTCTTAGCTGTGCCGCCATCGTACACATCACATGCGTAATATGTTCCATCTTCAGCATACTCAGCATTTACAAGATCTGTGAGAGCGTAGATTTCATCCGAAAGACTCTTGGCAAAAGAAAGTTCTCTCTCTCCAAGCTTCAAAGACATCTCTACCTTTTTCTCTTCAGGAGCTGACTTTGGGTCAGGATCGCCGGAAGGATTTGAAAACTGTGCTTCAAAAGCTTCTACCAGCGCTTCATCAGATTCAATAGCCTCAAGGTCAAAGGTCAAATCCTCTGACTTAACAGCATACTTCTCAAGCAGCTCGTTTAGTTTGTCTTCACTAAACTTCATCTTTTGTCCTCCTTCCTTAGAATTTTGAATATCATTAAGAGCCTGTTGTACAGTCTCCTTGATAACATCTTTTAGCTCTTGGTACGAAAAAGAGCAATTTTTGCTAGTGCTGAAATCAGCAATGTCAAGTCTTGCACCTTTCATTCCCTCACGAACATAATCTGTCTCAGGATTATCGCCTTCCTCATATATACCAAGAAGAGTCAGACCAGAAACCTCAATGTCTTCCAATAACAAGACATCTTCATTTTCGTCATAAGAGAATTTGTTGACTATCAATTCTACTGAAACTCTTGTTCCACCTTTGCGTTCAATGATGTCTGCTGCATGGGTGTATTCTCTTGGAATTGCTGCTTTTGCAAAGATCCATTCTTTTTCAGAATTCTCCGAATCCTTTTTTATCCATGGCTCGTCAGCAGTAAAACACCCTACTTGCTTTTCAATATAAATAATATTGCCATCATCATCCATGTCCATTTCATGAGACATGAAATCCTCATTGCCATTCTTGTCAGTTGTGAAAGCTGCCAAGATTGGCTTATAAGCAAACGTAGATACAGAATTATGCATAGCATCCACAGTAACACTAGAATCATTTTCGTTACGACCAGTATGAAAAGCCTTAATATCAGCAAATAAAAGAGAAGATGATTCATCCTCTTCTTTTTCAAACTGAGCAGGAATTGCTACGCAAAGTTGATAACCCTTTTCTTTAGAACTGAAAGAATATATCTTTTGTTCTTTACAAAACTTGACGAGATCTTCCAATGTTAATAATTTCTTTCTCATATCAAATCTCCATCTTGTTTGTGTAAGCGACCTTCTTACATGAAAAAGATTGCGGCCTTGATAAATCATTCAAGAATGTCGCAATCCCATTTTGATCAGAAAGTAATTTGTATCCAAGATCCATAAGCTGTTGTTTCGTCTCTTGGTCTTTCACTTTTATGAATTTTTGTTTCTCCATTTATTCCTCCTCACTGATTACGACTTCGGTCTCCTGAAGGGCTAAGCTCGGTAGGATCTTTTTCCGGAGCCCCTTCTCCAACCTCGCCTTTCTCCGCATCACCAGTCATTGTATAAGAAGACTGAAGCGGATGCATCATGATATCATGCAATCCAAGCACATCCTGCGAGAATGTTAGGTGAGCCATAGTCTCTCTTTCCGTAAAGCCAAGTAACGTACCATAACTCAACCTATAGCCGTACCCATGCTGAAGCGATTCGAGCATAGTCTTCCTATAATCTTCCTTGGTATAAATGCTCACAGGGAAATAACTCACATGACATGGCTTACTAACATTAAACGCCAACATCCTATTTGTGAAACTTTCAATCTGCGGAAGAATAGAAGATAGAGCATAAGTGGTCTCATTCTTAAGAGCTGCATTTATGAGCGCAGTATTATTAATTGCCCTCTGTGCATCAAGCAAAGCACCAGCTCCACCAGCACTACCAAGTATCTGAGACTGAGACTGTTCAACTCTATCTATATCAGTAGTTGTATCATTACTGAAGTCAATAACTTTAAGTTCATCGCCAGGAATAGGGGCAGCGCTAACATTCTTAGGTAGCGCATCCTCTACCATACGATTGAAGTAATCCAACGCGAGATCCGGCGTTACTTCAAAGTCATCAGTCTTTCCCCCGTCTAATATCTTAAGAGGATAGTAGATGAGCTTAAAAATACTAAGCTCGTCAGCATCCGCCTGGATATCAACAAGGTCATTCAGATTTGCAAGCTGACTGAACATAGCTATGATTGGTGGAATAATAGTGTCCCACAAATCTAATCTCAGCTTGAAAGCAGCGCTATACTCATCTGGAACATGAACCCACTTGATGTTTGTTCTTTGGTATTCATCCCACATTTCTTTAAGAGGAGAGCCGAGCTGTTCAATAAGTCTTTGTCTATCAGCCGACTTCCACTTGCTCATGTCCATCGCAAAACCAAGCCCAGGTCCATTCATATACTTAGAATCAAATATACATTCCTCGGGTTCTATACGATAGAAGAGGGCACCAGCGTTGTCATGAAAGAACAAATTAAAAGAGGCATCCTCAATCCAAAGATTGATCAACACCTCATTAAAATTGTTTTTGAGATTCATAATGTCAAGAAAATCAAGCGTGTCATTAAACTGCTTACGCGCCTGCCGTGGATCCATATCTTGAGTAAAACTATATGGAGGAGTAACATTTCTACACTCCAAGCAGTACATATCGGCATAGAAATGAACGAGCTTGTGATAAATCTGAGACCTATAGTATAAGTATCTACTAGCTCTAATAAGCTCTTTACCATTACCACCAATGTTTCCGGTTAAGAAGCTCTTAACTCTTTCTCTATCGGTAGTGGTAATATTTCTATTCTTAATTGTCTTCTCAAGATTACGAAGATATTTAATCGCAGCCTCTTTAGCATTTGCATAATTCTTCGCTTGACGTTCTTGCTCTAATTGATATTGCTCTTTAATAGCAGCAACATTCATGTTTGGTTTTCCAACTTTTTCGGAAACCGTAGTAACTTCGGGTAATTTAGCCATACGGCCTCCTTTCTTATCTACCATGTGCAACCCTTGCCGAAGGTCTGATAAACCTCGCTAGCTTCTGCACAAGTTTTTCTGTTGACTCAGCATTGGGTTTTAATTTTAGTCCCAGCTGCTGAACTACATAATATTGCATCATGAGAGAAGAGTATCTATCCTTCCTCATTCCGGACTTCTCCTTAAGCTTTACAACGTTATTCGTGATTGTTGACTCAAGGTTTACCATCTCGTTAATCATGAACGAAGTCTGAATATATGGAATCTTCAGCGAAGCCTGTTCCACAGAAGTCATCTGTTTGTACCCACGAATCTGCTTAATAGCATCTTCGCACTCAAACTCATTAACCAAAAGATTGATACGACCAGTCTGTAATCCAGTTCTAAGTGCAGTAGCAGCTTTACTGTTAAAATCTTGATTAGCCTTTATAGCCCATACAAGTTTAGCTGCACCCTTAACCTTGCAACGCTCAGCCATCTCATCATTATTACAACAAGAAAGAGCTGCGTAAGTACAACCATATTCAGGATCGTATTGATCTTTAGTAAGAAAATCAAAAATAGATAATCCCACTCCATTAGCATCAAGCACCAACTGAGTGCATTTGTACTGATAAAACATTCTCATTACAAGAAGCCCTAAATCGTCTGTCACAAGCCCTTCATGAGTTTCTTGATACACTACATTGTCAGAATACTCATAATTATCAGTTGGGAAAGATCTGCCTATCGTTAATGCCGAAGCATCATTATCTCTTTTCTTACTAGACATCAGCGCTACGTCCACCGACAATATGCGTTCTTCATTTGGCTCCAAATCCGGAATAGCAATATTATGAGCTTTATAAATTTTCAAAGGATAAAAAGCCTTTTTAATTTTACGTCTTGGGGTAATATCGTCATACTTAAAGAATGCACCTTCTCCTTCTCCCTGGAATAAACAGTTCATTTCCATATCCCAAGTAATTGGATCGAAATCTTCCTCAGACATCTCATCCTGAACCTGAGCACGAGAGAGAAGACCTTCTTTAATTGAAATCTGATACGGCAAACCAACACAGAAATATTTTTTGGTTTCATCTAACATATTTACAAAGTACGACTGAGCTTTTCTATAGCACCAATGCTCTTTGTAATAAGCTGATGTCATATACATTTCACAGTTACGTTCTTCGTACCGTTCTTGCCCTTGATATTCTGGCTTAGACAAATAGCCTGGCTGTCTAGGCGCAGTAAGGAATTTTTTAAGAATAGTATCTATTATTGTTTTTGGAACTAGTCTAAATTCATCAACAACAATAATATTGGCCCTATTATGTCTTGCTGAATCCGAAGCAACGGCACATTTAATCCAACTACCATTCTTAAAATCACACCTAGCACCATTGACGCTAGTTGATATATATGAAATCTCTGCTCTTAAGTTTGCAGAACCCCAACTATGAAGTTTTAAAAAATCTTCATCAATTTTTTGTATTATCTCAATTGCCTGTTCTTTTCTAAAACTAGCAATGATGATTTTAGATCCTGGAAATAAAATACAACGCACTACACAATACAACGCCACAAGCCAGGACTTCAAATTGTTATCCCAAAGGCTTTTTATCCTTTGGTTCCATACCTTTATCATCGAATATGGTTCAGCATATGTTTTCATCCTATTAGGATGGTGCGGCCTCGTGGAAGTATTATATCTTTTCAACTTCTATGCGTTGCCCCTGACTAGACTATATCTAGCCTTCGGTTCACGTTACCCTTTTTTTATGATGGGCTTTCGTGCTTAATTCCGCACTATTTGTTCAAAGTCATTACTGACTAAGTAGGCAATTTCTTGTTTTTTCTATTTCAGCTTCTTTCCTCATTTGAATAGCAGTTTCTAAATCCTTACTTTGACCGATACGTATATGTTTGTCATTCATACGTATTGTTACCACATAGGCTTTATTTCCTGGATGCCAATAAACTCCATGTCTATTTAATTTATAATCTCTATAAAAATCCTTATATTGATTATATTTTCGGTCTAAATAAACAACACAATCTGAATATATGTAATCCAAAAAATCTTTTACTGAATCACCATAGTAAAACATATCAGTTCCTCTACTATGTTTATCTTTGTTAATTTTAGGAATTACAGTAACGGCTTTTTCAGTAAATAAAAAAGAAGCGATGTCTTTCAACATTGCTTCAGTACCAGTAGAAATAGAAATCTCTATATGTGGTTTATCATTCATCAATCCAATATGGATACATCCATTACCATCAAAGTATCCTCTTAGAAAATCCTTCTTTAATTCTTTTGAAACTATATCGTCGGTAGGCATTCTTATTATGCAGCTTTTCTGAGGAATACATCCTTTGTCAATTAGGTCATAACACAGCTTAGTACAATTAATTGTCAACCTACTAGCTCCATATTCTTTTTCAGATAAACTTACTTTCTTGTTTCGAATAGGAACATTGGATTCTAATGCTCTGTTTAATTTTTCTAAATGTCCTTTATCCCGGCAAGACAATGTAATCTCTAAACTCATTGACTTTAATATTTCGTTCTTATAAAAACGAACAATGCATCCATCCGCATATAAAAAACCTAACCAATATGCCTTTTCTGATGTATCTATTGTTTGGAAATAATCTTTATTGTAATCATATTTACTCATTGATATTTTCTCCTTTTATGTTAATCATAAAAGAAGCTGAAATAATCGAACAAATGTTCTACCTTGACCTCTCGCGGCGAAATAAGCGAAGTGCGTACTTACAATCATCATGTATATCAGGATCTTTTGAAAAAGCTTAAGCTGAATATTCAAATAATCAGCTACAAACCTTTGAGGATTGCATCTATAAAACGCAGCCCAATAAGCCACCCCATTCATAAGTCTTTCAGTTTTTTCTTGAAAGACCTCTTGAGCTGATTTCCTTTTTGTAGCAGCCGCCATTAGAAGTCCTCAACGCTTCCAAATATCTTATTAAACGCTGCTTCTGATGCTTCCTCATATTCCTACTCAGGTGGCTTAACTTTGTATTTAGACATTACTTTTTCATATATGTGTGAAAACTTATTCTTAATTCCTAACATCTTAGAAGTATGTCCTCTAAAGAAAGCATCTATATATAAACCAATCTTATCCACATCCTGCAATTCAGGATCTATTTCCGGAAGAGGTTTTTCTTCTTCCCATTTTTGAATAAGCGTACCCAAAGTCTGAGCATCCGCGAAAGCATCCATACCCGTTTGCTTTGGTGTTATATTCGCAGTATTCAAAAGATCTTGGTAAGTCTTATCTAATTGAGCAGTAGGTTGCCCCTCTTTGGTGGCTTTATTTATTTCCCATTTCTTAAAAGCAAGTCTCTCAAAAATTTCCTCTTGCGCTTTAGTCTGACATTCATATCTAGATACCCAATCTTCATACTGAGTCTCTAAGAACTGAAGATCCGGAAGATCATAGTCATACCCAAACCTTTTATGAGCCGCTTTAATCAAACGAGAGTTTTCGTTAATACCACTATCAGGTTCGTCATCCGACTCTTGAGGATCATTTCCGCTTATATCGTACACAGTATCTTTCCAAGTCTTATTTCTATACTGCGGAAGAGACTGCATCCCAGTCATATAAGCAACAAATGCTGAACTTTTTTGGTATTTACCCATTCCTTCTACCACACTCTTAACACAAGACTCATAATAGCTCTCAATGAAAGGTTTGTTTAGAAGCTGCAACACTGGCAACACCGTTTCAACACATTCACGTGATCGACCATTCTCTCGTTGCTCAACCATCGCCAATAGGCATTGTTTGCAGATAGGGAATCTACCAATTTCATAATTTGTATCACGATAAAAATATCCTTCTGCATCCTTCCATTCTCCGCACTTGGGGCAGAATAGAATTTCATGTTCATATATTTTTTTATAATCTGCATTCAATGTCAGATATGATTTCTTCATCGGAGCAGATCCAGACATTCTTTTTATTTCCGAATCCTTCTTGGGGACCATTAGTTTAACTCCCATTAATCATCACCATCCTTAATTTAAAAACCTCACCACGTCGTCGCATATAGCAAACAACGCAGTGAGGAACACAAAAGGAGATTACTCCTCCCTCTAGGGGAGAATGGCAAGTCATCCAAAAAGAACATCTAAATCACAATCTTCCCCAATTATCTTATCTACAACTCCATTTTCTTTGGCCTCAGAAGAATACATCCACCATTCTCTTTTATAGAACTTATCATATGTCTCTTCTGTAATTTTAGTCCTTGAAAGAATATAATCCTTGGCTCTTTCTTCCATATCATCAAAGAAAGCCATTGTTTCTTTCGCTTTAGAAGCAGACAGACCAGATACACCAGCTTCTCCTTCATGCTGCAAGAACGCAGTATTCACAAATCCGATTCTCTCATGACCGGCCAAGAAAATTAAATACGCCATTGATGCAACCATACCAATGCCAACTGTTCGAACTTTAGTCTTTGAAGCAAGCATTACGTCTATAAGCGCCTGCCCATCAAACGAACTGCCACCCGCAGAATTCAAATAGATGGTAATAGGTCTTCTTTCCTCAACCGGAATATACCTATCCTCAGCATTCCAACGGAGTATACACATTACTTGTTCATCAACAACAGCACCTGTAATTTGCTCGTTAATTAGCAAGATCCTATTTTCAAGATCTTCTTTGATGAACATATCATAAGGAGAAGCAGAGTTATCTCCACAAATCCCTGGCATTAATACATCAATACGATTCTTCATAATTATTTTTCCTTTCAGTCATTATTAAGAGGGGAAAATCCCCTCTTTCACTAATATCTTTTTTGCTCTTTAATTTTAGTTAGTACCTGCGCTATTTTCAGCAAGGTCATTTGAATTAACTGTACGCTTTCCCACAAAACATTGTAAAAAAATCTCTGGAGATACAACATATAGTACTTTTAATAACAACGCTCTATTCTTAAATAATTTCGAATCCATCGTTTCCTTGTTTCTCCTTACACCGGCTCCAATGCCAAATGCACGATTGATTAACCAAGACATCATACCCAAGTAATTCTTTGATATATATATTTTTTGGATATCTGAAATCATACGATCAAAATCGTCCATTAATAAAAAATAGTCAGCAGAATTTTTATCATCACTTATATTGTAATTATGTAACTCTAATGAATATTTTTCTATGATTGCCTCAACTGCCTTTGATTTTCTCCTTCCGTTTTCTATGTCGTGCTTAACCCAAAATTGATCCATGGGAATTGGCTTTGCATCATTTTTTTGCCTGTCAAACTTAAGTCTATACAAATAATTCATAGGACAATCAAGGGAAGGTTCAACCTTCTTTTGGATTTTAATCCTATTATTCTTATCTCTTTCCCTACGTTGCTCATCAGTTCTAGCCTTACGTTTATCTCTTTTTGTTATAGTCCAAAAGTAGGGAAGACCATTTTCCTCAATGTTCATGCCTTGCTTGATTCTACGAATTTCCTCCGGAAGAGATATATCAAATTTTCTTTTGCTAGAATCCACTGCAATTTGAGCCAACACTGAAAGTATGCAAGCATAGTCTAAAAACTTCCTATCTTCAAAGTTGTAAGTATAAGTCAATGCTATCTGTGCTAAATTTGAAGATTCACCTATGGCCAACTGTGAAGCCGCAAGAGTATTATCCACTTTTGCAAAGTCAGCCATATTATAATCATAAATATTTTTTTCCATAGGAATATTATTTACAATTGTAGGATATTTTTTATAACACTCCTTGGCATGATTTACTATATCTTGCTGATTTGTTGTGTAAATACTATCAGAGTCCTGGTCACACCCATTTAATCTAGACTGGAAGTCAGTCCCTGAAGTATTAACAGCAATACATAACTGACCCAAATCAAAATACTTCTCCATTAAAGGATGTTTAATGTTATGCAAATAACCAATATTATTGCGTGAATTATGAGGGCTACGAAAAGCAGCAAGATACTCACCATTCTCAAAGCGCTCAGTATAACATTGAATTGTCCCATTCTCTAATCGCAACGTAGGATCATTCATAGGATCCTCTCCAACAGAATAGAGTAGAAGAGCATAAGGAGACCCCACTATGGTTAGGTTATCGGCATTTTGGATGCCATGTCCATTCTTAAAGTTAAGCACATAAGACTTAATGATATTCTGTCTGCGTTCCCTAAAATAAGTACTATTCACAAAATCTGAATTATGATTATAAAGTGCAATTAAAACTTCAAAATCATTTGAAAAATTTTTATTTTTTTCTAAATAATCCAAAAAAGTTTTGTCATCGTTTTTTAAATTATTTATATATTCAACTGTTTTACTACAAACACTAGGCATGGATTCTATGTCAAGAGAGTTCATCATCTGATAACTCATACGCTGAACATCCCCTAATTTAGATTCATGAGAAGTTTTAACTATACCAAATTGGCATCCGTTTTTACGAACCCACTTTGACCAATACTCAAAAGACACCCAAAACTTAATCCACTTGAAAGCATTGTTTGTAGTGATCAGTCTAATATCCTTTACCCTAACGTCTCTTCCCCACATGTCTTTTACAACAGCTGTATCATAAGCCTCACCATAGTAATCTTTCATAAACTGCTGAATATGAGTATGGAACGCCGCCATCTTTGTCATGTGATGACGAAGCAAAACATATCCATCCGCCCATGCCGGAAAGATACTGGAATCAATCAAAGCCTGTCCATCAAAGAGAGTACTTACCACTTCATAGTTTTCTAATTCTTTTATGAACGTTTGTTTTTTATCGTCAGTTTCTACGGACAAGACTTTTGTTTTAAAAAAAGAATCAACATCTTTTAAGCAAAGAATTTGTTTTGGTAAAATTTTTACACGCCCAACAATTGAGCTGGTGATAAGAGAAGAGTAGGCCCCTAATTCAACAATGGGAGATTTTTCCATTGGGGGATTAATACCCATATAAAGAAAATCATGTACCTGGTCATAGATACGTTCATCTATAAACATACATGTTCCCTTCTTGGCTTTGCCAGGAGTCCTATAAAGCATTTTGTAACGGATTGTATTACGTCTGTCTACAAGCTCATGTCCATCTTTGGCATACTGCTTGTAAGTAATAGTTACCCCTTCCGTATAATACTTGATACGCAAATCCTCTTTAGATATCCGCATACACTTATCTTTATTTTTCTCAAGATTATCGAGCAACTGCTGCAAATGGATTTTACTTTGATCAGTAACCCCATCTCTATTCAAAGCTTCGGTTAATTTTTGTTTGCTACTTTCATAATCTTTTGTTCCGTATCCAAATTGTAAACAAATAATACTACGGGTAAAATCTCCTTGAATATTTAATAGATCATTATCTAAAAGATAATCTAAGAAAAGACTATTCACTAACATAGCCTTTGTAGAATCTAAACGCCCCCTAAAGCCATTCATATACTCATAGATCGACGCTGCCTCTATATTAACAATACGAAGTCCCCATTGTGACATATTAAACCCCCTACTTTATTTTTCCTTCCATTTTTGCTTTTAACAAAGCTTGTAGATAGCCTTTAGGATCTGACTTCGCCGCCTCAAATCCCTTTAGCTGATGCTCAATTTTATTTATTGAATTCGCATATTTAGGAGAAGTC
>ODAI013326080.1_pt1 | contig 13943 bp, 16 predicted proteins | sample 1539321 | NCBI WGS metagenome assembly ODAI01 (sample SAMN02144231, study PRJEB22623) | gut metagenome | biome: sheep rumen | host: Ovis aries | place: New Zealand
ATGACGGCCGTCGTGGCTCTTGCTGTGCCCGTCACATCGAGGTTGTATTGTGGGTTCAAAGCACCAACACCGACATTTCCATTACCCCATACGGCAAGACCCACATGCCCATTGATGTCAGTGTACCAGTTGATGGGATTCTCTGAATATACATACAGAGAACCGTCTGAACCCTGACCATAGAAGCCGACTTTATTAGTGCCAGCATTAAATTGAATATATTGTTGCGCTTGCTTATCAAGAATAATAGATTCTTTGAAATAGGTGTACGTGTTGAACGTCTTCTCGCCCGTGACATTCTGCTGCGTGGCTATGGTGACATACTTGTTGTCGCATTCTGCTTTGGTGTACGCATCCGTAATGCCATATCCGGACAGTGTCGTAGCCTTCATGGCAAAGTTGTGCTGCATCGTCGAGACGAGGTTGTCGATGTATGTCTTGGTATAGGCATCAGTGATGCCATACCCAGCCAGTGTCGTAGCCTTCTGTGCATATGTCGATGCTGCATCCTCCACTGTCAGGTATGTGGAGCTCAGATCCGGAAGATGCACCACGTTGATCTTACGATTGGAGTCTTCCGAGCTTGCAAGAGCCGTCCATACGTTAGTCATGGTCAGTGTGGAGAAGCCCTGAGCGGTCACCCATTGCTGTGTAGCATAGCCTACCAGGGAGTGGTCTCCCCATCCGTAGGCTGTGTCCCAGTTCGCCTGCCTGGCTGTCGTAGGCAGTGAGTATCCGCTGGCGAATGTGACTGCCAGAGTCCCCGCAGTCGTGACCGGAGTTCCGCTCACCGTGAATCCAGTCGGCATCCTCAGTCCTACACTGGTGACACTGCCGTCTCCGCCACCGCCGCCTCCGCCTCCGGACGAGTTATAACCGAAGGCACTCAGGAAGGACTGAGTCCAGAAACCATAGTTGGCCTCGATGTGCGAGATGACTGTCTCAGTGTCATTGGGCAGGATGTCGTCCGAAGTGCCGTGGATCTTGAAGAGCCGGTTGAAGAACTCGATGCTGACATAGTTTTTCTGCACGAATTCCTGTGAGGCATATGACGCAAGGATGGAGGGGGATATCCTCCCGCCACCCCCTGCTCCTGCCGAACCTCCGGTGGAGTCGAACATCCTCTGTATAGCTTCTCTTGATAGTTGCATTATATTAGCTGTAATAAGGTTAATCTTGTTATATCATCCCTCCATTCGTGACCGACGGCAATAGGGTAGAGGTAGGTACCGTCCACTGTCATCGTCTGATCAGGCAACACTGCCCCCAGCAGGTCCGATCGGAGCTCCAGCTGCATCCGTCGTTTCGACAGCGCCCAGTAGGCTGTCACGCGGTCTGCGAGGTGCTGCTCAGGGTACTGTACGACTCCATCGTAGGATGCACCGCCCATGTATGTTCCGTCAGGATTGATAAGGACTCCGAAACCGTAGCCCATATCGTTGTCGGTGGCGAAGATGCAGTCGGCATTCCAGTCCATGCGGACATGGCCGGTGCCCTTGGAGACATATTCCCGACGGTCAGACCTTTCGACATTCACCCAGTTGGCCGCTCCGCCCCAGTGACCGTTGGAAGGAGCCCCTGCAATGTTATATGTAGCGTTTCTCTCGAATTCCAGACGGAACCCCTCGATGTCGAATGAGCGCTGACCATCCGTCTGGTCTGCATCCTCACTGCCGAGGAACTCAATGAATATCAGCCCCCTCTGTCCGGAGGCGTCAATCGTCTTGCTCGAGAAATGGGTGGTGGACTTGACCTGGAAGGCATCGTCCTTGTTGCCGATGGTCACGGCAAATTCCGACACCGTCGAAGACCATGAGCTGCCGGTGTACCATACAGCTGTCGCCCTCGTCGCGCCGATGCCGAACCGCATGCGCATGGACTTGTTTCCAACGTCTGTACCGTCATTCTCTGTACTCTCATATCTTACGCCGTTTCTGTAGACATTCCCGATGAGCGAGAATTTTCCGTCATCGTAGGCATGCTGATAGACTGTCTGCAGCGAGGCATAGGTCATGCCGGCAGAATATGATTTCTTTATCCGGATTACCCCGAGACCTTCCGTTGCCTCCCTGACGCTTGCACCGGCATCCATCAGGTTGAATGACGCGGAACCGGCTACGGCTGATCCTGTCAGCAGCGGGCGGGTAAAGGTTGTCATATCCACGGTAAAGCGGTAGCTGACATCATCAGTAATAACCCACGACTGCCATCCGAGTGCCTTCATGTCCTTGGATAGTTTTTCGTCCGGGAACCCTATAACCGTTTCGTCGGCTGAATTGCCGTCTGCTGTGACCGTTGCCTTCCCGGGACCTCGCTGAAGGAAGTCCTCGTTGTTGGTGTTGCAGAACTCCACGCTGCCTGTCACCGGTGAGAATCCAGACGTGACGGTACCGGCTGCCGTACCTCCTGCCATGGTCTCCAGCTGTGCCGGTGTGAGCGTGAGAAAGTTGCTCTCACCACTATCGTCAGGACATACCAGATAGAGATTTTGTCCGGATGTCCTTGCAGTCCATCCCCAGAACCTGCACATATCCTCGAGGCACTGGTAAAGGTTGTATCTGGGCTCCACCTCTCCGTCGGAACTCAGGTTGCAGAAGTTCTGCCAGTCGATGCACTTGAGCAGCCATTCCTGTGCGTCTGAACCTCCCTGGATGATGATCCGTGAGAAGGTGAGCTCCGGGATCTGGCTGATGATATACTGCAGCAGATATGCGAAGTTGCGGATCTCTTTATTCTGCGAGTTAATGTCGTAGCCTTCCAGGATCGCCAGCGGGCACTGTACGGGAAATTCCCTCACCTGAGGGTTGCCGTAGAGGGTGCCTCCGAAGTTCTGTGCCTGCATGAATCCCTGCCACACGATATTTCCGCTGCCGTCTGTAAGGGTGACGGGCCTGTCGGTGTCCGTGGATGGTAAGAAGGAGAGCCAGTCGAAGTCTGTCGTACCGTTGGCTGCATACCCGTTGTCAACAATTCTCAGGTATCCGCTGTGAGTTCGGATGGGCGTGAACATATCGTCGGAATCATCCTCTTGCGTGAAAAACGGATCAGCGCCGCCATTAAGGACGACGGCTGCACCGCTATACCCCGACTGGTGTATATTGACGGTGTAGACGGTGCCTGAACGGAGACTCTTGAAAGGTATCTGCCAGTGTATTGCCATGCCATAATATTTTTACGTTAATGGGCCGGTGCCCTTGAAACTGAACGAACCCTGTGCGATATTGCCACGGGTGGATGTCTGGCGACACTGCGTGAGGATGGCCGAGCCTGTTACCAGGACATTGCCCTCACGGTCGCACTCTGACAGCTGATAGGTATTACCTACGGTCAGCAGGTCTGCTGCATTGGCAGAGTTCAGAACGAGGTATGAGACGGAAAGATTCCAATCCTTCCGACCTGTTACATACTCACGCCATGACTGCTGCGTGGCGCTGCTCTTCTCGATAGTATCAGCGGAGCTCGTAACGTCTTGAGACTTGACACCGGCAATCGCCATGCCATCCCGCTGTATGATGATGTTGTTACCTTTGACTGCCATATTATTTCCATGTTACTATCTCACCGCGACCTGTGCGTCGTGTATATCTGTTAAGGGCGAGATAGATCTGCTCACCGCTGATATATGAGGGACGGTAGGCGCCTGACTCTCTCTCTGAAGAGAGTTGCGATGCTATATTACCCTGCTGTGCGCGGTTGAGGATTACCTCTCCATCATTGACTCCTATGATGTTATTGTCGCCGGACATCGAGAGCCCCCTGATAATACCACCCTCTGCGAACCCCTTGGTAGCGCTCTTGATGCTTGAGATGGTCGTGAGCATTGTCGCCAATCCGGTGGCTGCGAATGCTATCCACCCCCAAGGTCCAGTCGTTTTGGCTGCCATCGCTGATGCTTCCGCATATGCCAGCGCTATCGTTGCGACGGCCTGGGCGACAGTCCCGGCAACCTTGACTGCAGGATCTTCAATCTGCTGCATGGCAGAGCCAACCGACTGGATGGCCGATGCTGCCTGCTGCCAGTCCTTGGCCATCTCCTTCGACTGCTGCTGCGTGTTGCCGGTATTGATCTCCAGCTTTGCCGGGATCTTGATACCTCCTTCAGGTAGGAGTGCCTTCAGCTGGCTCTCCACGTCGTTCAGCTGCTCCTGTCCGATGGCCATGCCAAGTACAGACGCGCCGACACCCTTCTGTATCTTGCCGGGATCTGCGATCTGCCCCTTGAGGATCTTCACCTTGCTGGTGAGTTCGTCGATCTTAGTCTGGTAATCCTGCCAGGCTGTAGTGTCTGTTGCCAGCTCCTGCTGCTTGCGCAGGTCTTGCAGTTCTTTGTTCAGGGCGGCCACGGAACCGACAGGTATCACCTCTTCCACCTTCGGAATCTTTGTCGTGGCCGTTCCACTTCTTCCACCACCTCCTCCTGATGTGCCACCCACACGGGCTGTGATACCTTCGGCACGGTTGATCGTGCGGAAAGCCTGTGTCTGCAAACCGTAAGCCTGTGCAGCCTGCTGGTCACGCTGCTGGATGAGCTTCACGAGGTCTTTGAACCTATCACCGTCAACACGGAAGACATCCCATCCCTTATATGCTGCATAAGGATTGCCACGGGGAGTGACCATCCGTCCGGTGCTCTGATCCACGTAGCTGTTCTGCTGTTGCCACTGGTTGTACATTTCAGCACCTCTGAGGCGCTTCTCGAATTCTGCCATGGAGCTGGTGCCCTTGCGGAACTCCTTCACGCTCATGCCGAGCTCGGCGCCCTGACGGCGGTAAACAGCGTCAATAGCCCTTCCTGCCTGCTTCACCTCGTTGCCCAAGAGATCGACGACTTTCTGCATGCCGTTCTGCAGCTTCTGCTCCAGCGAACGCACCTGTGCGTCCGACAGGACGGTACCATTAGCCATGGAGGCACGACGACCGTCAACCGGTGCAATATACCGGCGCGTCTGGATCATCTGGCGCATGCGCTCATTCTCGGTCATCTGGGGGCTTATCTGCGTAGCCTGGATGGTCTTCATGGTGCCCAGACGGTCAAGCTCATCGTATGCCTGACGTGCAGCCTGTACGATCTGATCTATGCGGCTGAGATAGCCGGAGATGTCACCGTTGTTGAGGGCGTTAAGAAATCCCTCATATAGTGATTTCGAGGAGTCAACTATACGGCCCCATTCATCCACGGCTGACTCGTTGGCCATGAAGGCATCCTTGGCAACCTTCAGCGCTGCCGTTCCGGCTGCCATCGCCGCACCCCATCCGGAAAGCTGCTTGATGTTCAGTCCGAACCTGTTGGTCAGGGAGTCTATCAGACTGCCGGTCTTCTCCGACTCGACCCCGGTATTGCCGATCTCGGCATTGGCTTGCGAGAGCTGTCCCTTCGTCTCTTCAATTCGTGTCTTCAGCTGGTCCAGCGACTGGGCCATCTCCTTGCCGATTGGCGACTCCTTCTCTGCATCGGTGAACTGCTGATACTGCACGTGCAGGTCCGTGAAAGCCTTCGTGAGCTCACCGACCTTTCCCCTTGCTGAAGATGCACTCGTGGTCATGCTGCCAATAGCCTTGACGGCATCGAGGACTCCCTCATCAAGATACTCAAGGGTACCTCCTCCACGCCGGACAGTCTCGAAGTATCTGTTCAGCGCATCACCAGCCTTCTTTAGCTTGGCGTCATATTCCTGGCTGTCTATCCTCAGCCTGACAATACTGTCTGCCATATATTATTGGTCAATTATCATTCAACATTCCTGCGAGCTCTTCCTCGATGGCCTTCGCCACATTTTCGCTCATCGTTGCCAGCGCCCTTTCGCCGAGCGATCTGAAGAAATGCCGTGGAGCGATGCTGCCACGACGTCCGGTGTTCACAGTCTTTCCATATTTCGAGACGTCGCCTCTGCGAGACCCCTTGTTGACGGTTGCGCGGTGTTCGTCCGGTGTAAACGATATGAAGCGGTCCTTCGTTCCGTCGTTCAGCCACCTGAGGATGAATCCCCTGTCAAGCGATCCGTAAGACATTAGCCGGCTGGTGGTGCCTTTTCGAGGCCTTCTGTTACCTCCGACCCGGGACGGGTTACGAGTCGGCTCGTAGGAGGTGCTGCCGTGTGACTTCCTGGAGCTGTATATGTTCAGGTTGCCGCCGAACACCTTACGGTATACAGCAGATCTGACAGCCTGTGCGCTTCCTCTCGGGTCTCCATTAGAGAAGCTGATATTCCTCACAACCTCTGACCGGGCCTCCAGTATGTACTTACGGATCAGCGCCCTGAGAACCTTCTGTGTCTTAGGGTTTGTCGATAGTGCTTCCTCGAGGGCTTTCTTCTGTTCGACGATGACGGCTCCTTCTGCTTCGAAACTAAACATATCGAAAAACCCCCACAATCATCGTGAGGGTTTACCGTTCATATCGTTTATCAGATCGAGGAGATCGTCTGCATCTTCCTTGCTGACAGGTGGTGGCGTCTCTTTCTCCCACGGGAATGGAAGCAGGTCCGAGGTATTGCTGATACCTTCCTTCCTGAGACTGTCAGAGCCTACCTGCGCGACCATCATATAGTAAGTATGCCAGCGGACGGCGCTCCACATCTGGCGTGTCCTTGCGTCCGCTCCGCGGATGATCCTGCGCGCCTCCCAGAAGACGATGTCGTAGAGGAACTCCTTCCGGGGGAATCCTATCTCGCCCACAATCCTCTCATAGAGGTCATGGGCGGTCATGCGTTTTTTTTCAGCTCTCCCTTCTCCTCATCCGTCAGGTTGTTTTCCTCCCTGGCACCGGAGTCGCCGGAATACCACTCGGAACTCAGGGAGTAGATGGTATTCAGAGCGTCGACGATCTCCTTCGGCTTGCTGCCGTAGATAATTGCAGAGATGTCAAGCGGCGCGTCTAAGGACCGGCTCTGGTAGTAGGCTATAATGGCGGACATGATAAATGCCGCAGCCTGCGACGGATTCTTGAAGTCGAACTCGTCAACGGTGACTCCCGTCAGGTCACGGAACCCGATCTCCGTGGCGAAACAATACTTGACGCCGACCTCCTGGCCGGCAATGATTATCTTTTTCTCTGTCATAGTTTCCTGGATTTATAAAGCCCGGTGACAGCTAAGCCACCGGGCATGATGAAGAATCAAGTTATGAAGCGGAGCCGACGACGATGGCTCCGTAGCCGTTGAGAGTGTAGGAGTAGGTCGCGTTCTGCTTGTTCTGGCCGTTCAGCTGCAGCTGTGTCATCTTGGCCTGGCCGGAGAGGAGCACCTGCTTGACGGTGCGGTTGTTGGTACCTTCCATGAGGCATATCTGCCAGTAGAGAATGGTGTCGCCGGCACCATTGGCATTGATGGCATCCCCCTCCATATCGTTGAGGGTGTTGGCCGTGTTGCCTCCCAGGGTGTCGTCTGGGGTCAGGATGAGAGCCGAGCCTGTGATGCTGTAGCCCTGTCCCGTGATCTCATACTCAAGGGCATCACCGGTGGTGTCCTTTGTTGAGCTCTCCTCTGTCTGAGCGGTGAGGTTGAGCTGCATCTCCTTGGCGGCTGCGATGACCTTCGTCGGGTTCGCTGCCGAAGAGAGCAGGAGTCTGTAATATTGTCCTTTTTGCATATGTTATGAGAGGGGTCCTGTCCCCTGGTATTGCTGTGTTACGTTACATGTCTGACGGTCGTTGAAGACGATGGTCAGATCGTTAAGTAGGGCCCTGCCCGAACGAGAGAAGTCGGCACCGCTGGCAGAGCCATTGCCGGCGCCGGTAGTCTGATCCCATCCGACATTGACAGGCTGTGCCGCATTGAACGTGGTTACAAGAGCCTGTACGGTTCCGGGACTGGCATCATAACCTTCTACTTGCACCTGCCAGGCTGTGGAGACGACAGTCTCCTGGGTGAACAATCCCTCACTGTCCTTCGTGGAGGTGTCCTCAGTATTGCCGGTGATGGTGATACTGCAGTTGGTAGCCTCAGAGACCACACTGCCGCCGACAAGAGCGCGGAAATTCTGTCCTTTAATCTTACCCATTGCTAAGTTCGGTTGAGCACTGATAGCGCAGAACCTGCCAGAAGCATGGCTTCAGAGGATCGTACCTGATGGCATCGGCCGTAAACCGGTAGTCCATGACATCCGTGTCATGAGACTCGAAGTAGTCCCTTACCACCTCCCTCACCTCTTCCGTAAGGTCGTGCAGTGAGGAGAGTGTCAGGGCTGTCACCTCAATCCCGATGTTTACCTGGTCCTCATCGCCTTCGTAGGAGTCATCCTTTGTCTCCACAGTGTTCGCGAGACCGTCGAACGTGACGATCAGGTATGGTGCAGGGACATTGTCCGCATCCTCGTCCGGCAGCGGAATGGCGGTGCCGTATATACGTCCGCCGACTGCCTCGTAGAGGTCGCTGTCTCCCTGGAGGGCTGCTATGAAGATACTGTCAGTATGCAGGCTCATGCTATGAGTGTGTTAATAATATTGTTCGGAATCTCTCTTTAAAGCATCCGGGACCGAGTGGCCGCCGGACGCTACAGAAACTATGAAGTTGCCGAAGAGAGTGGTGAGAGACTACTCTGTGACGATCTTGTACAGTGCGAAGGCCTGTGACGGATAGGTTACAGGATCGCCTGTAGGATTGCCGCCATTGATATAGTTGGAGAGATCGGTCATCGACCATGCTGAGTTCAGGGTGATAGCTGTGATATTCTTCTTGGCGACAGCCTGGCTGGTGGCATCGACCGTCAGGCGGACAAGACCATGCTGCTGCAGTGCGAACCACTCCCAGTAACCGATCTCGAGATAGCGGTCGGCTGTAGCTACGAGATTACTACCACTCAGAGTTGTGTTCACGTAGTGGCTGACCGTATAGGGATAGCCGGCACACAGGCCGTCCTCAATGACGAAACCGCCTGCAGCGCCTGCGATCTTCGGAGTAGCCTTCAGCTCTGCCTCTGTGACACAGTCCAAGGAGATACATACGTTGCCGCTGTAAAAGCCCTTGTTGGAGAACTCAGCAATGGCAGCGAGGATATTCTTGTAGGCATTAGCACCGAGAGTGATATTCTTGGCGGTCATTCCGCTGAACGGGCCCTTATTTCTGGTCCAGCCGGCCTGAGAGTAGATCTTCTTGGCCAGATACTTACGCAAGGCGATGCCGAACTTGGTCTGAACGAAGCCCATCAGGTCGAAATCTGCATTGTCGATGGCCATGTTGCTGACAGGCACTGTCAGACCTACACGGTTAGGCGTGGGGATAACCTTGGAAAAATCAAGTACCTGGTCTGTCAGGGCCTCTACCTCACCAAGCTCCTCCATTTCAACGTCATCGGTACTGACCGGCCACACCTCGTTGCCGACTACGCCGGTAACAACATTGAGACCAACCGGGAGTCCGAGTCCCTCATGGAGGGTGGGGATCATCTCGTGGATTGTCAGGTTAATGGCACCACTGGCCTGGATATTGGCAGTGGTATTTCCAGTAGCGGGGTTCAGAAGGATCTCACGGTCGGCCTTGCCTGTGCGGACATCCTGCAGGAACTCACGGAAGCTGGCTGCCTTCTCTGCCTTCATATTCTTCTCGCGGGCGGTCATATTCTCATTCTCACGGTTGAGTCGAGTCATCTCGCCATTAAGGTACTGGAGTTCACGGGTGAGATTCATCTCCTCGATCCTCTCCTCGTCAGTCAATTCACGGCCTGCGGCCTTAACATACAGGTCGCCGAGTTTCTCGTTGACCTCTCTTGATCTCTGCTTCGCTTCGTCGAAGCTCTTGTAGTTTTTCTTCATGTCTTAAAACGTTTAAGATATCTGTTTTGTTAATAGTCACTATTGCAGAAGTGGCGCATCACTTCGTAGCGTCGCTTCATCTCACGGTTCAGGCGTTCCTTCGCCAGCTTCTCCTCATCTTCCTTTCCAGGATCGGACGGGTCAGATGCGGGGTCCTCTTTCTTTCCCATTTCCCTGGCATTGACAGAGGTCTGACGGTAGGCAGGGTCCATCCCGATGGTCAGGGCGCTGATAAACTCAAACTTACGGTGAGTGATCTTCACATCTTCACCATTACGTTCCACATCGTAATCCTCCGGATAAAACTCGAAGGAGCATCCGGAATAATCACCACGACGGACCATCTCAAGACAGCGGTCGCCGATATCACACTTGGGAGCCTCGAACTCGAAGTTCACACCACGGTCATCGACAGAGAGCTTCAGGGTTCCGGTTCCCTTGTTGGCCCTTGCGACGGTAAGCTCACGCTCGTGGAGCATGTTCATCTTTATATCCTGGGTGTTCAGGAACTCCATCGTACAAGCCTCAGGGAGGATCACTTCCCGGAATCTCTCTCCCCAGTCGTCGAGCACTTCACTTTCAGCATTAAAAACGATGGCCGTGCCGGTGATGGTGCGAGACTCGCCCTCCTGACCTTCCGGCGCTTCTCTAACGGCCAGCTGGCAGTCAAAGGTTCTGATTTCTCTTTTTTTTGCATCCATATCTGATTTAAATTTTACTATCAATCGGCAAATATTTATGCCGGGGTTTACCATAGTTCGTTGTACAGCGAAAGCCACCTCTTCTGCTTCTCGACGGTGTCACCTCCCCACGATCCGTGTCTGTAGTGCTCGTAGCGTCTGGAGAGTTTAGAGTATGACAGGGCGACAAGTGCCGGCTTTGTGTTTATTATGTCCTCGAGCATGACTGCACCGGTGTCGTACCAGTTGCCTCTGCAGTTTTTGTCCTTCAGGAGTCCGAAGGTTCTTTCAGGATCGAAGTACCTGGCACCATTGGCAGTAAGCAGAGGGACGTTCATATAGCAGAGCATCGGGAGGAGTCTTGATATCTTGTGAGGATAGCCGGCCGGTGTCTGGATCTTTCCGACGGCTGCATATTCCTCCTGCCACAGGAAGGTGATGTCCTCCCTGATAAGGCAGTCGCTCTCGACAAGTATGAAACCGTCCGGGATGAGCTCCCACAGCTTCTGCACACTCATCATGTGCTTCGCAGATCCGTAGTTGCTCAGTGTCCTGTAGGTGGCCTGTTTGTCCGGGAATTTCTCTAATTCCTTCTCGAAGTCTATGATCTTCCCCTTGGTGTTGTCGATCCGCTTGACTCCCTTCATGCGTTTCTTGAGCGGACGCTTGTCGGAATTGTCGAGCATGACAATAGGCCAGTCACAACCTGTCTTACGAAGGCTCTTGATGCAGCCTTCTGTAAGCTCCGGTGTGTTGTAGTGAATTATCGCTATCGTCTTTTTCATGCAAGGGGATTTTCGATTATCATGTCGGACTCTCCGACGATGGCCTGAGCATTGAACTGGATGGTGTTCTCATGGTAGTCAGGATGGAAGGTCTCCGGGATGATCTGATACGTCACGTTGTCCCAGACAATGCGTGATCGCATGTTCACCTTGTCGGTGTACCTCATGCGCACGAGTATGCAGGCGTAGGCGTCGAGTGCTCCCACGTTCATGGCCTGCTTGCCCTTTGCCCAGTCGACACCGGCCCAGAAGATCCCGGCACTTTCCCAGACAACTCCTTCACCATCCATCCCCCAGCGCGAGGAAACAGCCTCCGTGCGGTTGAGGATGGTGATCCGCTTGTACATTAATCCTGTAGTATATGCCATAACCAACCGGGATAACAATGTCAGGGTTTACTCTTTACGTAGGTGTTGTAGCGGATGGTGGCGTGGGAATTGAAGTTCACGGCTTTCAACTCGTAACCCTTCGTCCCCCATCGCCACCAGAGCAGACGGTGTCTGTAGATCTTCCTCACTGCTATAGCCAGTGAGTCCTTCACGCTGTATGCCAGTTTTCTGTCCCGGTATTCAAATTGCGCCCAGGCATCCTTGTAGTATAGAGTGTTAGATGTGTCTTTCCTTTCGAGATATACTGTGTCGTGTGTGACGGTGCCTACCTTCTGGTAGCTCTCGATCTCCTTTGCCTTCAGATGGAGGTCCTTGAGCAGCTGGCGGTCATCATCCGAGAGCACCTCCCTGACATTCTCCACCTCGACTACCTTCTGGGTGATCACTTCGACGGTGTCACGGATGGTGTCACGATGGAGAGGGATGTACTGCTGTGCCTTCGCCAGCTCTTCCCTCAGGCGTTCATTCTCCTGGCGGATCTTCCTGTCACATCCTCCGATGCTCAGGATGATTAAGACGAAGGCCACCCAGAATACGAAGCAGAGTATCCACGGCCAGCAGTTCCGGATATATCTCATAATATCATTATCGCTATTGCCACCATACCAGCCACGCAACCGATACCGTCACGCAGCAGGTCTTGCGGGCTGAACTCATTACCTTTTACGCCCGTCTTGTCGTATTGCCGAGTCCCAAAGTACCCGTCAAAACTCTCTACAAAGACACCTACGAAGAAAGCAAGCAAACCTGACACGAGAATTATCTGCCATTTGTCTGCCGTGTCCATCAGTCGGAACATGCAAGCAAAGGCGATGGTCAGGATGAACGACAGCCACACATGCACCATGTCGGCTGATGTCAAAAACGATTTTATTAACTGATAAATCCTGCTCATGATATTCTGTTTTTAGTTAACAACATCCACGTAATTACCAACAAGCTCGGCAAGATGCCACACACTTTGTGCAAGTGCCCTCACACAGAGGTACTTAACACCATCCTCGGTGTAGTATTTACCCTCTACAAGCTCCATGTTTACCTCAAACGGTATGGGGTTATCGATAGTGCCCTGCTCGCCTTCTATCACCACCTGCACATACAGGCTTGCAGTGGTGTCTGGCCTCCACTGCTCCTGCGGTGTATGGGTTTGCAATACCTTGTACAGCTTGTCATCGAAATAAAGCCTTTCGCCTTGATTGACCTGCACACCGAGTTTACTCTGCCATGTCGGGAAAAGTTCGATGTTTTCAAGGGCTTTCTCATCGGTCTGCTGCTTGACCTGCTCTTGAAGTAGTTGTTTTATTTTATCCACAACCTCCTCCGTGTATGGCTCGTACTTCGTGTTATCAACAGGGGTCGGAGGCGGTGGAGGAGGTGGTGTGTAAACCATCCATCCAGCCGCCAACAATAATTCATCTGACGGGTTGTATATCTGCATCCCGTCAACTACCAATGGGTCTCGATAAAAGACCGTCATTCCGTCGATTTCCTTGTAGTATCTCATGTCGTTACGATTGTATAATTTCCTTGATAAACCAGCCGTGATGTGGTATAGTTGCCGGCTGAGTTTGCTGCCCATGTTGCTTGCAAAGGGACAAAAGTTGAATTGGTGTTATTGGCTGCGTTTGCATGAATAAAACCACCGTTACTGATGTTGCAATATCCACCATAACCAGTACTATAACCTGGTCTTGTCGTGGTTGTTGCCTTCGGTAATATATCCCCATTTGTACCGAGAACAATCTTAGTAAAGTAATTGTTGCCGCTAATATTTGCTCCACACTGAACAGAGCGAACATTCTGCGAGGTATCCAACGGGTTTTTGATATTGATAATATTACCGCTGCTGAATGTAAGGTTGTGGATATATTCACTCAACCCTACCGCTGTGATATAGTCCTCTAATCCCCAAAAAGAGGAATAGTTGCCGACTTTTCCATCTTCCATGCCCAAAGCATCACAATGTCCCGTGGTGTATGACGAGGAATAATTGACACCGATAGTATAGTCAGGTCGTGGTGTCAGTTTTTTCAATCTGCCGAAACCCAACAATGCAATCATCTGTGTCATCTCGTAAGTCAGACATGTAAACCCCGCACCTTTATTTGTCGCATAAGTCTTATAACTATTAAGCGATGCACGGGTATATCCACCTGCCACAAGACCACTGCGGGAATGCAGTTTGCTATCTATGACAAGCCCCTTGTAAGCACCGATGAAGATATTCCCCGCCCACTCATGCCATGTGTTATCTTCGGGGTCAACCATCGTAAAACTCACCTCGGCAATATCATCATTATCTGAATCAGGAACACATTTCCACCAAAACTGCGGCAGTTTC
>ODAI014242958.1_pt1 | contig 13943 bp, 7 predicted proteins | sample 1539321 | NCBI WGS metagenome assembly ODAI01 (sample SAMN02144231, study PRJEB22623) | gut metagenome | biome: sheep rumen | host: Ovis aries | place: New Zealand
AGACCGCGAAAGTCCTTTCTTCAAGCAGCTCATCGCCCGAATCTCGTTTTCCGAGGAGGAGGCCATTGCCATCATGCGTATATTAAATAAGGTGGAAGAAGATGCTCTGGTGAGAAACATCAAGCGGAAACTGGGCCGTTTTTATGACTTTGACATCCAGAACGACAGTCAATTTGCTGAACAGCAGGCCCGTAATGTATCGATGCTCTGTCAGGCTATCAAACTGAAACGTATGGCGGTGCTGAAGGGTTATTTGTCAGGAAATAGCCAAACCAAGAAGGACCGTCTGGTGGAACCTTATCTGATGATGAACGGGAATCAGGATGTGCGTTGCCATGAATTGTCGTCGGGCATGAACAAGACCTTCAAACTGGCACGAATGGAAAACGTGGAGATGCTAGATGATGAATGGATTCATGAAAAGGAACACCGCCAGATGTACACCGACATCTTTATGTTTAGCGGTGAACAGCGATATTCCATTGACTTACGGATGGGCACGTTGGCCAGTAACCTGCTGCGCGAGGAATATCCCGCTTCCGTACCTTTTATCGAACAAGAAGATAATTGTCATTGGCTGTTGCATCTGCCTGTTTGCAGTTATCGGGGTATCGGTCGTTTCGTGCTGGGACTGTTTGAAGACATCAAGGTGCTTGGTGATGAAGGCTTTAAAAGCTATTTGAAGGATAAATGGATGGAGATGAAAGCGAGTTTTGCTGAAAACAAATGATTTTTATTGAATTTTTCCGTATTCGGAAATATAATCGAACCTTTACATAAGCAAAAGCCGCATTCGGGATTTCCAAAAAACAAGCCTTTAATTTTGGTATTTCGCTCATTTGTAGTAACTTTGCACCCCAATTCTTTTCATAAAAGTGTTGTGATATTCAAGAGGATGAAGAAATATCTTTCGGTATTGATACTGGTTTCTGTTTGCTTGGCTACCTATGCCATGCCCGCCAAGCGTGGGCAATGGCAAGCCCTGACCTTGCCTGATGGTAGTAAGGTACAGGCGCAGTTGAAAGGTGATGAGCATAGTCACTTTTGGATGGCTGCCGACGGACGGGCTTTTACGCTTTCTTCTGAATCTGATTATGCTGTACTCGCAGACAGACATGTGCTTGAGCAGCAACGCCTGCAGCGTATGGCCCGCCGGCAGAATGTACGTAAGGCGGCTCCGCGTAAGGCCGGAGAGTTCGGAAGACCTACGTCCTACAAAGGAAGCAAGAAAGGTGTCATCATTTTAGTGGAATTTCCATCAAAGAAGTTTAATGCAGCGAATACACTGGACGTATTCATGGATATGGCTAATAAGGAAGGTTATACCGATGATTATGGTTCTATTGGTTCCGTACATGATTATTTCGACACTCAGAGTAACGGGCAGTTTGACCTCACTTTTGATGTGGTGGGACCTGTTACGGCCTCTCAGGAAATGAAGTACTATGCCGGCAAAGGCGGTACGGAGAATGTTCACAAACTAATTATCGAAGCCTGTCAGATGGTTGATGATCAGGTAAAATGGTCCGACTATGACTGGAACGATGATGGCTATGTGGACCAGGTCTATGTGATGTATGCCGGCAAAGGACAGGCAGATGGTGGCGGGGCATATACAATCTGGCCCCATGAGTATGAACTCAGTTCGGCATTGTCTCCCGATGGCTTTCGTCCAGGGAATCCGTTGGAACTGCAGGAAATGAAAATCGATACCTATGCCTGCGGACCTGAGTTGAACGGTCTTGGAAACAGGGACGGTATAGGCACATTATGCCATGAGTTTTCCCACTGTCTGGGTCTTCCTGACTTCTATGATACCCGTGAAGATGTTGACGAAAAAGACATGAATTATGGAATGCTCACCTGGTCGTTGATGGACTATGGCTGCTACAATGGTGACGGCTATGTGCCATGCAATTATACTGGCTATGAGCGTTGGTTCTGCGGATGGATAGAACCGAAGGAACTGACGGTGGATACATTGGTGACGAACATGAATTCTTTGGCTGACTATGGTGATGTGTTTATCATCTATAATCAGGCTCATCGTGATGAATATCTGATGCTGCAGAATGTGCAGCCAAAAGGCTGGGATGCGGAGGCCTATGGTAAAGGTCTGCTTGTGGTTCATGTAGATTATAATTATAGTGCCTGGGCAAGTAATGAAGTGAATAATACTACCAACCGTCAACGTTGTACAGTGATTCCCGCCGACAATAATTTCAATACCTATTCTGGCGTATCGGGTGATACGTATCCCGCACGCAGAAATAAGACGCTCAGCAATACTTCGAGTCCGGCAGCCCTGTTCTACAACAAAAACACAGATGGTACCTATAACGCCAACATTGCCTTGAAGGATATCACCCAGAACTCTGACGGCACCATTGCCTTCAATTTCTCATTGGGAGACAGTTCTTCGGGAGAGGGTGGTGGCGATCCCGCGATAGAACCCACAGGCGATTACCTTTTCTATGAGTCGTTTGACTTGTGTGCCGGTAAAGGTGGCAACGACGGGGTGTGGAATAATAAAGGCGCAGCTTCTCAATTTGTGCCTGATAACGAAGGTTGGTTGGTTATGGGAGATAAGTTTTTTGGTGGTAGTAAGTGTGCATCATTGGGTACCAGGGATGTTATCGGCATAGCAACAACCCCTTCGTTCACACTTAACGGTACTGCCACGCTTTCTTTCAAGGCTGCAGCCTGGGGAACAGAGGAATGTTGTCTGGTGCTTAGTTTAAATGGAAAGCCTTATGAGTCTTTCGATTTGGGTAATAATGAATGGACGGAATATACGGTGGAGATTACCGGGGAAGGTGTTACAACACTGCAATTTCAGCCTACGAAAAACCGTTTCTTCCTCGATGAGGTGAAGGTAGTGAACCCGGCAGCAACCACATCCGTTAAAAAAGCCGCTTCCCGCCCGCTATCTCGTAACAGGCAGGGGGTATGGTCGCTTGACGGTCGCTATCTCGGTACGGACATCCGCCAGTTACCTCCAGGCATCTATATCGTGAACGGACGCAAGGTAGTAAAATGAAACTGAAGGATGCATTTTAAAGATAGGATGCATCTTTCTTTTGACTACACTCCTCTAATAATATAATAATGTTCGCGTACGATTACTATAACCGCAAAACGTTAAGAAATCGTGCGTAATTATATGTTTTTGATAGAAAAACGGGGGAAAATGCGATTTTCTTGCAGAAAAGTTTGTGCTTTTTTAAAAAAGTGTTTATATTTGCAAATTGTTTTTCATAATACCATTTGAAACTATATATTATTAATTTCTAACGAGAGAATATTATTATGCAAATGAAAAAGTTCTTGATGGCACTTCTATGTGTCCTTCTAAGCGCGACAACAGCCCTGGCGCAGAACAATGTGACAGGTACAGTTGTTGACGAGACAGGTGAACCGGTTATCGGTGCATCAGTCATGGTGAAGGGAACGAAGACCGGCACCGTGACAGATGTCGATGGTAAGTTCTCGCTTAACAATGTTCAAGGCAAGACTCTTGTGATTTCGTATATTGGTTACGACAACAGTGAGGTCAGAGCCCAGAACGGCATGAAAATTCAATTAAACAGTAATTCCCAGGCGCTGGATGAAGTGGTGGTCACGGGTATGCAGAAAGTAGATAAACGTCTGTTTACCGGTTCTTCCACTAAGATTAATGCCAATGAGGCAAAGATTGACGGTATGGCCGATATTTCCCGTTCATTGGAAGGCCGTGCTGCCGGTGTGAGCGTGCAGAATGTGAGTGGTACCTTCGGTACGGCTCCTAAGATTCGCGTTCGTGGTGCTACGTCTATCTATGGTAACTCGAAGCCTCTTTGGGTTGTTGACGGTGTAATCATGGATGATGTAACCGATGTAAGTGCCGACGATCTTTCCTCTGGTGATGCCAATACGCTGATTTCAAGTGCCATTGCTGGTTTGAACTCCGATGATATTGAAACCTTCGATATTCTGAAGGACGGTTCTGCAACCTCTATCTATGGTGCACGTGCCATGGCCGGTGTGATTGTTATTACCACCAAGAAGGGTAAGGCTGGTCAGGCCCGTATCAACTACACGGGTGAGTACACCATGCGTCTGAAACCCTCGTATAGCACATTCAACATTATGAATTCTCAGGATCAGATGTCAATCTATCAGGAGATGCAGCAGAAGGGTTACCTGAACTATGCAGAAACGTCGAATGCTGCTTCGAGCGGTGTCTATGGTAAAATGTATCAGTTGATTACTGAGTACAATCCCGTGACAGGTCAGTATGGTCTGCCTAATACAATAGAGGCTCGAGCCGACTACCTGCGTCAGGCCGAGTTCCGCAATACCGACTGGTTTGACGAACTGTTCACCAGTGCTATCCAGCATAACCATTCCGTCAGCATATCTACAGGCACGGAGAAGGCTCAGACCTACGCTTCAGTTTCTGTTATGTTTGACCCAGGTTGGACCAAGCAGTCTAAGGTGGAACGTTATACTGCTAACTTGAACAATACATTCAAAATCTCAGATAAGCTGACCTTTAACATGATTGGTAATGCCAGCTATCGTAAGCAGAAGGCACCGGGAACCTTGAATTCTGAGGTTGACGTGGTATCAGGAGCAGTAAACCGTTCGTTTGATATCAACCCATATAGTTATGCGTTGAATACCTCTCGTGCTCTTGACTTGAATACATACTATACCCGCAACTACGCTCCATTCAACATTTTGCATGAGTTGGAAAACAACTTCATCGATCTTGATATTCTTGACATGCGTTTCCAGGGTGAACTGAAGTATAAGCCCATCCAAAAAGTTGAATTGGGTGTTTTGGCTGCTTACAAGTTTAACCAGTCCACTCAGAACCATAGTATTAAGGACGAGTCTAACCAAGCAGAGGCATATCGTGCTATGGGCAATACAACGATTCGAAAGAACAATAATTACCTATACACGGATCCAGATGATATTTTTGCCATGCCTGTTTCTATTTTGCCTTATGGCGGTATCTACAATAAGACAACCCACCGTATGAATGCGTGGGATTTCCGTGCTACGGCAGCTTACAATGATGTTTATGCCAACGACCATATCGTTAACCTATATGCAGGTATGGAGGTGAACAACATCGACCGTACCGCAGACTGGTTCCGTGGTTGGGGTATGCAATACTCATTAGGCGAGATTCCAAACTATGCTTATGAGGTGTTCAAAAAAGGTGCTGAGCAGAACACCGACTACTACACATTGGATAATACCCATGAGCGTCGCGCTGCTTTCTTTGGCACAGCCACTTATTCTTACAAGGGACGTTACACCATCAATGGAACTATACGTTATGAGGGTACCAACAAACTTGGTAAGAGCCGTTCTGCCCGCTGGCTGCCTACTTGGAACGTTTCAGGTGCATGGAATGCCCATGAAGAGCCTTGGTTCCAGAATGTCTTCAAGCAGGCTCTGACCACTGCGACCCTGAAGGCTTCTTATTCTCTAACTGCAGAGAGCGGACCCTCTTGGGTTACAAACTCCCTGCCCGTTATTAAGAGTTACAATCCATGGCGTCCATCAGCCGGCCTGCGTGAAAGTGGTCTTGAAGAGAGTGACCGTGCTAATGGTGAACTTACCTTCGAGAAGAAGCATGAGTTGAACCTCGGCATCCAGTTAGGTTTCTTGAACAACCGCATTAACTTTGAAATGGACTGGTATAAGCGAGACAACTACGACCTGATAGGTATCGTAAACACCCAGATGGGTGGTAAGAAGTATGGTAATGTGGCTTCCATGAAGTCAAATGGTATCGAACTTAGCTTGACGACCAAGAATATTCAGACTAAGGATTTCAGCTGGACCACCAACTTTATCTACTCTCACACCCACAATGAGGTGACTGAATTGGAGAATAACCAGCGAGTGATCGACTTGGTCAGTGGTAATGGTTTCGCCCTTGAAGGATATCCCGTACGTTCGTTGTTCAGCATCCCATTCAGGGGCCTGACAAACGAAGGTCTTCCCACTTTCCTCGATCAGGATGGTAATGTTACCTCTACAGGTATCTATTTCCAGACTCGTGACAAGGAGAAAATGGGCTTCCTCGAGTATAGTGGAAGTGTTGATCCTACCGATGTCGGTTCACTTGGTAATATTTTCAAGTACAAAGGTTTGACACTTAACGTATTTGTCACTTATAGCTTTGGAAATGTGGTTCGTCTGGATCCAGTCTTCAAAAACAGATACAATGACTTGAACTCTATGCCGAAAGAATTTGCTAACCGTTGGATGGTTCCTGGTGACGAGAACACTACCACGATACCTGTGATTGCTTCTCAGCGTCAGAACGAGAACGATACCAACTTGAGCTATGCCTATAATGCATACAACTACTCTACTGAGCGTATTGCTAAGGGTGACTTCATCCGCATGAAGGAGATCTCTTTAGGGTATGAATTCCCCAAGAGTCTTATTAGTCCGCTGAAGTTGAATAATCTCTCATTGAAGTTGCAAGCCACCAACCTGTTCCTGATCTATGCTGACAAGAAGCTGAACGGTCAGGATCCTGAGTTCTTCAATACGGGTGGTGTTGCCGTTCCTATGCCTAAGCAGCTCACATTGACACTCCGTGTGGGACTTTAATAATAGGTAGATAAGATAAAAGAAAAACTAAGTTTATACGATTATGAAGAAATATATTGGATTATCCATCATTGCCTTGGGCATGGGACTGACGTCGTGCAACGACTTCTTGGATAAGTTGCCCGACAACCGTACTGAGGCTAACACAGAGGAGAAAATACAGCAATTGCTGGTCTCGGCTTATCCCACTTCAGACCACATGGCGTTTACAGAATTGGCTTCTGACAATGCGGACGAGATTTCAATACCATCTGTCAGCACTGAAAGATTCTATGATCAGTGTTATGCGTGGGAGGAAATCACTGAGCGTGATAACCAAGATCCTGAAAACTATTGGGAGGGTTTATACAACTGTATAGAGGCAGCAAATGTGGCATTGGAAGGAATAGATGCTATGGGTGGCGCAAGCACCACCACATTGAGGGAAATGCAGGCTGAGGCTTTGATGTGCCGTGCATATGCTCACTTCATGTTGGTGAATGTGTACGCCATGCACTATGATCCCAACGATGCTACCTCTCTGGGTATTTCCTATGTCACGGCATCAGAGAAAGAGTTGAATCCTCAGTATCAGCGTGAGACGGTTCAGGAGAACTACAAGCATATCGAAGAAGATATTGAAGCCGCACTTCCATACATAGGCGACAGTTACTATAAGGTTCCAAAATATCATTTCAACAAGAATGCAGCCTATGGTTTCGCTTCCCGTTTCTATCTGTACTATGGGAAGTATGAGAAAGCCATAGAATGTGCAAACCAAGTGTTGGGTTCCAATCCTGAGCTTATGCTTCGCGATTGGGCTGTTCTCCAAACTATGCCGTATGGTTCTGACTGGCAGCAAGACCCGACGAACATGCATTTTATTGATGCTACGTTGAAATGCAACTTGCTGTTGCTGACGTCTTATTCCATTCAGGGAATATTGTGGGCAGTATGTACCAAATACGCTCATGACAGTTATTTGGGAAGATATGAAACCGTGGGCCCAGACGAAAAAGGTGGTATCGGACTGTCAGCACTATGGAATGGTAATTTTTCTTCATTCAACTTCCGAAGCAAACGCTATGAAGGCTCAGGAATCAATTGTTGGTCGCAATGGCGAACAGCTCGACTTTTTGAGACTCTGGATGCTATGGGAAATGGCTATTACCATACTGTGTACAATGCCGTCACTGGAGATGAGGTGCTCTTGAACCGTGCTGAAGCCTATGTCATGCTGAAGCAATACGACAAAGCATGTGAGGATCTGACTATGTGGGTACGCAATGTACAGAAAAACAAGTCGTTTACCGTAACACCAACAGTTGCTACCAACTTTGAGAACAGTATTAAGTATGCTTATGATGATGAAGCTGGAACTCCAAAGGGGAGTATGGACTCAACGCCTAAAAAGCACTTGAATCCTAAGTTCTCTATTGATGAGGAAGGATCTACACAGGAGAGCCTCATCCAGCTCGTACTTCAGTGTCGCCGTTATGAAACCCTGGAAGAGGGAAAGCGTTGGTTTGACGTGAAACGATGGGGTATTGAGATCCCTCGCCGTAAGATTAATACTTCAGGTGTTCCATTCGAGATTACCGACTGGCTGACTGTAGATGACCCGCGCCGTGCTATACAGATACCTCAGTCTGTTGTAGAAGCCGGTTATGAGCCTAACCCTCGTTTGGCTGAAGATGAATCTAAGATTATTTCAATTAAATGTATGGAGGATTAATTGCTATGAAGAAAATATATTTATATTTCATACCGGTGATGCTGCTGGTGCTTGGTCTCACTTCCTGTGAGAAGGATGAGATCAAGAGTGAGAGCGTCATCACAGTTGACAGCTATGTTCAGAATGATTTTGACAAATGGCTGGAAGAGAATTTCCGTAACCCTTATAATATCGATTTCAAATATCGTTATGAGGAGATTGAAAGCAATCTGGACTATTATACGGTACCTGCTGAATTTTGGCAGTCAGTCAAGATGGCCCATCTGGTGAAATATCTTTGCGTGGAGACCTATAACGAGGTAGTGGGTATTGATTTTACCCGTTCTAACTTCCCAAAGATGTTCTTCCTTGACGGCACTTGGCATTTCCGCAATAATGGTTCGTATGAGTTGGGAACTGCCGAAGGGGGTAGGAAAATATGCCTGATGGGTATCAACTATCTCGATGGTGTTCTTGATGGTACTTATGACCAACGCTTTGACCTTGCCAGCGGTCTGAACTACTATTATATCAAGACCATTCACCATGAGTTTACCCATATCCTAAACCAGAATAGGGATTATCCGACTTCATTCCGCCAGGTTACTCCAAGTTCGTATGTCAGCGACAGCCAGTTCTCTGAGCCCTATAACACGGCTTATCTCAAGCGCGGCTTCATCACAGCATACGCTCAGACCAATGACAGGGAGGACTTTGCTGAAATGGTTGCCGAGTATGTTACCCATAGTAAAGAGTGGTGGGAAGGCAGGATGAAGGATGCCGATGCCGTTTGGGAGGATGACCCCGACCAGTCACAGAAAGGCCGCGTGCTCATTGAGCAAAAACTTGATATTGTGCGTGCTTACATGGCCGATACTTGGAACATTGATATTGATGTTCTTCGTGATTGTATTTTGCGTCGTCAGGCCAATGTTTCAACAGGCAAGATCGACTTGACTGATCTTACCATCAATGGATCACAAAACTGAAAATGAGGAGGACTAATATGAAAAAGAAAATATTATCATTTTTACTCATGATGTTACCGGCAGTGCTGCTGACATCATGTCTGAAGGATCAGGAAGACTTGTTCTCTGACAGTGCCTCCCAAAGGGTGGCCAACTATCTGGACAAGGCAAAGAAAGTCTTGATAAGTGCCGAGAACGGTTGGGTGCTGGATTATTTCCCTCATAGTGAACAGGCGTTCGGTGGTTATTCATATACGCTGAAGTTTGATGAGAAGAACGTGACAGCATGCTTTGAATTAGCAGATGATGTTACGGAGTCAATCTCATCGACATATATTCTCGACAACGAGGATGGACCCTGTATCTCTTTTGACACTTACAACAATTATCTGCATTTCTTCGCTACTCCCACAGGAGCGTCTGGCCCTGGTGGCTATGAGGCTTATGGTGGTGATTATATCTTTATCATCCTAAATATCAGCGAGGACGAAAATACCATAACGCTGAAAGGAAACCGCTCTGGCAATATCATGTATATGCACCGGTTGACGGAGAGTATTTCAGATTATCAGTTGAAACTGGCTGATTTTACTGAAAACCTTGTGTTCGATAAAGCTGCAACAGAAATTGACGGTAAGAAATATAATCTCACCATCGCTGCTTCTGACAGAATGATGACCATAGAGCCTGAAGCTCCAGGAGAGGGTGAAGAAGTTATCGAGGCACCTTTCTGTTTTGACAAGGATGGCTTTTCATTCTATGAACCTGTTTCTATTGGTGGTAAAGAGGTTCGCGTCTTTAAATATGACGAGAATGAAGCTACCTTCACAGCCCAGGAGGACAATGGCGTAGTATTTACGGCTTTGCTGACCACTTCTATTGTAACCAATAATGTCGGTGAGAGCATTGCAATAGGCTTAGGTGCAACTACTCTTGATTATACGTTTAACCTGGCCGACAAGTTTACGTATTCTACAGACGTTGACTGGATTACCGTTAGTGTTGAAGGAAAGAACCTTAAGATCAATGTGGCTGAAAATACTACGGGTAAAGAGCGGACAGGTAATATTATTGTAAAGGTAGGTGATAATACTGCTAAGATTTCCGTTTCTCAAGTTCCTCTTAACGGAATATTTGTAAGTTCTGATGCTTATGTGGCTATTAGCAATGTCAGTGATGCATTACAACCATATTTCTACGCATGTAAGAGTCTGTCAGACAGTGAGGGCGAAACTATTGGAGTAATGGCATTTACAAATAATGCTGGCCAATACGGTGATGGTTATGGATTATTCTTTACCAGTTCAAATTACGCTGGATTCATAGGACTTGACCCAGAACTTATCGGTGGCTATGACATCAAGTTTACTTATGCCCCAACTCGTAATAATAGTAATGGAAACTGGTATTATGGTTACGGTTACAAGACTCTTGTGGATTATCTGGTGAGCACAACGTTCACAATAACTGCTGATAGCGAAAATCAGCCGACATACTTCATCTTGACGGATAAAAATGATCCAACGAAGTACTTTAAGCTGACTATTGAAGGGGTGTCAAACCCATTCTCTAACTAATTACATCTTAAAGAATGAAGAATATGAAAAAGATATTAAGTTTTATCGTTTTGCTGGCAGGCGTGATTTCTTTCACGTCCTGCGGCAAAGATGATGCCACATATAATCCTGTCCCCAGTTTGGAGGTTACTAAAGCCGATGTGCTTTTTGAGGCAGAAGGAGGTACAGGTTCTATAACAGTCAATGCGTCATCGTCTTTGGCGGTCTCTGTTGAAGGAAGCTGGCTGACCGTATCTGCAAGTGGAAACACAGTGAGTGTCGTTGCTCCTCCAAACGCTTCGTTAAATGGTCGTTCGGCTAAGATTACCATCAAAGCAGATAATGCCCAGGCTGTAGTTACTGCCACTCAGAAGGGTAGTGTCTATGGTGTTGTGGGTGGTCTGTCGTATGAGTTGTCCGATTTGGCTGATGCCAGTGTCGGTGTCCCTCTTGTTCATTCCTCAGAGGTAACGGTAAAGAGTTTGACAGACTGGCTGACGGCATCGTTCAACAATGAGACCAGTGAGATTGAAGTTATAGCACAGTCGAATGATGAAGAAGAAGATCGTATTGGTTATGTGGCCTTTGAGACAGGTATCATGAAGGATACCTTGGAAATCGTTCAGAAAGCTATGCTGTTTAAACTTGAGAAGACTTCCTTGACCGTAGGGAATGAAGGCGGTGTCGAGAAAGTTACTATTGAGCATTCAAAGCCAGTTACAGCAGAAGCCACAGTCGATTGGCTTAAGTGTTCTTTCAACAACAAGACAGGTGTTCTTTCTATTACTGTTGATGAGAATAAGTCTTTGGCCCGTCAGGGTACCGTTACTGTGAAGTCAGGAAATTCGGAGAAGACGATATCGGTTATCCAGTATGATCCTGCTTCGTTGGCTGATCAGATTGTTGGTAACTATTACTTGACCTTCTATACAGATGAAGGGGCGCTTAGCTATTTTGCTGCTACTCTGACAGAGGAGGCGTTACTGATTCCTTCCCTGAATTGGGCTATTCCTGTCACCATCGACAAGGAGAATCTGACAGTATCTGTCAATAGCGGAGGTTTTGTGGGAACATACGGGCCTTACTTCTTGTATTTGCTCTTCGTCGATGAGACCGATGAATACTGGACTGGTGTCGGAACAGAGTCTGTCGCTTCGGCAGCTCTTGGTCTTGAGGATATCGGTGGAGGCAACTTGACGTTAGCCGGTAGTTTTGGCGGAACCTTTGGTGAAGAGAATTATAAGTTCGGTAGCTTCCTCTTCGGAGCATTCGCTGCACAGTCATTGGATATGAATAACTATTTGGGCGCTCTCACCCAGTTGTATTCTCCTGCTCTAATGAAAGTACCGGAATCGTCAGGAGCTAAAGCAGTTCCTGCAAGGTTAAGTCGGACTAAACAGTTTGGCGTTGTACCTTCACTTTTGAAGAAACGGTTCAAGAAATGATTCTCTGAATACTATTTAGAGCAACTATATCCATCGGGAGGTCCTTCACAGGTTCCTCCCGATTATTTCGATTTAAGGGTGCAAGGGTGTCAAACCCCCGATAGACACAGGGCCTGCACCCTGTTTCAGAGGGTGTCACGGGTGCCACAAGGGTGCCACAAGGGTGTAAGGTGTTGGGTGTAAGGTGTTAGGTGTTGGTGGATAGTTTTGGGGTTAAAGAATCAGGTTGTCGTTATCGTTTGTGTCAGATTTTTGACGATTTTTGTTCTAATAATCTATGGGGGTATAAAAATCTTTGCGTCTTTGTATCTTCGTATCTTTGTGTTTGCTTGAAACAAATTCTCTAGAGAATTTGTTACTTCCGATGATGCTTTGCAGGGCTTCCGATGATAGTTTGCAGAAAATTCTCTAGAGAATTTTCATAGGCTGACAACCGTTTTTATCCGATTTGGATAATCTGTTTCGGATAATTTATGCCCTTTATCAAGCGTTACCATCTTGCATCGGCCAGCAGTGTGCAGAAGGCTGCCATATCCCTCATGGAAAAACAATTATTAACTCATAATCAAGGTTTCTATGAGGTTTACGACAAGTTTATGTCCGAGTGGCTCAGGAATGGATAACGCGTGGCACCCTTGTGGCACCCGTGACACCCTCCCGAAGAGGGTGCCAGCCCTTTATGCAAAGGCGATGTGGCACCCGTGCACCCTTGAACATGGTTTTCTGTATATATAAAATTCGGGAGGCATGCGCGTTTGCTGCCTCCCGAATACTTATTTTATATGGGTTCTTATTCGTTGATGACCTTCTGAATGGTGCCGTCCTCATTGTAGAAGAGACGCTGAATCTTCAGGGAGCGCAGGTGAGTGACGTCGTTGCTGGGCACGCAGTCGTGATAGCAAAGATACCACTGGCCCTTGAACTCGACGATGCTGTGGTGGGTAGTCCAGCCTACGACGGGGTCGAGGATGACGCCCTGATAGGTGAACGGTCCGTAGGGATTGTCGCCGATGGCATAGCACAGGAAGTGGCTGTCGCCGGTGGAGTAAGAGAAATAGTACTTACCGTTGTATTTGTGCATCCAGCTGGCCTCGAAGAAACGGTGTGGGTCGCTGGCCTTCAGGGGCTGGCCGTCCTTGTCGAGAATGAGCACGGGACGCGGAGCCTCGGCAAACTGCAGCACATCGTCGCTCATGCGCACCACATTGCTGGGGATGGCGAAAGCTTCGGGCTTGGCAAAGAGCTCTGACTTATGGTCGGGGGCCGCACCCAGGTCTACGAGACCGTTCTGGTCGCCGTACTTGCCGGGGATGGTATTGAAGCCGTGGAACAGAGGGCGCCACCACTGCAGCTGACCGCCCCAGAGTCCGCCGAAATAGACATAAATCTGTCCGTCATCGTCCTTGAAGGCGCAGGGGTCAATAGAGAACGAGCCGCGGATGGGCTGCTCCATGGGCTTGAAGGGACCTTCGGGCTTGTCGGCAACGGCTACGCCCAGACGGAACACGCCGTCGTAGGCCTTTGCCGAGAAGATGAGGTAGTACTTGCCGTCTTTCTCCACGACATCGTTGTCCCACATCTGCTTCTCGGCCCAGGGCACGTCCTTTACATCGAGAATCACGCCATGGTCGGTGGCATCGTCGTTTTCTACATCGGC
>ODAI013190828.1_pt1 | contig 13942 bp, 12 predicted proteins | sample 1539321 | NCBI WGS metagenome assembly ODAI01 (sample SAMN02144231, study PRJEB22623) | gut metagenome | biome: sheep rumen | host: Ovis aries | place: New Zealand
TCTTCTTCTTCACCTGTTCCAGATAGGCTTCCACTTCCGCCTTCTGCGAGGCCGACGTGAGCTTGGCCACCCACTCGCTCTCCGGAGCCAGTACCATGAACGTAACCCCAAAGATGGTATCGGCCCGGGTGGTGAAGATGGTGACATCGTACTTCCTGTCGTCACATTCTACCGGGAACACCATTTCCGCTCCCTCGCTGCGGCCTATCCAGTTGCGCTGCATCTCCTTGAGGGAGTCTGTCCAGTCCAGCTTCTCCAGCCCGTCCAGCAGACGGCCGGCATAGGCGCTCACCCGAAGCTGCCACTGGGTCATTTTCTTCTGGAACACCGGGTGGCCGCCGCGCTCCGAATAGCCGTCCTTCACCTCGTCGTTGGCCAGTACGGTGCCCAGGGCGGGGCACCAGTTCACGGTACTCTCCCCCAGGTAGGCCAGGCGGTAGCGCATCAGGGCATCGGCCTTTTCCTTATCTGAGAAGGCCTTCCACTGGGCCGCCGTGAAGGACTTTCCTTCGCTGCAGGCGGCGTTCACGGCCTCGGAACCGCCCTCCTCGAAGGCCTTAATCAGGTCTTCGATGGGACGGGCCTTCTGGAGGCTGTTGTCGTACCACGAGCCGAACATCTTCAGGAAGGCCCACTGGGTCCACTTGTAATAGTCCGGGTCGGAGGTTCTGAACTCCCGGTCCCAGTCAAAGGAGAAGCCGATGCGGTCCAGCTGGCTGCGGTAACGGGCCACGTTGTCGTGGGTGGTCTTCTCCGGATGCTGACCCGTCTGGATGGCGTACTGCTCTGCGGGGAGGCCGAAGGCGTCGTACCCCATCGGATGCAGCACATTGAAGCCCTTCAGGCGCTTGTAACGGGCGAAGATATCGCTGGCGATGTATCCCAGCGGGTGTCCTACGTGCAGGCCCGCGCCGCTGGGGTACGGGAACATATCCAGCACGTAGTATTTGGGTTTGGCAGAATTCACTTCGGCCTTGTAGGTTTTCCTCTTAGCCCACTCGGCCTGCCACTTTCTTTCAATTTCTGCGAAGTTATAATCCATATAATTATTTGATTGTTATTCCGTTAATTCCAAATTTACCCTTGTTCTTGTCCAGCTTGAAATCCACGGCCACCGTCATGGCCGTCTTCACTTTCTTGCCATTGAGGCGGCCCGGGCGCCATTTGGGAGAGGCCGATACCACACGGATGGCTTCATCGTCCAGCACCATATGCACACCGCGGGAGATTTTCACATCCTGCACCTCGCCCTTCTCGTTGACCACGAAACTCACCAGTACCCGGCCCTGGATGCCGTTGTCCACGGCATACTTGGGGTATTTCACATACTGGTATACCCAGCGCTCCAGGAAGGTGGCAGGATCCGGAGAATTGAGGAACATCGGCTTTACGTCCACATCGCTATAGGCAAAGATGCCCACGGGTGCGGAGGTCTTGGGCGCAACCGCATCGTTCCTGAACAGGGGCCTGGGGCCGTTGCAGAGGCGCTGCACATAGCTGTAGATATACTCCAGCTCCCCTTCCATTCCCTCGAAATCCAGGATATCGAAGGTATCCGATCCGGTGTCGTGTTCCTGATAGCGGCCCGTAGTGAACAGGACGGAAGGAATTTCCGCGTCATAGAAAACGATATGGTCTCCGGGATACGGCTGCTGCACGGTGAGCTGGGCCTGGATGGGCAGCAGTTCTCCCTGCAGGGCCGATACCACGGTATTGAGGTCTTCGTTGGAGGAGGTGAAAGCATAGAAACCGCCGGAAGACATTCCCAGCATATCCAGGTTCACCATGGCGTCTATCTTGTCGGCATCTTTCTCGAAGGAGCGGTGGAGGAAGTACCAGGAACCGGCAAACGTTTCCCGGGAGGCGCCGAAGCCCACAAAGAGGATGCTGCGGCGAAGAAGGGAGCGCGCGTAAGAGAGTTTCTGGGCCAGTTCCAGCAGCATGGCCATTCCGGAGGCATTGCCGTTGGCCCCGTAGTAGATGCGGGGGGTGGGCACGCCGTTAACCATGAGGGTATCCATCCCCAGGTTGTCCATCCTGGCGCCGATCACGATGTAGTGGCCGTTCAGGTTCTTGTCCCATCCCTGGAGAAAGCCGGTCACATTGCGGGAGTGAAGGGTGTCCTCCCCCGCCGCCACGCCAAACTCGGAACCCGAGGACAGGATGTCAATTCCATACTCCCGGAACTTCTCTTCCAGGTATTCGGCCGCCATCCTCTCCCCTTCGCTGCCGGCCTTGCGGCCTTCCAGCTGGGCGGCGCTGAGGGCGGCCACGTGCCCTTTCAGGGCCCGGACGGTTTCGGAATCGTCCAGATCCTGCAGGGTATTCCTATACTGGGCGCCCACGGCCGGCCCCAGTAGCAACAGGGCGGCGAGGGCGGTTACAAGACGCCTTCTCATTCGTTGATCAGAATCCAGCTGTCCGGCGGGCAGATGCCCTTTCCACGAAGCTGTTTAAGGGTTTGAAGGGTTTGGGACAGGCTGTTGGACGGGCACACGGCCACGGCCAGAAGCCCGTTGCGGAAGCTGATGATGGTGGCCGTGTAGCCGGCCTCGTTGCATTCCTTGAGCTTTCTTTCTGCGTAGTAGCGGTTGCGGAAGGCACCCACCACGATACAGTACTTAGTTTCCAGCTTGGTGGTGTACAGACCGCCCAGTTTGGACGGATTCAGCACCGTTCCCTTGGCCTGGGTAAGGGAATCCAAAAGATACTTCTCCAGGGCTTCCAGGGAATCGGCCATGTGTTTCTGGGCCCTTTCCATGGAGTCCAGGGTGGCCTGGTGGCGGGCCTCGGCGGCCGCCATGCGCTGCAGGCGCATCTGTTCCAGCTCCTCCGATGTGGGACGGCCGGCCAGCGTACGGATAAAGTCGCAGCTGCTTACTACAGTTACAAGCGCCAGGGCTATGATGAGACTACGTTTCATAATCTATTCCTCCTTAATCTACAAAAATACTTATTTTTCCAAAAATATGCCAATGAAATGTAGTATATTTGTGTCCATATGAAGAAAACCATCACGCTGGAAGCCATCGACCCCATAGAAATCTATGGCGTGGGCAACAAGATCCTCACCGAATTCTGCTCCTATTTCCCCCACCTGAAGGTGGTGGCGAGGGGCAACGAGCTCATCCTGGAAGGCCGTGAAAGCGACATCGCAGAGTTCAACATCCGCTTTGCAGAGCTCATAGACCGCCGGCACCACAAGATGAACCTCACCGCTTACGACGTGGAGGACATTTTCTCCGGAAGCGGAGAGAATACCCGCCCCACGGCCGATATGATCGTCGTACATGGAACGGACGGAAAGCCCATCCGCGCCCGCAACAAAACCCAGCAGGACCTGGTGAAAGCGTACTTCGAGAACGATCTCATCTTTGCCATCGGCCCGGCCGGCACCGGCAAAACCTATATGGCCATTGCGCTGGCCGTGCGCGCCCTCAAGAACCGCGAGATCAAGCGCATCATCCTCACCCGCCCCGCCGTGGAAGCCGGAGAGCGCCTGGGCTTTCTGCCCGGAGACCTCAAGGACAAGCTGGACCCGTATCTCCAGCCCCTGTACGACGCCCTCGCGGACATGATTCCCTCCAGGCGCCTGCAGGAATTCATGGCCGACGGCACCATCCAGATCGCTCCCCTCGCCTATATGCGCGGCCGCACCCTGGACAAGGCCTGTGTCATCCTGGACGAAGCCCAGAACACCAATCTGGGCCAGCTGAAGATGTTCCTGACGCGCATGGGAACCAGCGCCAAATTCATCGTCACCGGAGACGCCACCCAGATAGACCTTCCCCGCCGGGAAGACAGCGGCCTGCTCGCGGGCATCAAGCTCCTGGAAGGCATCAAGGGCATCGCCACCATCCGCTTCACCAACGAGGACATCGTCCGTCATCCGCTGGTGACAAAAATTGTCCGGGCCTTTGACAAGACCCGGACAACGGAAGAATCTGAATAAATAAGGCTTACTCGGCAGCGTCCACAATCTTGGACCACTTGTCGTAACCTTCCTGGTACTGGGGATCCACGTTACGCAGGGTGAAGCACAGGCGCTTGAGGAAGTCTGCGGCGGAAGCCTTGACGGCTTCGTTCTGGCTAACCTCATAGCACTTCTCGAAGGGCTCCACGGCACCTTTGTAAACCTCGGTTACCTGCTCGTTAAGTTCGTCGTACTTCTTCCACTCGCGCACATCCAGGGCATCCCGCTCAGCGATGAGGTCTTCGGCCTTCTTCAGGGCCACATTGCCCTTTCCGTAATAGGCGAAGTCGTATGCAGGCTGGATCTCCAGGGCCTTGTCATAAGCGGCGACGGCCTTGTCGTAGTTCTTCACACCTACATAGATGTTGCCTTCCACGTAGTAGAGGGAAGGGTTGTCGGGCATCACCTTCTTGGCCTCGTCCAGCAGTTCCACGATCTTCTCGGGATCTTCGTTGGTCTGGAGATAGAGGTTGATCAGGCTGGTGAGAACGGACTCGTTTTCCGGGAACTGGGTGAGACCGGTGGCCAGGTAGTTCTTGGCGGCCAGGGTATCGGCCTTGGCCAGGGCGCACTGGGACAGGTTGGCGTAGATGTTACCGTCAGAGGTGTAACCGTTCTTGAGGCACAGGTTGAAGTATTCCTCGGCCCGGTCGTAGTTCTGGGCGGCCACGGCGGTGAAGGCGGCGTTGTAAGCGGCGTCGTAGTTGGGAGCGGAGCAGGGAGCCATCATGGAAACATCGGCGGCACCCTTGAACAGATCGCTGGCCTTGGCCATATTGCTCAGCTGATAGGCGCTGTAAGCGTCTTCATAGTACTTGTTGGCAATCTCCTGCAGCTTGGGATCTACCTTTTCGGCCTTTTCACCCAGCTCGTAAGCCTTGGTGTAGGCCTTGGCAGCCTCGCAAAGGGCGTCTCCCTCAATGGAAGGATGGGTGACATTGATGATGGCCAGCAGACCGGCAGGGTTGAAGTATACGTCCACATTGGAGAACTCCATCTTCTCGAAAGGCTGGCCCTCGATGGTGACGTTGGAAACGGAGAGGGGTTTCTCCTTGTTCATCATCTGGAAGGTGGCCTTGTCGATACCCATGGTGATGTTGGTCACAGGGTTGTTGTAGGCAGCCATATAGGCTTCGGCCAGCTTCATCCAGGTGGCGGGCTTGGCACCCTTCTTGGCATCCTTGGTGGCCTCAAGAGCCTTGTCTACATTCTTCTGCATTTCTGCAGCGGGTTTCTGAGCGAATGCAACCTGCAGGGAGCAGGCCATTGCAAGAACGAGAACTAATTTTTTCATAATATTAAAAAGAAATAATTATTCGGTTTCTGCGGCGGGTTCTGCCGGCTGGCTTTCCTCCTCCTCGCTGTGGGCGACTACGGAGATGGCGGCGATGGCGTCTCCCTCCCGGATATTGATGAGCTTCACGCCCTGAGTGGCACGTCCGGCAACACGGATGGTGTTGACAGGCATACGGATGGTCATTCCGGAACGGCAGATGATCATCAGGTCATCTTCATCGGTGACGTTCTTGATGGCCACCAGATTGCCGGTCTTTTCCGTGATGTTGAGGGTTCTGACACCCTTGGCGCCACGTGAGGTCTGACGGTAGTCCTGCGGGTCTGAGCGTTTGCCGTAGCCATTCTCGGACACGGCCAGCACCTGGTGCTTCGCTACGTCTTCTGCCTGAGGATCCTGGCAGACAACACCCACTACGAAGTCTCCTTCATCAAGATTGATGCCACGAACGCCGGTGGAGGTGCGGCCGAGGGGCCTGGCCTCTGATTCATCGAACCTTACGCAGCGGCCTCCGTGAGCGGCGATCATAATGTTGCAGCGGCCGTTGGTGAGGATGGCCTCCAGCAGCTCGTCGTCTTCGCGGATGTTGATGGCGTTCACACCGTTGGTGCGGGGACGGGAATAGGCTTCCAGGGAAGTCTTCTTCACCACGCCCTGACGGGTGACCATCATAATATAATTGTTGTTGATGAAGTCTTCGTCCTTGAGGGTCTTCACATTGAGGTATGCCCTTACGGCATCGTCCGGCTCTATCATCAGGATGTTCTGGATGGCGCGGCCCTTGGAGGTGCGGTTGCCTTCCGGAATCTCGTACACCTTGAGCCAGTAGCAGCGGCCCTTCTGGGTGAACAGAAGCATGGTGCTGTGCGTATTGGCAATATAGATATGCTCTATGAAGTCTTCGTCACGGGTGGCGCTTCCCTTCATGCCCACGCCGCCGCGGTTCTGCGTGCGGAATTCCGTGAGCGGAGTGCGCTTGATATAACCCAGGTGGGAAATGGTGATCACCTGGTCTTCATCGGCATAGAAGTCCTCGGGGTTGAACTCGTCGTCCGCGAGGGTGATTTCCGTGCGACGGGGGTCTCCGTAGCGGGCCTTGAGGTCCTGGGTTTCGGCCTTCACCACGTTGAACTGCTCCTCTACGGATCCCAGGATCTGGAGGCAGCGCTCGATGAATTTCATCAGCTCGTCGAACTCGTTCTTGAGCTTCTCGCGGTCCAGGCCGGTGAGCTGGCCCAGGGTGAGGGCGATGATGGCCGATGACTGAGGCTCGGAGAAACCGTAACGGTCCTGCAGCATCTGCTTGGCTTCCTCACGGTCCTTGGTTTCGTAGCGGATGATGTGGACAATCTCGTCGATGATGTCCATCGCTTTCAGCAGACCTTCCAGGATGTGGGCGCGCTTCTGGGCCTTCTCCAGTTCGAACCGGGTGCGGCGGACCACCACCTCGTGGCGGAATTCCACAAAGTTGCCGATGATTTCCTTCAGGCTGAGGGTGCGGGGACGTCCCTTCACCAGGGCCACGTTGTTGAAGGAGAAGCTGCTCTGCAGGGGGCTGTACTTGAACAGGAGGTTCAGGACCACACCGGAGTTGGTGCCCTGCTTGAGGCGGATGATCACGCGGGTTTCTCCGCGGGAGCTTTCGTCGTTGATGTAGGAGATGCCCTCCACCTTCTTCTCGTCGGCCAGCTGGGCGATCTTCTCGATCATCTCCCGCTTGTTCACCATATAGGGGATTTCCGTGACCACGATGGTTTCACGGCCCTTGTCGTCTACTTCAATTTCTGTCTTGGAACGGATGACCACGCGGCCGCGGCCGGTTTCGTAGGCTTCCTTGATGCCGGCCTTGCCCATGACGATGCCGCCGGTGGGGAAATCCGGTCCCTTGATGTACTGCATCAGCTCATCCGTGGTAATCTCCGGGTTGTCGATGTAGGCGCAGATGGCGTCGCAGCACTCTCCCAGGTTGTGGGGAGCCATGTTGGTGGCCATACCTACGGCAATGCCGGAGGCGCCGTTGAGCAGCAGCAGCGGGGCCTTGGTGGGCAGGACGGTGGGTTCTTCGAGGGTATCGTCGAAGTTGAGGGTCATATCCACCGTGTTCTTGTCCATATCGGCCAGAACATCCTCTGCCATCTTCTGGAGTTTGGCCTCCGTGTAACGCATGGCGGCCGGGGAGTCTCCGTCCACGGAGCCGAAGTTACCCTGGCCCTTGACCATCGGGTATCTCTGGTTCCATTCCTGGCCCAGACGCACCATGGCGTCGTACACGCTGGAGTCTCCGTGCGGGTGGAACTTACCCATCACCTCACCTACGATACGGGCGCTCTTCTTGGTTTGGCTGGAATAGCTCAGGCCCATGTTGTCCATACCGAACAGGACACGGCGCTGGACGGGTTTGAGGCCGTCTCTCACATCCGGAAGGGCGCGGGACACAATCACGGACATAGAATAGTCTATGTACGCGGTGCGCATCTCGTGGTCTATTTCTACCGGCTCGATATACCCAGTTTCCTTGGGCTCTTCGAGCACGTTCTTCTCTTCGTTGTTATCCATTCTTTTTCACTGTTCCTTAAAACATACAAAGGTAATGATTTTTCACGGAATAAAAAAATCAAAAAATCTCGCTTGCTTGTGCAGCAGTTTGGCACAAGCAAGCGATAACTTTGCAGCAGAAATTAAAAACGAAGCCGTTATGAGAAACACAGATTACACCCAGGACCTCCTCGGAAACATGATTTCCTCCGACACCTCTTTCAAGGCTCTCCAGGATATGATCAAGGATCTGGACCTGGAACTGGAAGACGCCATGGCCCTCTAGGGAGTCTTCAGCTCCACCACGGTGGATTCCTTGTCCGGAGACAGACCCACGCGAAGGGTGCGCAGGGTGCCGTCGACCTTCTTCCTGGAAACCAGGATGCGGTCGCTGATGATGAATTCCGAAACAGGGTCTTCCACGTAGCGCATCACCGCGCGGCGAAGAGGACGGGCTCCATAAGCGGGGTCATAGCCGGCATCGGCCACCAGGCGCTTGGCCGCAGGGGTGACGATAAGTTTGTAACCTGCCTCCAGGGCCCTTTCCCGCAGGTCCTTGAGCTCGATGTCTATGATCTCTTCTATGGATTCCCGGCTAAGGGAATGGAAGTACACCTGCTCGTCCACGCGGTTGATGAATTCCGGAGGGAAAGCCTTCCGAACGGCCTTTTCCACAACGCCCTTGCGGTCCACCTCCACATCCTTTCCGGCTGTGGCAAAGCCTATTCCACTGCCATAATCCTGCACCTCGCGGCTTCCTACGTTGGAAGTCATGATCACGATGGTGTTCTTGAAATCCACCGTCCGGCCGTTGCTGTCCGTGAGTCGGCCCTCGTCCATCACCTGCAGCAGCAGATTGAAAATATCCGGATGGGCTTTCTCAATTTCGTCCAGAAGAACCACCGCATAGGGCTTGCGGCGCACCCGCTCGCTCAGCTGTCCGCCCTCTTCGTAGCCCACGTATCCGGGAGGCGCGCCAATCAGGCGGGAAACGCTGAATTTCTCCATGTATTCGCTCATATCTATGCGGATGAGGTTGTCCTCACTGTCAAACAGGTACTCTGCCAGGGAGCGGGCCAGCTGGGTTTTTCCCACACCCGTGGGCCCGAAAAAGAGGAAGGTGCCGATGGGACGGTGGGGATCCTTGAGGCCGGCGCGGTTTCTCTGGATAGCCCTCACCACCGTCTCGACGGCCTCGTCCTGCCCGATGATGCGGCTCTTCAGCCGGGTGCGCATCTTCACGATGCGGTTGCCCTCGCTCTCAGCCACCTTGTTCACAGGGATGCCCGTCATCTTGGAAACCACCGTAGCGATATCCTCGGCCGATACTTCCGCCTTCTTCCGGGAAGTGGAAAGCCGCACCATGGAACCCGCCTCGTCAAAGGCGTCGATGGCCTTGTCCGGCAGGGATTTGTCCGTAATGTAGCGGTCTGTCAGGCGCACAGCCGCCTCCACCGCCTCGTCGGAGTACTTCAGGGAGTGGAACTCCTCGTACTTCGGGCGCAGCTACAGCAGGATCTCTATGGACTGCTGCACGCCGGTGGGCTCCACCACAATCTTCTGAAAACGGCGGTCCAGGGCGCCGTCCTTTTCTACAATCTTGGTAAACTCGTCCAGGGTGGTGGCGCCGATGCACTGGAATTCTCCCCGCGCAAGGGCCGGCTTGAGCATATTGGCGGCATCCAGGCTGCCGGAAGCGCCGCCCGCCCCCACGATGGTATGGAACTCGTCGATGAAAAGGATCAGATCCGGATTCTCGGAAGCCTCCTGGATAATGCCCTTGAGGCGTTTTTCAAAGTCTCCGCGGTATTTGGTGCCGGCCACGACGGAAGCGATGTCCAGGGACAGGATGCGCTTTTTGGCCAGAGCGGCCGAGATGTCACCCGAGGCAATCTTCTGGGCTATGCCCTCCACGATGGCCGATTTGCCCACGCCGGGTTCTCCGATGAGCATGGGGTTGTTCTTCTTCCTTCGGCCCAGAATCTCTATGACGCGGGAAATCTCCGCGTCCCGGCCCACCACGGGATCCAGTTTGCCTTCCCGGGCGGCTCGCGTCAAGTCAAAGGCAAACTCCTCGATGTCCAGCTTCTTCTCCTGGGGCTCCTCGTCCGGGCCCTGGGAGGGCTGCTGCTCGCGGGACGGCTCCTTGGGCCTCAAAAGGCCTTCGTCTTCCATATAGGCCAGAAGGCGGCCGTAGTCTATCCCGTGACTGCGGAGATAAACCTGTCCGTAGCTCTCCGTGGTACGGCAGAGCGCCAGCAGAAGGTGCTGCGGCTGGGCCAGGGCACTCTTCAGGCGCGAGGCCTCCATCACCGTGATACTGAGCACGTTCTGGGCCTGCCGACTGAAGGCGATGTGGTCCAACTGTTCGTAAGGCAGGGTTTCCCCCGTGAAGATGCGCTGGTCTATGAACGTTTTCAGATCGGCCGGTTCTATCCCCAGACTCTGCAGGCTGCGGAAGGCGGCATTTTCCTCCTGGCGGATGATTCCCAGGAACAGATGATCCGGGCCGATGCCGTAACTGCCGGTGCGCATGGCCTCTTCCCGGGCGTATTTAATGACCTGGTTAAGGTCTTCAGAAACTTGTAATTGCATAGGAAAAATAATCTGGTCGCAAACGAACAAGAATCAAGCCAGTTTGCCAAACTGACAAATTGTCGTTAATTTTGCATGATATTTGTGAAGTACTGTCACGTTATGAAAAAAATTTTCGTTATGGTCGCCCTGCTGGCGATGGCATTCACCGCGGGCGCGCAGAACTTTGAGGCCACTTTCAAGCAGGCCAAGACTTTGAAGATTACCGGCAAAGTGATCAAGAGCGAAGGCGAAATCACCTACACCGCTCCGGATCAGCTGGCCATGATGTATACCGATCCCGAGGGAGACTATTTCATCATTGACGGTCCCCAGGTGAGGATGGACCTCCGCGGCATTGCATTGGATGTGAACTCCACCGGAAACAAACTGGTGCATAGCCAGCGCAACGCCATCCTCTACTCCGTTCAGGGCAAGTACGAAGACATTGCCAAGGAGATGGACGCCGACTGCACGGTTACCGCTGGAAAGAATGGTGGAAAGCATGTGGTCCTGAAAATGCGCAAGGCTTTGCCCAAGGGTTATTCCGGTATGGAACTGGACTATGACAAGCAGGGCAAACTTACCCGCATGGTCCTGGAAGAGGTGGGAGGAATCTCTACCGAATACATCCTTACTTACTGATTATAAATACACTGCGTGGGTGTTCTTGATCTCGTTCATCACAAAGGACGAGAGCACGGAGCCGATGGCGTCAATGTTTCCCAGAACATTGATGATGAACTCGTTGTAGTATTTCATATCCGGAGACTGGATCTTGAGCAGATAGTCGTACTCCCCTGAAATATTGTAGCACTCCGCCACCTGCGGGATGTCCCGGATGATGGAGACGAAATCCCGGGCCACCTGACGGTTCATCTGTTTGAGCTTCACGGAGCAGAAGACCATGAAGCCCCGGCCCAGCTTCTCCGCATCCAGCACCGCCACATACTTTTTGATCCACCCGTCCTTCTCCAGGCGCTTCAGGCGCTCGAAGACCGGCGTGGTGGACAGGTTCACCCGGGCCGCCAGTTCCTTGGTGGTGAGCCGGGCGTTTTCCTGCAAAGCCCTAAGGATTTGCAGGTCTATGGCATCCAGCATGACATCGTTCATAGGAAAAGCATTCTGCAAAACAGCTTAAATTTCGCTGAAAATTGGTTGTTTTTCTGTTTATGACAACAAATATAGAATTATTTTCTAATATTTAGAAATTTCTTGCCCGTTTTTTCCAAAACGCATACCTTTGCCTCCGAAGAAACAACTAACATTATGGCAAAGATTGACACCCGCTGCGTCCACGCAGGATACAAACCCGGCAAGGGAGAGCCCCGCCAGGTTCCCATCATCCAGAGTACCACTTTTAAATATGAGACCTCGGACCAGATGGGAAAACTCTTCGACCTGGAAGAAGCCGGCTACTTCTATTCCCGTCTCCAGAACCCCACGGTGGATACCACGGCCGCCCAGATCAACGACCTGGAAGGCGGCGTAGGCGCCGTCCTCACCTCCTCCGGCCAGACGGCCAACCTGTTTGCCTGCATCAACATCGCCCGCAGCGGAGACCACATCATTGCCGCCAACAATATCTACGGAGGCACCTTCAACCTGCTGGGCGTAACCCTGCAGCAGATGGGCATCGAGGTTACCTTCATCAAGGCCGATTCCAGCGATCAGGAGATTGAGGCCGCCATCCGGCCCAACACCAAGCTGGTGTTCGGAGAAACCCTCTCCAACCCGGGCGTGGAGGTCTTCGACATCGAGCGCTGGGCCAGGGTGGCCCACAAAAACGGTCTCCCCCTGGTGGTGGACAACACCTTCCCCACCCCGTACCTCTGCCGTCCCTTTGAATGGGGAGCAGACATCGTCACCCATTCCACCACCAAATACATCGACGGCCACGGAGTGAGCGTGGGCGGCGCCGTGGTAGACAGCGGCCACTTCCCCTGGGACCAATACTCTGAACGGTTCCCCGGCCTCACCACCCCCGACGAATCCTATCACGGACTCACCTATACCAAAAAGTTCGGCAAGGCGGCCTATATTGTCAAGGCTACCACGCACCTGATGCGGGATCTGGGCAGCATCCAGAGCCCCCAGAACGCCTTCTACCTGCACCTGGGTCTGCAGACCCTGCACCTGAGGATGAAGCGCCACAGCCAGAGCGCCCTGAAGGTGGCCCAGTGGCTGGAGGAATGCCCCGAGGTGGCATGGGTACACTATCCCGGCCTGGAGAGCGACCCTCATCACAGTCTGGCCCTCAAGTACCTGCCGGACGGCTGCAGCGGCGTCATGTGCTTCGGCCTGAAGGGCGGCCGCGCCTTTGACAACCGCTTCCTGGATGCCCTGAAACTGGTCACCATCGAAACCCACGTGGCAGACTGCCACACCTGTGTGCTGCATCCGGCCTCCCACACCCACCGCCAGCTCTCCGACGAGCAGCTGCGCGCCGCCGGCATTGCCCCGGACCTGATCCGCCTGAGCATCGGCCTGGAAGATGTGGAAGATATCATCGGAGACCTCCGGCAGGCTCTTAACTGTGCCAAGGGATGACCAGACACGAGATAACAGTAGACCTCCCCCTGGAAAACGGAGAGATCCTCCGCGGGGCCAGGATCGTATTCCACCAGAGCGAGGCGCGCGGAGGAAAGACCATCTGGATCTGCCACGCCCTCACGGCCAACAGCAACCCCGAAGACTGGTGGCCGGAGCTGGTAGGGCCGGGAAAGACCATCGACACCCTCCGGGACCGGGTGGTGTGCGTGAATATGCTGGGAAGTGCGTACGGTACCGAAGGTCCAGCCCGCATCAACCCGGAAACGGGGAAACCCTGGCTGCTGGACTTCCCCATGGTCACCATCCGGGACAGTGTGAACGCTTTCATCGCCGTCCGCAAGCACCTGGGGATAGAGAAGATAGACCTGCTGATCGGCGCTTCCAACGGCGGTTTCAACGCCATCGAATGGGCCGTCATGGAACCGGAACGCTTCGGCCGGTGTCTTTTCCTGTGCACCGCTCCCCGCATCTCTCCCTTCCTGGGCGCCACGGTGGAAGCCCAGCGGATGGCCCTGGAGGCCGATCCCACCTTCCGCGAAGCCAGGGACCTCAGCGGCGGATCGGCCGGTCTCAAATGCGCCCGGGCGCAGGCCCTTATCAGCTACCGCTGCTTCCAGGGATACCAGCTCACCCAGAGCGAGCAGGATCCGGACACCCTCTTTGCCGGACGCGTGGCCTCCTACGAGCGGTACCAGGGAGAAAAACTGGTCCGCCGCGGCTTTGACGCCTATTCCTATTTCACCCTCTGCAACGCCCTGGACAGCCACAATGTGGGGCGCGGCCGCGGCGGCGTGCAGGCAGCCCTGCGCACCATCCAGGCTCCCTGCACCGTGCTTTCCGTGGATACAGACCTCATCTTCCCGCCCCACGAAGGGCGGCAGTGGGCATCCTGGATTCCGGACGCCCGCTTCATCGAGATATCATCCTCTTTCGGCCACGACGGCTTCCTGCTGGAAATCGCCAAACTGTCGGCCTTAATCCTGTAACTTCCCTTAGCTATGCAAGTTCTCAAA
>ODAI010098171.1_pt1 | contig 13940 bp, 10 predicted proteins | sample 1539321 | NCBI WGS metagenome assembly ODAI01 (sample SAMN02144231, study PRJEB22623) | gut metagenome | biome: sheep rumen | host: Ovis aries | place: New Zealand
CCATTAATTGCTGTATTACTTCCATTATTTTCAGCCATTTTCTTATTCTTCCTTTCTCTTTGGGGATTAAAAACTAAAAAATCAAGATTATTTGCAACAATTTCAATTTCTACTTCTGCATTAATCTTTTTCCCTTTAATGTTCTTTGCAAACTCAGGTCTGCACGGCGGTATGCCTTACTATTTCCTTGTGGCAGTAGTTTGTACAGCGCTCGCACTTAGAGGAAGAACCCGCATAATCATTTTTATTCTGATTCTTATTGAATATTCAGCACTTTTTGCATTATATCATTTTTACCCTCAGGGCTTTATTGGAATGTCTCATGAAGATGCCTTTGTTGACCAGCTTTGCAGTATGATTATTGCAAGCCTTGTACTCTTTGGTTTTTCATTTATTGTTTCAAAGCAGAACTATCATGACAGACATAAGATAGAACAGCTTTCTCTGCTCTACGAACGCCAGGCAAATACAGATGAACTGACCGGCCTTTACAACCGCCGCTATTTTAATAACTTCCTTAAGCTTGCAATTCTTACTCTTGGTGATACCGGAAAACTTCATATTGCAATGTTTGATATTGATGATTTCAAATATGTAAATGATAAGTACGGCCACCCTTTTGGAGATACAGTTCTTAAACAGTTTGCAGAAATCCTTGAAGAAACAAAAACTGCCGGAATTACTGCCTGCCGTTACGGTGGTGAGGAATTCCTTCTTCTTATTCCTAAGACAAATCAGGAAGATGCGCTTGAACTTGTAAAAGAAGTTCTTGTAAGAACCCGTGAAAAGATTAAGCTGGATGATACAAAATTTGTTACTGTCAGTGCCGGCTTTATGACCTGTTCAGAAGACATGACTTACGACGTTCTTTTGCAGGAAGTTGATAAGAAGCTTTACATCGCAAAGAGTTCTGGAAAGAACTGCGTTATTTCTTAATATACATGTCATGCTGAACTTGTTTCAGCATCTTGTAATAGATCCCGAAACAAGTTCGGGATGACGATTACTTCTTACCTATCATTACCATTGTTCTCGCATGTTCGTCGTATGGAGACTTATCGTAATCGCCGAAAACTTCTGCTTTTGCAAATCCAAAATCTAATAATTTATCTCGAAGGAAGGTGGCCGGATATAAACGCTGGACAAAAGTGTGATCAACTATGGATTGCTTCGTCGCATTCGCTCCTCGCAATGACGAGTCACCTAAAGGATACAAAGTCCACTGTGAACGAAGGCCTTCCCACGCGCCAACAACTTCAAAATGAGTTACAACCTTATACCCTGCCCGCTCAAACTCTTCGCCCGGAGTCCAGTACATAACGGCAGTCTCGCGGCTGGTGCATTCCATAATGAAAGTTCCACCAGGCTTTACTGAGTCGGCGATGTTCTTTAGAATCTGCATATCTTCTTCGATTGTGGCACAGTAGCCAAACGAAGTGTACAGATTTACTGTACAGTCAAACTGATTTGGAGCGTGGAAGGTACGAAGGTCGTGATTTATGAGAGTGAGCGGAACTCCTTCTGCCTCTGCTGATTCTCGGGCAGCGTCGAGTTCGCTCTGAATTATGTCTACGCCGGTTACGTCGAGGTCGAGGGCGGCAAGCTCAACAGAAATACGGCCGAGCCCGCAGCCTGCGTCGAGGACTTTTGAACCATGTCCAAGGGAAGCAAGGTCTTTTACATATTCTGCAACGGTTGGGGCTTCAGCCCAGCGCGCGTCGTCGAACATAATAGGTGCAAATTGCGTCCAGAAATTTTCTGATTCAAACCAGTCCATAAATCCTCCGAAAAAAATACCGTCCTTGCGGCTCGCATAGTCTCGCCGCTTGAGCCATTTTTTCGATGAACCTAAAACGGCCCGCTGTCGCAGCCCGTTTTTTAACGGTTCTTCGATTATAGGCTACTTCAAAGTTACATACGTCTTGCCGGCGCCGCCGTCTTCGGCCGGGGCCTTTGAGAACTCTGCAACTACCGGGCAGTGAGAAAGATAATCTGAAACTGCCTGCATCAAAACTCCATCTCCTTTTCCGTGAATTACACTAAAGTGCGGGAAGTTATGAAGTACACAAAGATCAACCTGACGTTCCAGAGCACGAACTGCATCGTCGGCACGCATACCAAGAAGGCGAAGCTCAAATACCGGGCGCTCGTAGATTCCGTTTGAAGCGTCATCTGCAAGCTCAATTGAAATATCCGGCTTATAGGCATTAACAGAAGAATCTGCACTACCCTCGCTCTGAACAAGCTTTAAGTCCTTTTCTTTTAATGCCATCTTGATGCTTCCAAACTGCACCTGCCATACACCTTTTTTAGTCTGTTCAACAAGAACTCCCTGAGTTCCAGAACTTGTACGAACAGTTGCACCGGGAGCGAAAGATAAAGGTACAAGCTGAGCGGCAGCTTTTTTTACGCCAGCAGCCTTGCTATTATCAGAAGTCTCAACTGCATTTGAAGTTGCATATTTGAGGGCTTCTGCGTTACTCATCTTTTTCTTTGTTTTTTTATTGCTTGCAGTTGCGTGCTTTTTAGCGGCAGCCTGCTCTGCTTCAAACTTCTTTTCGTCGCGGGCGAGTTTTTCTTCCTCGGCTTCAATCTTGCGGTCGAGGCGCATTGTATCTTCTGTTAGCTCAGCAATGTACTGCTTAACGCTAAGAGTCTTCTCGCGGGTAATTTCGCCTTCCTTAAGCGTGCGTACCAGATTTTCAAGCTGGCGGCGGCTGTGAATAAGAAAGTCGTTGAGTTCCTGCTGCTTACCCTTTTTGAGGTTTGATTCAAGGCGGCGGAGTTCCAGCTCGCGGGCCTTAAGGCGTTCATTTTTATCCTGTGCTTCGGCAGCAAGGCGTTCTGCTTCTTTCTGAACTTTGTTGAGTTCTACGTGCTTGCGGTTGAGTCCACGGATAAGAGCAGAAACATCGGCCTGTTCGGTTGCAATGTAAGTACGTGCAGCTTTGCAGATTTCTGTTGGAAGGCCGCTCTTCTGTGCAATATCGAGCGCATGGCTTTCGCCAGGAACTCCCATGAGCAGATGATAAGACGGCGACAAGGTATCCTGATTAAACTCTACAGACGCATTAATACAACACGGATTTGTGTAGCCGTAATTTTTCAAAATGCCCTGATGGGTTGTTACGAGTACAAAAGATTTGCGTTTAATAAGCTCATCGAGAACGGCCATTGAAATGGCGGTTCCTTCCTGAGGGTCGGTTCCACTGCCAAGTTCATCCAGAAGGATGAGGGTGTCGCTCTTTGCCGAGTTTACAGCCTGAGCGATATTTTTCATATGACCGCTGAATGTAGAAAGGCTCTGGTCGAGGGACTGGTCGTCTCCGATGTCGGCAAAGACGTTTGAGAACACGGGCAGGCGGGTACCCTCCGCCGCGGGGATCGGGAAGCCGGACTGATTCAACATAGAAAGGAGAGCGAAAGTTTTGAGAGAGACGGTTTTTCCTCCGGTGTTCGGACCGGTGATGATGAGCACGCGCTTGCCTTCCATAAAGCGGATGTCGATAGGAACGGCCTTTTCTCCAAGCAACGGATGACGTGCCTTAAGTAAGAGAGGTGGTTCGTTTCCAGCCGGCAGTGCATAAGTACATTCGCGGGACTGTCCCCAGCGGGCAGCTGCCTGTGTATCATCAAACAAAGTCATAACAGGAAGAGCCTGTTTAATAGCTGGAATTGAAGGCTGAAGGCTTTCGGTAAGCTCAAGCAAAATCTTTTTGATAACTGCCTGAAGTTCGAACTCCTTTTGAATCAGTTCGTTACTGCAAAGTACGGCTTCTTCCGGTTCAACATAAACGGTCTGAGCTGTCTGGCTTACCTCGTGCACAATACCAGGGATTCTGTTCTGAAGGCTTGCTTTTACGGCCAGTACCTGGCGGCCATTTCGTAAAACCGGAACGTTACTCTGAAGCACATCACTAAGCTTCTGGTCAGAAGTAAAGCCCTGCATAACGGTTCTGATTTTTGCATTGAGGCTTGCAATCTGTTTTCTGATTGCTATGATTTCCGGAAGTTCTCTGAGCTCTCCGTCCGGCGTAATAATACGGAAAATCTTTTTTTCCATATCTGTAATATCCGGGAGCTGGGCAACCTGTTCTTCAAGAAGCTTCAAAGACAATTCCTGAGCATGCAGCCCGATTGCCTTACGAACGCTGTTTACACTTGTTACAAACTGGCCAAGGTAATGCACCTGTTCGAGTGTAAGAGAAGCACCACGTGCTTTAATTACACTAAGAAGAGGATGTACCGGTTCCCAGCCGCTTATAGGATTTGCCCTGCCCGCAGAAAAGTATACACTCCACTCGCGGCTCAGATTTTTTAGGTTTTCAATTTCTTCTGATTTTCGAAGAGGCTCACGCTGCAAGAGTTTTTCACGGCCTTCTGTCGAAACACAATATCCCGCAATTTCGTCGCGGAGACGATAATAATCAATTTCGTTTAGAGTTTTAGTATTCATAGTTCTTTAATTATTATGGTTTCGATACGGGCTTCGCCCTACTCAACCACCGGTGGTTGAGTGCCGCGAAGCGGTGTATCGAAACCTCTTTTAATCAGACCACGAGCCGGTGCGGATTTCTTCGCTGATTCTCTGCCAGCTGTCGTAGCGTTCCGGGCTTATAGCTCCGTCTTCAACAGCTTTACGCACTGCGCATTCTGGTTCGGTTATGTGCCGGCAGTTCATTCCAAATTTACACTTACCGACAAATGGTTCAAATTCTCTGAAGTACATCGCAAGGTCATCGGCTTCAATATCATCAAGAACAAAACGACGGATACCCGGTGTATCTATGATATTTGCCTTACGGCCCTGTATTCCTTCAGTCAATGTCTCATTCAAAGTCAGGTGAATCAGCGTACCCTTTGTTGTGGTATGGCTTCCCCGACCATATTTTTTAGAAAGGCTTCCTGTTCTGAGAACGCAGGTATTATCCATAACGTTGATAAGGCTGGATTTACCTACACCAGACTGGCCAACAAAAGCCGAAAGTTTATCTTCCAGCAGCTCTGCAAACTCCTGCATACCCTCTCCAGTTTTTGCAGAAATACGCATTACCTTGTAGCCTAAATCTTCCCAGATTGTAAGTCTTTTATCAATTTCATCAAACTCTTCTTCACGGCCGTCTGTCTGCATTTCCAGAGCGAGGTCCCATTTATTGCAGACGATTACCGGTGTAATTCCCTGATGTTCTGCCTGAGCAAGCGCACGGTCCATAAAGCGAGGACGGAACGGCGGCTCATCCGGAGTACAAACTAAAATCAGATAATCAAGATTACTGGCAAGAAGCTGAGGACAACGGCCCTTAATGTTCCAGCGAAGAAAAGTATTTTTTCTCTGTTCAAGAGAGGTAATTTGACCTTTAACATCGTTTAATGGATCTGGTTCAAGGCCAACTACATCGCCCGGTGCAATCGGATTGTAGTATTCCTTTTCTGTCTTGATAACCTTGCCTTTAATTGTACAGCTGCGGGTAACTTCATCTTCACATTCAACTGTAAAAAGATTATTTGTTCCGGCAATAACAGTTCCCTTCAAATTACACTCCTGATTCAATCTCGTTGAACAATGCCTCGTACAAAGTGGCTTTATCACTGTTCGTATCACGGATAGTTTCTGCCATTCTCTGTGCAAGTTTTAAAAGCACACGGTAGCCCAAAAGTGGTTCCTTATCACAAACATCAAGAAACTTAGTACTTGAAAGCGCAATACAGCGGCAATCGGTCAAAGCTTTTACTGTTGCAGTTCTAGGATCATCACTAATGAGGGCTGTTTCACCAAAGAAGATATTATCTTCACTTGAAAGATCTGCAAGTGCAATTTTATCTCCGGCAGGTGTTTTTCTATAAACCTGAACTTTTCCTTTATAAAGGATGTAGAACATATCTCCGAATTTTCCTTCTTCAATAATTACATCACCCTTAAGATAGTTTTCAACTACCATATTATCATAAACAGCACGCAAAATTCTGCAGTCATTTTCATCATCAATACAAAAATCAGAAAACAACTGAATCTGTAAAAGCTTAGGTAGAACTTCTTCAAACTTATCCATACTCTCCTCCTAACCTCGTACCAGAATTGCTTTTGTATTTTTCTGAATCACAAAACCAGGCTCTGGGGTAAGAACTGGCTCGTTACTCTTAAGAGTCTTAACCTTTTTCAGATTATCTACAATGCTCTTAATATCAGGATTTTTCTGTGCTTCACGAAGAGCGTCCTTTCTTCTCTGATGGAAATTACCAGTATTCAAAAGAAGTCCTACAAGCACTCCTCCCTTATTACCGTTCTGCTCAAGATGAGTTTCATACTCGCCGTAAGTTTTTCCAATAAATGATGAAGGAATATCTTCAATGATAATTCCTGTATCTGCATCATCACTTATAAGGGCACGAATAACATTGCTGTACCCCATACCGCTTGAAGCAGTTGCAAGAAGGCTGTGCTCATAATCCTGAGTAAGGATGATTTCATCACAATGCGCCATCTCAAGATGCTTCTGAAACTTTGCATCAATCAGCTCGGCTGCAACATAGATTCCAGGATTCAGATTTTCCATTGTAAGAACAGCGAGTACTGTACGGCTGTCTATTTCAAGGTCCGAATATTTTTTTGAACGGTCGCAGATTACAAGGGCACGTTCGGCTGTATCAATCAAAGCTCTTTTAAGCACGGCTTCATCTGCAAAGTCGCCTGAAACATAATTGAGTTCCTTAAAGCGTGGCTGTGAACGAATCTGTTCAATCTGCTCAGCAGCATCATTTATCAAAACAACCATATCTGGTGTGATATCCGGGTTAGTAGTAAGAACGGTATCCAGAATCTTTTCAAATCCCGGTCTCCATCCGCAAAGTAAAAAATGTCCTTTCAGATTCTTCAATTTCTTAAGCCCCTTATTTTTCTTCATCTGCAGATCCATGAAATAGGACGCAAGCTTACCGGTAACGGCACTGAACAACAACATACCAAGCACAAGCAGCACAAGCGCAGACATACGGCCTGGAACAGATTTTACACAATAATCAAAATAGGCTGCAAAAACAGCAACCAGAGTAAACCAAACAGAGTCAAACATTGTCTGGATTCCGCTTTCTGTTTTAGTTTCAGAGAAAAAAACAATAACGGTTGCCACTGCAAGGATTATAAAGATGAGAAACCAGATATATGTTAGAGGATTTTTGAGGGTATATTTGAACGCTCGCTTAAAACGCTTAAAACTCCCCTGCTTTTTTTTACTCATTCTTCTATTATAGCAGAAAAAACAGGGGAAGTCAGTATCAGTAACACCTGCCGGTTATTATTTGAAGCAAACATCTACTTCAAATGGTCCGTATGGTGTAACAAACGGAATTGCAATTACAGGATAATTCTTTGGCCATGCAATCATATGATTGTGTCCCATGACACAGAAAGGTGGCGAAATATCAAGATGATAGTCACTAAGCGCTGTAACTGCGTGTCCAGAAATGATATTTGTAAATTCGCTTACCAGTCCAATTGCCATATCTTCAAAATCTTCTGGTTTACATTCAAGGCCGGAAAGCTCCAGCATTTTATGTGCAAGAATTTTATGAAGACGGAAGGCTACTATACCTTTTATTTGTCCGGTAACTCCCAATAAACCCGAAACTTCCCACGGATGTCCTGCATGAATATCAAGCAGATGAGGTTCTTTATTTACAGGACCAATATTGAACATGTCCTGAAAAGTGTTGATTCCCTCTGTGAGAAAAGCATTAATGATTTTTGCGTCCATTCCCATAGTGTCTATAATGATAAACCACAAAATCTGATTTGTAAATTGAAAAAATGCCCCTAATTATTTATCGCTTTGATAATATCATCCACATTGTGAATTATTGCACGGGCAATTTCCGGTTTATTCATTGTATAAATGTGAATTCCACGAACTCCATTCGAAATCAAATCTATTATCTGATCAGTTGCATAGGCAATTCCCGCCTGCATCATTGCTTCCGGAGAGTCCCGGAAACGGTCACAGATGGCAAGCAGCTTTCGTGGAATATAAGCGTTAGACAAATCAATCATGCGGCTTACCTGATTCGCATTTGTAATCGGCATGATTCCCGCTAAAACCGGAACGTGGATTCCAGCAGACTGCAGACGGTACAAAAATGAATAAAGCATGTCGTTATCAAAGAACATCTGAGTTGTCAGAAAATCAACGCCGGCCTCTACCTTGTACTTAAGCTGTTCAATATCTGCCTCATGGCTGCGGCTTTCCGGATGTCCCTCAGGATAACAGGCTCCACCCACACACATTCCTTCCTGCTTAAGAAGCTTTACCAGGTCCGAAGCATGTGTATAGCCCGAAGGAAAAATGTTTTCCCCTGTTACTGCATCCTTAGGAAAGTCTCCTCGGAGAGCCAGAACATTTTTGATATTTCTGGTCTTGAGATCATCAATGGTTTTTTTTAAGGCATCGGTCGTAGAACGCACACAGGTAAGATGCGCCAGTGCTGTTGTTCCATTCTCTTCAATTGCTTCTGCAATTTCGGCAGTGTAGCCTTTGGTGGTTCCGCCCGCTCCAAAGGTCACACTGATAAAATCCGGCTTAAGCTCGGTAAGAGATACTGCAGTTTTTTTGATTGATTCAAGCGCCTCTTTCTTTTTAGGCGGAAAAACCTCAAAAGAAAGAGTTACCTTTTTGCTGTTCAGAATATCAGCTATTCTCATGCGTTTGCTCTAAGCTCCTTTGCAGCAGCAACAAGATTTTTGAGACTCGCAATGGTCTCTTCATTGCCACGGGTTTTAAGACCACAGTCAGGATTTACCCAGAGCTTTTCCTTCTGAACTTTGCCGAGCATTTTCTTGAGTGCATCAGTTATTTCTTCAACTGAAGGCACACGTGCCGAGTGAATATCGTAAACACCTGGACCTACCTCTGTTCTGAAGTTTGCTTCCTTAAGAGCGTCGAGAATCTTGAGGTCTGCGCGGCTTGCTTCAAAGGTAATTACATCTGCATCCATTGCGTCTATATCGCGGATGATGTCGTTGAACTCGCTGTAACACATGTGAGTGTGAATCTGTGTCTGTGGCTGAACCTTTGAGTGTACAAGACGGAATGCAGGAATTGCCCAGTCCAGATATTCTGTGTGCCAGTCGCTGCGACGAAGAGGAAGTTTTTCACGGAGAGCGGCTTCATCAATCTGGATGATTTTAATTCCGTTCTTTTCGAGGTCTAATACTTCCTCGCGGATAGCAAGGGCAATCTGCTGTGTCTGTTCTTTAAGGCTGATATCTTCGCGAGGGAAAGACCAGTTCAAAATTGTTACAGGGCCGGTAAGCATTCCCTTCATGATTTTCTTTGTCTGACTCTGAGCAAATACAGACCACTCAACTGTCATCGGGTTATTGCGGCTGACATCTCCCCAAACCACAGGTGGTTTTACACAGCGGGTTCCGTAGCTCTGTACCCAGGCGTTCTGAGTAAACAGATAGCCGTTGAGCTGGCTTCCAAAATATTCAACCATGTCGTTTCGCTCAAACTCTCCGTGAACAAGAACATCAAGGCCAAGTTCTTCCTGAAGCTTTATACACTCAGCGATTTTTTTCTGATTAAACTCTACATACTGCTCGCGGCTGATTGTTCCTTTTTTGTAAGCAGCGCGATTTGCACGAACCTCACTTGTCTGAGGGAAGCTTCCGATTGTTGTTGTCGGGAAGATAGGAAGCTTGAAAGTCTTATGCTGAATTTTTTCGCGTTCTGCAAAATCAGGCTTACGTACAAAATCTGATTCACTTATTTCTGCGAGTGCTTTCTGTACAGCGGCATCTTTTGCAACACGTTCAGATGCGAAAAGTTTTTTGTTTGCTTCGAGGGCTTTGGCGTCTCCAGAAGCAATTTCTTTAAGTTCAACAATTTTTTCTTCGGCATAAGCAAAGTGTGCAAGAATATCAGAAGAAAGCTTTTCTTCAGAAGTAGTTGTGTAAGGTACGTGCAGAAGTGAGCAGGAAGTTCCGATAACAATATTCTGTTCATCTACCTTGGCTGCAAGCTTTACAAGCAATTCGTTCTTTTTCTGATAATCAGCACGCCAGATATTTTTTCCGTTTACGATACCTGCAATTAAAAAAGTGTCTTTAGGGAATCCTGATTCAACAAGTTCAAGTGTCTTCTTGCCTTCTACAAAGTCCAGTCCAATTGCATCAAAGCCAAGCTCACAAACCTCGTTGTACACATCGCGAATATCACCAAAGTAAGTCTGCAAAATGATTTTTATATTTGCTTCTTTGTGAAGCTTTGAAATCAGGTCTTTATAAATTGAAACAAACAAAGCTTTTTCTTCTGCACTTACATCAAAAACAAGAGCAGGTTCTGCAATAGAAATCCATTCGGCACCAGCGGTACTAAGAGTCTTTGCAAGCTGAACATAAGCATTCACAAGCTCTGCCGCAAAATCACCAGGCTTCTTCTGACCTGTATAAGTTGCAAGATGAAGGAAAGTATAAGCACCAATTACTGTTGGAACTGTTTTAATTCCAAGAGTTTTTGCTTCATTGAATTCTGTAACGGCTTTATTCTGATCTGCAACGGAAAGCTTAATGTCATCAGAGAGTTCTGGAACAATATAATGATAATTTGTATTAAACCACTTTTTCATTGGTAGCGCTTTTACGTCACCTGCACTACCCTGGTATCCGTGAGCAGCGGCAAAATAAGTTTCAAGAGGACTAAGACTAAGTGCCTTATAACGAGCAGGAACAGCACCAAGAAGAAAAGCTGTATCGAGAACATTATCATAAAAAGAAAAATCATTTGAAGGAATAAAAGTGATTCCGGCATCTGACTGCTTTTTCCAGCTGTAAGCACGAAGCTCTGCGGCAGTTTTTTCAAGCTCAGCTGCAGAGATTTCTGCCTTAAAATATTTTTCACTAGCAAATTTTAATTCACGATTTTTTCCGATTCTTGGGAATCCGATTACAGAAGTTCTTGTTGCCATACTATTTACCTACCTTTTTAGTATATTGATTAAGGCAAGTATATAGATTTTTATTACCCTAGAAAAATACTATTTTCAAACAGTTTGCAATAGTTTTTATCTATGGCTATTTTTTATCATTTTTGTTATCATAAAAGCATGACCTTACAGCAATTAAAATATGCCGTTGCAGTTGCAGACACTCACAACATAACAGAAGCCTCTCGCCGCGTTTTTGTTTCTCAGCCAAGTCTCACCGCCGCAATCCGCGAGCTCGAAGCCGAAATGGGAATCACAATTTTCTCCCGCTCAAATAAAGGCGTTTCCGTAACTAATGAAGGCGACGAGTTTTTGTCTTACGCACGTCAGGTTCTTGAACAAGCAACGCTGCTGGAAGACCGTTTTAAGTCTGATGGGGCCGCTTCGGGAAATACAATTTTTTCTGTAAGCTGTCAGCATTATTCTTTTGCCGTAAATGCCTTTGTAGATGTAATCAGGATGTTCGGTGGAAACGAATATAATTTTACTCTTCGAGAAACACAGACCCATGAAATTATTGAAGATGTAGCGCATCTTAAAAGTGAAATCGGAGTTCTTTATCTTTCGAACCGGAATGAAAATGTAATCACAAAATTGATTAAGAAAAACAATCTTACATTTGAACCCTTGTTTACTGCACCGCTTCATATTTTCATTTCAAAAAAAAATTTGCTTGCGAAAAAGAAAAAAATAAAACTTTCAGATCTAGCAACTTTTCCATACCTTACTTATGAGCAGGGAGATTTTAATTCCTTTTATTATGCCGAAGAGCCTCTCACTGAAATTGATTTTGAATGTTCTAAAAGCATTCAGGTTCGTGACCGCGCAACTTTGTTCAATCTGTTAATTGGGTTGGACGGATTTACAATCTGCTCAGGAATAATAAGCCATGAACTGAACGGCCCAGAAATTATCTCCCGCCCGCTAGACTGTAAGGAACACATGACTGTAGGCTATATCACCAGAAAAGCAATGAATCTTTCGCGTTATGCAACGGCTTACATTGAAGCGCTAAAAAAACATTCGAATACTTGAACAATCATTCCTGATGAAATCCTAAAGAAGCCTGGCCGACTTACAAAGCCGGAGTTTGAACAGATTAAGCGCCATGCAGCTGAAGGCGGAAGCAAAGCCTTTCAGATTATAGAAAGCGGAAGCGGCACTCATTTCGATCCGATTGTCGTGAAAGGATTTCTCGAAATCAGAGAAAAGAATGCCGCCGTCAATGAGAGCTTTAAGGTTATTCCTTAATCAAGTACGACTAGTTGTTTAATTATTTTACAGCTGCAAATCCTCTTTCAAGGTCTGCGATAATATCATCGATATGTTCAGTACCAATTGAAAGGCGGATTGTGCTCTGGCTGATTCCCTGGTCTGCAAGCTCTGCATCGTTGAGCTGTGAGTGAGTTGTAGAAGCAGGATGAATAACCAATGACTTAACATCTGCAACGTTTGCAAGCAGACTGAAAATCTGAAGATTATCAATGAAAGCCCAGGCTTCTTCACGTCCACCCTTAATCTCAAAAGTAAAGATTGATCCACCACCATTAGGGAAATACTTTGTATAAAGTGCATGGTCTGGATGATCTGGAAGTGAAGGATGATTTACCTTTGCTACCTTTGGATGCTTGCTCAAGAACTCAACAACTTTCTTTGTATTTTCTGCATGGCGGTCAAGACGGAGGCTTAATGTCTCAACTCCCTGAAGAAGAAGAAATGCGTTGAATGGGCTGATTGTAGCACCAGTGTCGCGAAGAAGAATTGCTCGGATATAAGTAACAAAGGCAGCAGGTCCAACAGCGTCGTAGAAAGAAACTCCATGGTAGCTTGGATTAGGAGCTGCAATCTGTGGATAGTTTCCGCTAGCCTTCCAGTTGAACTTTCCGCTTTCAACGATGACACCACCAAGAGTTGTTCCGTGACCACCGATAAACTTTGTAGCAGAGTGAACTACGATATCTGCACCGTGCTCAAACGGACGGATAAGATATGGAGTTCCGAATGTGTTATCAACTACAACAGGAAGTCCGTGTTTGTGAGCAATTTCTGCAATTGCATCAAGATCAGGAATATCTGAGTTTGGATTTCCAAGAGTTTCAAGATAGATTGCACGTGTATTCTCTTTGATTGCACCTTCAACTTCCTTAAGATCATGAGCATTTACAAATGTTGTATTAATTCCGTACTGTGGAAGTGTGTGTGCCAGAAGGTTATAGCTTCCACCGTAAATTGTTTTCTGAGCAACAATGTGTCCGCCGTTTGCGGCAAGTGCTTCGATTGTATAGCTGATTGCTGCGGCACCAGAAGCAAGTGCAAGAGCAGCAGAACCGCCTTCGAGAGCTGCGATACGTTTTTCAAGAACGTCCTGTGTTGAGTTTGTAAGACGTCCGTAAATATTTCCTGCATCTGCAAGTCCAAAGCGGTCTGCAGCGTGCTTTGAATTATGGAATACGTAAGATGTTGTCTGATAGATTGGTACTGCGCGTGCATCTGTTGCAGGATCTGCACTTTCCTGTCCAACGTGTAACTGTAATGTTTCGAATTTATAATTTGACATATGAGTAAGGCCCTCCTGGGCCGGTGATAAATGGAAAAGCGTTAAAAAAATTGCGAAAGCAATTTTTAGCTTATCCTTATTGATTGTTAAGATTTAAATGCTGAATGACATTCAGTTTTAGAAACGACAGCAGAGGCGCATGACTCCGTTGCGGAAATTTTCACGGACTAATTTTTCAAAGTATATTTTCATTTCTGCGCCTCCATTTATTTAATTCCTACTAACCTTGTAGGTTTATATAGTAACTAAAATATATCATGCATTACCTACTACGTCAATAGGTTTTATTATTTTTTTTTTATAAAAAATTACCGGCCCTGTTTGGAACCGGTATTCATCTGAATATTTATTTATTAGAAATTAAATTTTGCTTTTATATATGCAGAGCTTAAATCTTTATATTTTC
>ODAI013261004.1_pt1 | contig 13939 bp, 17 predicted proteins | sample 1539321 | NCBI WGS metagenome assembly ODAI01 (sample SAMN02144231, study PRJEB22623) | gut metagenome | biome: sheep rumen | host: Ovis aries | place: New Zealand
AAAGTACACCCTACATAAGAACATATGTTCGATGCGTTACTGTCCAAAAAATTGTACACTTGACACATCTCAACTGTCCAAAAATTCGGACTGCAAAACACTGTCCAAAATTCCGTACACTTTGCAAGCCTGCTCGCTCACTCCGTTCACTCGCTGCATGATACTCTCTGCAGCTGGCTGGATCATGGCAGGCAAGCCCGCTCGTCCTCCCTCCGGTCGTCCTCGCTGCCGCCCATATCCAGCCGCCTGCTGGAAGTGATCAGCCCCGCCCGCCCGCGGATGTTAATATTTGAAACTGATGATATACAATATCAACAAATGTCAAGAAAATATATTGACAAATGCATACATATTTAGTATAATTATATAAAACCTATATAGGGCAATATATAGGGTAGTTACAATCAACAATAACCTACGGGGAGGTGATCACATGGACGCGATCAAAACTATAGCTGATAGTATCAGAGCAGAACGCAAGGCAGCGGCTGAAGAGGCTGCAGGATCCGGCACAGCATCAGCGGAGGATATCAAAAATGCAGTAGCTGCCGGACAGGATAACCCCGCTGAAGAGCAGAAACCGACAGAAGATCCTAAACCGGCAGAGGATCCTAAACCGGCAGAGACAAAAAAGGAGAGTGAGAAATAATGGCAAATTATGCAGACCTTCACCTTATAATTGAGGATATGCTGGAGCAGTCCATGGGCAAAGAAGACATTGCCCAGCTTGATCTGTCCAACATTGCATCCCTGGGAGATTACATTATTAACTCCGGGGAGAACGGTACAAATGATGTAATATTCGGTAAACTGGTTGATCGTATCGGCAGAACGGTCATAGCTAACAGGCTGTATCAGAATAAGTTCAGTTTTCTGAGCATGGATCCTTTCACATATGGATATGTACTGCAGAAGATCCATGTGGACACCTTCACACCGAGAACCTCCGGCAAATACTACACTGGTAATGATCCCGATACTGAGCAGTTCGGTAACTACATTCCTACTATAAATGTATCACTGTTTGCTGACAGTAACGCATGGGAGTTTGCAATGACCGTTACTGAGGCACAGATCAAGAGTGCATTCACTGACGAGGCAACACTGGCGGCCTTCATTAGTGGTCTCTTTACTGCAATGGATACTTCTGTCGCTAAGTCCCTTGAAGAGTGTGCAAGAGGTGTATTGGCCACCTATATCGGCGAGCTGTACACGGCACAGGCTGCAGCAGATACAGCGGGTGAAACGATCATAACCGGCGTTAATCTCCTTGCAAAATACCAGGAAGAGACAGGGCAGACACTGACAGTAAATGCTGCATGGTATAATGCGGACTTCCTGCGGTGGTGTACTTCTTTCTTTACGGATGAAAAAAGAATGTTCAGCAATCTGTCTGTTATCCGCAACACTCGGGGAATGGAGAAGTTTACACCCGAGGAGGGGCTTAAGTTCATCATCAACGGCAAGTTTGCCGATAATATCAAGCGTTTCATGACTTCAGACACATTCAATGATGAGTTTGTTGAGATGCCCGGTTATACAGAAATCGACTACTGGCAGGGCCTCGGATCTGGCAGCATAGCAGACAGGACTGCTATTAATGCTAAGTTGATCTCGACTACTACGGCAGAGGGTGTTACAACTAATAACACAGTTGACATAGATAATGTTATCGGCCTTATGTATGACAACTTTGCTGTTGGCGTAACGCTGTATGAGCGTGATACAGTAGCTATCCCGGTACCCAGAAGGCACCGCACTAACTACTTCGAGCAGTGCATGGTCGGTAACTTTATTGATCTGGGCGAGCAGGGTACTATGTATTATCTCGGGACGGTAAACCCTTAGATCCCCTTTCGGTGACATACACACCGCCGGAAGGGGCGACAATAGGGCCCTTTACCGCCGACACTCTGCCCGCATCTTTCAGAGCACCTGCCGATGCTGTAATATCTTACAAGATATACGGTACTGAGGCAGGGGTAGGAGTGGAGACAGAGAGTGGGGCGCCTGCTGGCTATAAAATTCCGATTATAGGCACAAGTGGTGTAAATGAAAATTTGTACGATAAGGATGCAAAAGACACAAATAACGGTTATATATCAGGTGCAGGCTTACAAACAAACGGTGAAACTATTAGCAATGCAGCATATGAAGTGTCTGAATATATAGAAATAGACCCAGCAGAAAACTATGTGAGCATGAATGTGCTTGAAACTACGAGAATGGCCGTTTGTTTTTACTCCAACACACATGAATATATCAGCGGACACGCTTTATCTCCAACTCCGCTGACGCTATCTATACCACAGAACGCTAAGTATTTACGGGTGTCGGTTGTTAGCAGTTACACTGAGAGTGATCCATTGAGAGTGACATATGGTACGGAAGTCGTGCCGGAACGGTACACATCAAACTACGATTTGTTTATCGGCGACAGCAAGCTCGGTGAATATGAGTATGTAGACTTCACCACTCAGAAGATATATAAGCTGCAGGAGGGTGTGCTGACACCTACTGATCCCCCCGCACCCCTCCCGTCTATCATTACGTACGATGGCGAGAACACGATTTCCAGCACTGAGACTCTGGGCGACGTTGAGTTTACCGGTGAATGGTCAGCAATCATGGGCAGCACTGAGGACGAATCTATAGATATTGAATTTACAGTAGATGCAGAGGAATATATAGCATTCGTCGCTGTCGATGATGGACCTTCGATCCAGGTATCTGACACAATTACAATGCCGTCATCTGCCGACAGCTTCACGCTGGAGGTAGTAGCATGGGGGAGAGAGCGGTATACCGACACAGTATACAATGCTCTGTCTTAACCCATCCATATACTTTTTCTCCCGCCGAGGGCAGCATATTTTATGTGCTGCCCTTATTTGCTAAAGAGGTGATTTAAAATTGTTTGACATTCTGAAAAATATGAAGCAGCGCATGACTGCCGCAAAAAATCTGAAACGTTACGAGTTAATGTTAGATGTTGCTGATGTCAGCTGTGGATATAATTACTGGCGTGATATTCTAATCAATAAGATCATCCGCCTTTTCAAGTATGAAGGTCTGCCGCCTACGATACCAGGCACGGAGCTGGAAAAAATAACGATACTGACGGGCAAGGCCGGCATAGTTAAAACAAATAAGTACGGATATGTTGCTGTTCCTGCAGCCCCTTACGGTGTGGGGCTATATCCTGTATATTATCCCCTTGCTATGTGGTCAACTCCATTGATCAAGGGAGACGGCGTAGTTAATAAGGATATAGTTATTATCCGTAACAATGCATTCCTGGCAGGCATGGAGCTGACTGTAAACCGCTATGCAAGGATGCTTGCTGATGTGGAGAGCACACTCGCACTCACGCTTGTTAATGTCCGTCAGCCAGCAATGGCAGCCGCTCCGGATGAACATACAGCATACAGCTATCAAGCTGCAAGGCTGGCAATGACACTGGGCGACACTGAGGCAATACTTAATAAGTCTATCCTGGATGATATCAAGACAATTGATGCAATCCGCACGATACCGGCTACGTTGCTTACTGATATTGTGCAGGTAAGGGATGAGCTGCTGTCACAGTTCTTCGCGGAGTTTGGTGTTGCCAGCAGACAGAATAAAAGGGCGCCCATGACTATTACAGAGGTCGAGAGTGATGTGCAGGTAATGACAGTTAATATAACTGATATGCTGGAAAGCCGGAAGGAGTCACTTGATGCGCTGCGGGCAGTTTTCGGCCTGGATGTAACTGTAGATCTTCATCCTGCATATAAGCCCATAACAGGCAGTAAGGAGGCATCCTTCAATATTACAGGAAATCCGCTGACCGGTAAGAGTATAACAGGAGGTGACGATCTACAATGACACTGGAGGAGCTATCTGAAAGAAGTAATATTTTCTATAGTAATGTGTGGACTGACTTTGTATCAGAGATCCGCGCATATATTGACGGCACTGACACAGAGGATCCCTACAGGATCAACACTATAAATGAGTACATCAAAGAAGAGTATGGGGCGCTGGAGGTCCTTCCAAAATACTATACAATCAATAACAATGATTATGTAGTAAATGAAACCTATGTAAGACAGACAGTTGATGCGCTGATCGGAGCTAACAAGCCGTACTGGGAGCGACTGCTGCAGTCCTTGCTGGCTGAGTTTGATCCCCTTTATAACGTTGATGCCACGGAGACAACAACTACAGTATACGGTGAGCATGAAACTACAGACGCTAAGGGTGCAAGAACACACACGGACACACTCGGACCCACTGAAGAGACGACAGAATACGGTCAACAGTCTGCAACCTCGGGAGCGAGATCTGACAGCAGCACAGACGGAGCGCAGGAGATCACCCACAAGGAAACTACCATGGATGACACAGCATCCTTCCGCAACAAGACACAAGACAGTCACGCAGCAGTTAGCAATAGTTATTCTAAGGGACAGCAGATTGATACAGTGCAGCAGCACACTGACACGGTATCAACTACGCAGGTGCAGAATACTGCTACAGATACAGCTGTTAATGATAAAATCACTTCGGGGGAGCATACCGACACCGAAACAGTCCGCAGATATGGTAATATCGGAGTTACGATGTCAACGCAGCTGCTGCGGGACTTTCAGAAGTTCGCAAAAGAGAGTGATTTAGTACACATTATTGCTGATACACTGTCAAGGGCTTTAACTTTCTCAATATGGTATTAAGAAGGCGATATAATGATAACTGTAAACCTTTATAACAATACAGATGATAAGCGTGTAATTGATAAGAGCTTGACAGCAATCCGCACCGTAAACGCTGATGTCATTACACCCAGCAGTGTGATCCGGCCGCAGCTGCGCTTAGCATGGTTTACCGGTGCGGCATCCTGTAATTATATGTATATCCCCGATTTCGGGCGATACTATTACATCAGCGATATCATAGCAGATACCGGCGGCGCAGCGATCGTAACCGGTGAGGTCGATGTGCTGATGACATATGCAGCTGCAATCAAGCAAGCTCCTGCGGTGGTGGTAAGATCTACTTCCAGCACCAACACCGGCAGCCAGAAAAGTACATGGATCCCGGACCCTCAGCTACCGATGACTACCGGCAGGACGGTCAAGGCCGTTATCCTGGAAGGATCAGATCTCAATATAGACACTGCGACGATGACCAGCAACAACTTTGTATTAAATGTTGCTGGCGGCGGCGCGATAACCGAAAACGAACAGGGGGGTTAAATATTGGCAACAATAACATATTACAACGGATTAGCGGGCGACCCTGTCCCCGCGTGGTTAACGCCCGCGATTAAAAACGCTATTGACACAAAGCAGGCAACGGAATTAAACTATATATCAACAGAAGAGCAACGGACAGGGCACTTTATAAAATTTTACACAAATTATTCTAATATATCAGTTTTCTATTTATTTTTTAGTACTGATACAACCGCCTATTTGCCCGCAGATGGTACAGACACAAACATGAATATTGACCCCGTTGTGACTTTTGGCTATCAAGCTACATGGTACAGACGGGGTAGTGCCGAACCGTTAGCGTATGCTCGTCCGTGGGCGGCTTGGCGTTCCCCCTCCATAGCTACCCCGATTACTGAAATTTACATTGAGGATGCAAACATTGCTTTTGACATGGGCGGAGAACCTTATGACCCTACCAAACACGATGAACAGATTTTTACCAAAGACCCATACAAGTACAGTATGCTGGTAGGCGTCGCTGCCAGTGAGACTAGTGACTACATAGATTATGTATATCAAACAAAACAGTATAACATCCAGCTCCGCTGGACTTCACAGCGTACCGGCACAAGCTACACAATGCCGCTGCAGCAGCTGCAGACCCGTAACCTTGCAGTGATCAATGTATCTCCTTTATATTCAGTCCTCTATACAGACAGCACCGGCGGCACGGTGCAAGCTTTCCGGGGACCTCCAGCAGGGGCATACACATCCGGCAATATTCCGACAGACTGGGAAGATCTCACAGACTATAGATCAGTAACGGAGATCCCGTTACAGCAGCTTGTTGACTTCATGAACACGCAAAGCGCGGGGAATACCGAGCAGGATGTTTTTACAGAGATCTTTGCTGACTTCATCGTGAACGGTGATACTGTTGAAACGCTATCCAATGATTACAGCAGCCTTTACGGTTCTCCCGATATTGATATCAACGGCGGCACTGGCACGGATCCGAACGGATCCGAGTCAATAGATGACACGAACGTTTATACTACCAACATAGAGCTGACGGTGCCGACACTGACCGGCACAGGGGTTTTCAATAGGTGTTATGTGCTGGACGGTAACGGAGTAAACGATTTATGTGACTATCTATATAATGCTACAGACAGTGTTTTCAACGAGATCATTGACGGAGTGCTCACAAGGGGAAATCCTATCGAGAGCTTGATTGATCTCCGCCTCTATCCCTTTGATGTGCGGCAATTCACCGGTGCCGGCACATCACAAAAAATAAAGTTTGGCCGGACCGTTACTGAAGTAGTAGGGATCAAACTTCCGCATGATGCTAATGCAGTGATCAGTCTCGGCAGTGCAGTTGTACCGAGAGAGTATATCAACTATCTTGACTACCTTACAGAAGTACAGCTGTATATACCATTCTGCGGAGTGTGTGACCTTCCTATAGACAGGGTTCTTAATCATACTATCAGCGTAAAAATGATAGTAGATTATATCACAGGAGCTTGCACAGCAGTCGTATATGTTGATCAGATCCCGCTGCTGTACCGGCCGGGAGTGATAGGCATATCTATCCCCATGACGGCGACCAACAGTGCAGAGTTCGGCAAGACCATTGTGGGCAATCTGATCAAAGGAGCCGGGGAGCTGGCGGCCGGTAATCCTGCCGGTGCCGGCACACTTGCAGGAGCAGCCGGGAGAGCTTATGAAGGGAGCCACATTCAGACAGTCGGCGCATCTTCTCCGCAGACGGCGCTTTATCAGCCGAAAAATGCATATCTGCTATTATCTATTGCTGCACCTGCTGCGGGTGTGTATGATCCCGAATATGCACAGCTGGTAGGATATCAGTGCTTTATGACAGTGGCAACTATCGGATATATGAGTGGCAAGGGGTTCACTGTCTTTGATAATGTGAAGATCAACGTGCCGCAGGCTACAGAGGCCGAGAGGACAGAGATTTTGCAGCTGCTCACCTCGGGGGTGTTCATGTAATGGCAAAGTTCTATAATATCTCTCCTATGTGGGAGACAGTAAAAAAATACGGAGTGCATTACATTACACTCCAGGGCGGCCGGAATATCGGCAAGAGCTACCAGGTCAAGCAGCTGCTGCTATCCGAGGCTTATATTAATAAGTCAGAAATAATATATCTCCGCCGAGAGGCTGAAGATATTAAGACGGATCTTTGTCAACGCTACTTTGCAGATATGGATATCAATAAGATCACAGAGGGCGAGTATAACACTATAATAGCATATCAGAAAAAGCTTTACTGGGCAAGGACTGACGACACCGGGGCAGTTGCTGAGAAAAAACTGCTCGGTTATACTCACGCACTGCGGCTGGCAGGGCATCAGAAATCTGTGCTATACCCCGAGGTAACAGATATTATCTTTGAGGAGTTCATTCCGGACGGTGTACCGTATCTGGCACATGAGCCGCTTAAACTACAGGAATATTGCAGCACTATCTTTAGGACCCGGGAGGGGCGCTGCTGGCTGATCGGCAACACGATCAGCAAGCTTAATCCCTATGCTGTTGACTGGGAGCTTGACGGCCTCGCTAAGATGAAACCGCATCAGATCGACCTATATACAAGGGTGGTACAGGTGCAGGACGAGGAGGGGCTGGCAGAACATGAGGTGCGAATAGCTGTTGAGATGTGTGCTGCAGAGGGTCTGCTGTCAAAAATGGCATTCGGATCCGGAGCTAATCAGATAGTAAAAAACGAGTACAGAAAGTACACACAGCCGACAGTTACCAAGGATTATATAGATAACTGCTGTGATCTTATGTACACAGCATTTATGATATATAAAAACCTTGCCTTTAAGCTGCAGCTGATGCAGATCAGAGAGACTGACGGCGCGGGGGGAGCTGATGCTTTATTTTGGTATATAAAGCCAGCTCGTGCCGGTCTTAAGCTGCAGGATCTGCAAGGTGAAAGAGTTTTCACTGATCTGTCAGACTTCGATCCGCTGCACACTGGCCTATGGCCAGTATCAGCAAAAGAAAAGCCGGCGCTTGATATCCTGGCAAAGAATAAGATATTTTACAGCGATGACATGACCGGCACAGACTTCAAGCAGTGCATGGCAGCACTCCGGAGGTAATATATTATGGAGAAGATCATAGATCTGTTGGTCAACAACGGTACAGCTATAGCGCTGCTGGTGTACTTCATATACAAGGACAACAAGTTCACTGAGCAGATAACTAAGAGCTTGACTGCTATTGATGACAGTATAGAGATCATCAAGGATAAGATCATAGGAGGTAAGAGCAATGATGACAATTGACGAATTTTTTAAGAAGTTCACAGGCAAGGCCGTTGACTATGACGGTGTGGCCGGTGTGCAGTGTGTTGATCTGATCGACGAGTATCTGCGGGATTGCTATAATATTACAGGGGTGTGGGTATCGGGCGCAAGAGATCTTTACACACAGTATGATCGCTGGCAGTCGATGAGATCCACCTTTGAGCAAATACCAAACACCCGGGAGCTTGTTATAAAGCGCGGTGATATAGTGGTGTGGAACGGCGGCAAGTGGGGCCATGTTGCGATCGGAACCGGGGAGGGGACTATTGACTGGTTTACCTCTTTGGAACAGAACACCCGCGGCAAGCATGAGGCGGCGCAGATCGTCAAGCACTATTTTGCAAACCGCACAGGAGCAGACAGCTGCTCGCCGGTGCTGGGAGTATTGAGGCCACGGCGCATTGTAGAGGAAGAGCTGATAACCGTAACATATAAGATCAAAAGGAAGTACAAGGCAGAGCTTGATAAGATAACAGCAAAGATGAAATAAAGAAAAAGCCCCGGAAGGCTCACACCTTCCGGGTTTCTTTATTTAACAGTATCTGTATCAGTGTAAAGTCCTCGGCCTTGAAAGTATTGCTTGTCTATCCAGTCTGCTGTTTTATGTTCTGCATCGCTTAGCTCCCAGGTAAAGGGGCATAACTCAAAGAGAACACAGCCGTTAATAGTATCATTATGGAAAATACATTTCTGACAACCATTAATACCGATATTATTGCAGTGTTCTCTTATAAGGTGTGCAGCCACCAGCAGATCCGGAGGCCTTATGTGTTTTTGTCTGTCGGGGTTTCCAAACTGTCTGTTAAGATCCTCTTTGGTCATGTGATCCCTCCATTGTGTCATGCATCCGTTTCTCTATGTCAAGCCTCATTTCCTCAGCTATTACAAGCAAATGAATAGCTGTGAACGGTGATATATCCTGCAGTTCTCCTCATCGTCAGCGGAACACACTATAGCATTGCCACATATGGGGGTCATTGCATTTGCAAGATCATGATATAACACTGTAGCTATCGGATTAACAGAAAGACCGTCTATCAATCCACAGTCATTCACTATCATAACTAACCGGCGGCCGTCAAAGGGCTTACTTAGAGTAACGATCTCTATATTCCCCTTCACATAGTGCTGTAGGAATTCCAGCTTATCCGGCATCTCACACGTTATAGCCTGCAGGCTGCCGTCAGCCGGCAGCTTACAAACTGTGATCTTTCTATGATCCATATACTTACCTCCATAAGAGTTTCATAAACGCCCATTCAGAATGGGTAACCCTGCGAGTATGATGTTTTCTTGCGGCTTTTCGATGATTTGCCTTTGCTCTTAGAGCCTTCAGCCTGTTTATTCTGATCATCCCGGCGCTCTCCTGTGAAGGACACTTGCTGTACTACAAGTGTTGTTGTGTAGTGAGTACTGCCGTTATCATCTTCGTAGCTACCGGACTGCAGCCAGCCGGTAACAGCTATCATGCTGCCCTTGCTGAAGTACTTAGCGATGAACTCAGCGGTACCGTTCCATGCAACGCAGCTGATGAAGTCAGCCTCGCGTTCTCCGTCCTCGTCCGTGTAGTTGCGATCAACTGCAACGCTGAAGTTCAGCACAGTGTGCTCCCCTACCGTCTTCAGCTCGGGGTCTCTTGTGATCCTTCCCATGAGTGTACAATTATTAATTGCCATTGTGTTTTCCTCCTTGATTACTTAAGATGTTTGATATCGTACTTGTCAAGCAGCTCCTGCAGTTCCAGGATAAACTGTTTATCAGCCTTGCGGCCGGATCTCTCCGCATACCTGCGGAGATTTGCCCGGATATAGGTTATCAGCCGCTGCTTGTGTTCGGCTGCCGTTACCGGGGTGATCTCAATAGGTCTTGCTGGCATAGTCATCACCTCCTTAAATAACATTACGCTCAGCGCTGCAGCATCCTGTCCTGCTGATGATCTTTACTATCTTTCCCTCCTCGTTGAATACTAACTGGATATCAACGCCTATTGTATCCAGTATAAGAAGCATACCCTGCAGCTGGTGATAGTATGCTGTCTTATTCTTTGCTCTGTTATAGTTGTCTGCTGTTGCTGCAATTCTCTCAATCATTATCATAGTGATACCTCCTTTATTTCTCCCGGGTTATCCCCTTGATTATTATTATACTCACATTTATTAACTCCATATTAACAATGTGTATTAACTTTTAACTTTATTGTTAAATTATTATGTATAACGGAATAGCTGGGGGATATTTCTGTTACCGTAAAGGATCCTTATAAAGTCCTCGGGGGTAGAGTACATATCATAAGACTTAGATAATGTATAATCAACCGGCACCATGCAGATCGAATACTTTTCCGTAGATATATATCCGTCAGGGAATTGTACCGGCCGCTGATCTGCTATGTACAGGGGCGCAAGTTTCTGTTTAAGGCCAGCCGCGTAAAGATCAGCAGCCTTGAAAATCATGCCGTCCTTAAAGTTGTTGATATCATCGTGCAGACATACAACAGCATCCTTAGGCACTCCGGCGACTGTGAGTTTAAGCTTATAGTGGCCATCTCTATAGCAATACTTCTTAGCTCCCAGTGCCTTAAAGCCCTTGCAGTCGCTGCCGTCGTCTGCAAAGATGCCAATAGGCCGGGGGATGCCTTCATCATCCAGCGGGGACAGATCATCCGGCTGGATCCCGAGCTGTGCAGCTATCTCTTTATGTTTATTCAGCACTATTTTATTATACCTCTCAAATACTTCCTCGGCCTCTGCTGATCGCAGCATCTTAACACTATCAGTATCAGTGTAGATAACATCATCAACATTATTATAATTACCTTCATCATCTTCTCCCAGCACTCCATACCAAAGATTTTGCCTTGCATAAGCTGTGCAATAAATACCGATCTGTGTGGCCGTGTAAAGTTTCTTAGAGGTGCCATTTTCATTATATAATACACGGTGCAGAGCTTCAGCAAAATTGTCTTTTGTCAGAGGATCTACATACCACGGCGCAGGGGTCCCGTCCTCCAGCTGATGATCTGTATCAAAGCAGATCATGTCTGTGATAAGTTTCTGGCAGTTGATGCCGAAAAGAGCATTGATGATCTGTTTACTGTTTTGGTAGATCTCCGGATCCGAGTGTTTGAGCTTAGTCTTCTCCCCATATTTTTCTATAACAAACCTTCTGAAATTATCAGGGAGATAGTCCAGATCAGATATCTTAATAAAGTTTATATCTATATCAGCCTTATAGCACTTTCGGAATAGTTCAAAATCCGGCTTGCACAGCACCGCCCGAAAACGTTTTGCAGTGGCTACCCGGCCATTCATTGTTTTAACTTCCTCTGTCTCTGTCAACTTGCTGCTGGATAGGAAAAGGCAGGGGGTCCTTGTCTGAACGTCTTCAGCATAGAAGTCAATCATGTAGGTTTTATCCGGATCCTCCATGTATTTCTTGAAAAGTGATTTTTTACGGACTTTCACAAACCTCGTGAGTGGGTATCTCTCCGAGATCAGCACCCACGGATAAGAGGATGACAGATCCTTGAAGATGAACGGCCCGCATATTCTTTCATCCTTGAATGTGGGATTTACCAGCACGCAGCCGCCATAAAAAGCTGACAACATCCAGCGCATGATCCGAAGGCTGGAAGGCTGCAGCTTGCGGCAGGTCTCATAAAAATCAAACTCGTTTTTATATACTTTCCTCAGCTCCCGGCGAACTTCTCCTGTCTGCGTAAGTGGTATATTATAGACGTGTTTATATTTTTCCTTGAATTTCTTTATCCCAGCGGCCACAATATCAACATCTACAAAACAATAGTGCAGCTCCTCGGGGGAGATCGGTGTAAGGGGTGTCCGGATCTTATTATAGATCAGCTCTTTAGATTTTGGCATCCCCAGCTGCTGGCCCCACTTATCAAGGGATTTTTGAGTTAGATAATAGCTACATTTAAATTCTGTGTTATATAGCTTGCTATATGCACTCATTACTCTGTGTGCCTCTCTTGCCAGCACCACATCCTCTTTTTCACTGAAGGATATAATATTCGGTAGCCAGCCAAACTCAAACGATAAGTTATGCACATATATGAACTTACGAGCAGGGCAGCATTTGTGCAGATCCTTTATAAATTGCAACAGATCCTCCCAGCTCCGGCCTGTGAAATGGTTATCTTTAATGTTGAATTGCCAGTGATAGAGTATCCCGCCTCTCTCCATTTTCTTCTTGCCCTCCAAGAGCATACCGGGATTATTATAATCATACGGTACCGGCTGGCCGTTTTTGTCTATGAAAAACGAGGTTGTTTCAATATCAAAGGTCATAACATCATCACAAACTTTTTGCCCTTGATACCGGGAAGGTATCTTTTTTGAAAGATGCAGGATATCAAAATCTATATCCTTTAATCTCTTTTCATGCTCCACATACACTTATACTCACCTACTCCGGATAAAGTCTATAAGCTCGTCTATAATAGCCTCAGCTATCTCTTCATCGTCCATTTGCTGTATCCTGGGGTTGATCTTAGGATTCTTCTTGTTTTTCTTTTTCTCTATGCCAGGAGCTGTAAAACCTGGCTGCTCCAATTCTGCTGCCTGTGCGGTATTTTTCTCTTCTTCATGCTGCAGTACATACTTAGCAATTATATCATTCAGGGCCTCCACTACCTCGGGGGATCCCTCACCTTCAGCAAGTATTTCATCCTGGAAGAGCTGCAGCAGCTGATCAGAGGGGATAATATCATTTTCTGTAGCCTTCTGCCATGCCTCACTTCTAAACAATTTAATCAGAAGATCATACTCTTCCTCATTCTTGACCAGTCCTCTGTTCTTAAACGTCTCATAACGTTTTTTCTCTGTCTCTTGATATTTTTTCTTTGAAACAAAGTGAGACTGCAGCGCCCTCCGGGCCTGTTTTTCAATGGCTCTTAGTTTCCGGGGATCCGTGATCCCGGCCAGGGTGAGCTTACCTTGTCCCTCCGGATATGCGCCAGTAGCCTGCACACCGGCCTCATAGTAATTTTTAAACCGCTGATATTCCTTACTGGATAGATATTTGCGACTCTGCTGCACCTTGTAATTAGCACGGCTGATTAGATTTGATAGCTGCCGGCGGGTCATTGTCCGGCCGTCAGATGTTCTGAAGGTATCTGTTAGTTTTTTCACGGGTTTTTGTTTCATGATGATCCCTCCTGCAATATTTTGTATTTACCATTATAGCATATCATTTGTGCAATTTCAACAATAAAATTATTACAATTCGGTTACAATAATATTCAGTTTCAAATATTTATATTCATCTTAATCCAAACCCCGGCGGCGGGCGGGGCTGATCACTTCCAGCAGGCGGCTGGATATGGGCGGCAGCGAGGACGACCGGAGGGAGGACGAGCGGGCTTGCCTGCCA
>ODAI010624410.1_pt1 | contig 13938 bp, 13 predicted proteins | sample 1539321 | NCBI WGS metagenome assembly ODAI01 (sample SAMN02144231, study PRJEB22623) | gut metagenome | biome: sheep rumen | host: Ovis aries | place: New Zealand
ATGGATAAGTTCAAGATGGAAGCCGCTTCCGAAGTCGGCGTCAATCTGAAGAACGGCTACAACGGTGAGCTCACCAGCCGTCAGGCCGGCTCCGTTGGCGGCCAGATGGTCAAAAAGATGATCGAGTCCTACGAGAACGGCATGAAGTAAGCTCTATTTGAGCAAAAAAGTTGCAGGAAGGTATTTTGCCTTCCTGCAATTTTTTCAGTCCTTGTATTCAAACATCAGGTCGTACATGCTGACGGTATCGCCGTCCTTGACGCCCATTTCCTCCATCCGGGCAAAGACACCGGCCTCGCGCAGCACCCGGTCAAAAAACATCCGGCTCTCATAGTCGGAAAAGTTGACCGTTGCTACCAGGCGCTGCAGCCATGGACCTTCCACGATCCACATATCATCAAACTGGCGGATCTCCAGATCCTCAGACGTGTCGATGACCGGTTCGGGCGGAACGTAATCCGCCTCATACGCCGCTATGGGCGGAAGCTCCGCCAGGCGTCTGGCGCATTCCTGCACCAGAGCTCTCGTCCCGTCATGGGTTGCGGCGCTCATTTCGAAGAATTCATAGCCGCTGGCCTCGACCATGCGCTTGAGACGCTCCAGGTTTGTACGGTCTTCGCCGAGCAGATCGCATTTGTTTGCCGCAACGATCTGCGGACGTTCGGCCAGCTCCGGACTGTATTCACGCAACTCTGTGCAGATGGCTTCAAAGTCGTCGACCGGGTCACGCCCCTCACTGCCGGATACGTCTACCAGATGCACCAGCAAACGGCAGCGGTCTATATGACGCAGGAAATCGTGACCGAGTCCGGCCCCCTCGGACGCGCCTTCGATAATGCCGGGGATATCCGCCATAACAAAGGAAACTCCCTCGTCCACGTAGACAACGCCGAGGTTGGGAAAGAGCGTGGTGAAATGATAATTGGCAATTTTCGGATGAGCCTTGCTGACGACTGAAAGAAGGGTTGACTTTCCGACGTTCGGAAAACCGACGAGGCCAACATCAGCAAGAAGCTTCAGCTCAAGCGTGATATCGTGACTCTCACCCGGCAGACCGGGCTTGGCAAAGTGCGGTACCTGCCGCGTAGGAGTAGCAAAGTGCATATTGCCCCAGCCTCCGCGGCCGCCTCTGGCGGCGATCCAGTCCTCGCCGGTAGACATGTCGTGCATGATGGCGCCGGTCTCTGTATCACGGATGATCGTGCCGCGGGGAACTTTAATATACAGCGATTCCCCATCCTTGCCGTAACAGCGTTTTCCCTGCCCCGGCATACCGTTGCCCGCAACATATTTACGCTTGTAGCGAAAATCCATCAGAGTCGACATGTTGTCGTCAACCGTAAAGATAATATTGCCTCCGCGACCGCCGTCGCCGCCGTCCGGGCCGCCCGCCGCGACGTATTTTTCCCGGTGAAAGGCTACCGCACCGGCGCCGCCGTTTCCGGCGCGAACGGTGATCCTCGCTTTATCAACAAAAGAAGCGGCCATAACAGTCCTCCCTATAAAATGCTTTGTTATACGGAAAAAGGCCGGACATCCGTCCGGCCTTATCGCAATGCTTACTGAGCGATCTCTTCGTAAACAGAGACCTTTTTGCGGTCCTTGCCCATGCGCTCGAACTTCACAGTGCCGTCCACGAGGGAGAACAGAGTGTCGTCCTTACCCTTACCAACGTTGGTACCCGGGTGAATCTTCGTTCCGCGCTGTCTGACAAGGATGTTGCCGGCGAGGACAAACTGCCCATCGGCTCTCTTGGCGCCAAGACGCTTGGACTCGCTGTCGCGGCCGTTCTTGGTAGAACCCATACCTTTTTTATGTGCCATTTAGGTTACCCCTCCATTAGTCAAAATCAGTTGCGGAAAATTACGCGTTGATAGTCTCGATTTGGACCTTCGTGTAAGGCTGACGATGGCCCTGCGTGCGGCGATAACCCTTTTTGGGCTTCATCTTGTAGACGCGAACCTTCGCGCTCTTGCCGTTCTTCACGACATTGGCGGTCACGGAAGCGCCTTCGATGACAGGTGCGCCGAACTTCGCGGTCTCACCGTCGACAACGGCAAGAACCTGATCGAACTTCACGGAATCGCCAGCGGCGACATCGAGCTTTTCGACGAAGATCACATCACCCTCGGCCACGCGATACTGCTTGCCGCCGGTCACGATGATAGCATGCTTCATAAGATTTCCTCCCTCTTTTCAGGACTCGCTCTGGGGGTGGAGGTTGTCCTCGGCTTGGGTACCCCTTCAATGCGGCTTTAAAAGAATACCATGAGAACCTGTGAATGTCAACAATTTTTTGCTTGTTTTTTCTCTGATTTTCACAAGTTTTCAGGAACAGAAGGCTGTTGCGGGTGATTGACCATGGATGGGGTTTATGATACAATAGCAGGCGTTACTTTTCCTGTTGAAAATACGGAGGAAACCATGAAATCTGGCAGATATATTGCGATTCTTGTTCTTGTCCTTCTGTTGGGGACGCTTATCGTTTTTCGAGTAAGAAGCAGCCCTTCAGCGGATGATCCCGGCTCAAATGAATCTGTTGCTGTAACTTTGGAGCCAACGCCTCTCGTGCTTGAAACTCCACCGGTGGAACTGCAGGCTGTGTTGACTGCCGGTCAGCTTGCCGCGCTGGACACCTCGGCGCTGCAGCACCTTGATCTCACCGGAAGCCGCTGCTATGAGGCGATCGAAGCCTTTATACAGGATCATCCGGATGTCGAGGTCGTATACGCCGTTTTGATTGACGGCGACGGCGAGCCTATGCGCCTTGATCCCGGAACAGAAACGCTTGAAATCGACGATGCATCCTATCTCCCATCTCTGACGGAGAATGCCCTTTGGCTGCACAAACTGCGCAGCATCACGATTGAACCGGATATTGCCGACGGTGAGGCAGTTGACGCACTTTGCGATGCCTGCCCTGAGGCTGAGATTAAGTATTCACTTCATCTGCTTGATGCTCTCTACCCTTATGATACGGAGGAGATCACGCTGCGCGGATTAAATGCTGAGTCGCTGCAGCAGCTGCTGCCCGCGCTGGATCGATTCTCTCACCTTTCTTCGGTCAGTCTCCCACAGAACGAAAACGATCTCAGTCTTGACGATGCGATGAAGATCGCCGCGCAAAGTCCTGTGATCAAGCTGGACTATCAGGTGGATCTATTTGGCCAGAGCGTATCGCTCGGAGCGGAGCGGATCGAGTTTGAGAATCTCGATATCGGAAACGAGGGCATTGAAGAGCTTCGCAGCATGCTCCCCTATTTTACGAATCTTAAGTATCTCAAGCTTGACAGCTGCGGCGTTGACAATGAAGTAATGGCTCAGCTGCGCGACGATTACCCGGGGATCAAGGTCGTCTGGCGTGTATTTTTCGGCAGTTACCATTGCCTGACAGATACGGAAATGATCTGGGCGACCGGCGGCAGCGTGAACGATTCAACGAGCGGCGTCCTACAGTACTGCACCGACGTCAAATACATGGATCTCGGTCATTCGCTGGTCACAAACATTAATTTTGTCAGCACCATGCCAAAACTTGAGGTTCTGATCATTGCGATTTCCTGGGTGGAAAACCTGGAGCCTCTCGTCAACTGTCCGAATCTGGAATACCTCGAGGTTTTCTCCGCCAGAGTATCCGATCTCTCCCCGCTGGCCAGCTGCACGCATCTGCAGCATCTCAACGTCAGCAGCCAAAGAAACACAAACAACGTTGCTGTCGGCCCGACTGATATCAGCAGCCTGTATGAGCTGCCGGAGCTTAAGCGCTTTTACTGCACCATGAGCAAGGTGCCGGAGGATCAGCAGCGCGAGATGCAGGAGCGCCATCCGGATTGCGAATGTGAATTTCGTTATGTTGATCCCGCCGAAGGCTTTTGGAGGTATAAGGACGGAAATATTGCCAATAACACACCGGAAAACTACACGGAACGCTATGCCCTGCTGCGTGAGCAGTTCGGTTATGACACGCTGCAGCAATCCGGCAAAACATGGTCGCTGTACGGTTAAGAAAACAGCCTGCACTTCACTGAAGTGCAGGCTGTTTGTTATCTGCTCAACCGACGGCTTCGATCTGATCATCCTCCAGAAGGAGGAGGGAGCCGTCCTCGCCGCTCTCTGTGACAAGGTAGCGGTGTTCAACGCCGTCAGCGTCTTCATATCGGACCATCAGGTTCGGCATTCCGTCGGGAATCTCCGCCTGTATCTGCACGCCGGAATTGGAGAGATAACTGCAGGTCCAATGCGTCTCCGTCGGGTAAAAACCAACATCGTCGCTGATGAAGGTCACAGTTTCAAGAGACACATTGTAGACTGTTCCTCTGGCAAAAAGACGCAGGTCGGTTCCGCGATTTGAGATCGTAACCTTGTCGAGCAGATGTACGGGATCGGCCCCCGGCGCACGCAGGGGCATGATCTCAAGCTCTCCGCTCTCCGGGCGCTCAAGGGGCAGGTATTTTTCAGCCAGCAAGCCGCTCAATTCCTCATACGGAAGGGTAAAACTGACAATGCCGTCCGCATAACTGGCGATCTCATAAATATCGGAAAAAACGGTCAGTCCAACGCTGTCGAGCGACCAGGAGCCCTCCCGGATCAGACCTTTCAGCGTCTGCTCCAGATCCTGATCCTGGCCGAAAGCCGTCATGTAATCCAAAACCGGCTGATACCGCACGTCATTGCGGAGCGTATCATCCATTTTCTGCAGCACCGCCTGCTCCATTGCTTCACGGTCGCTGCAAAGATCTTCAAAGCCAAGCTGCCGTCCGGTCTCGGTATCAAAGACATACACCCGGTCAAAATACAGGCCGTGAGCGCCGCCGGTATAGCTGTTGCTGCGGTAGCGAAGGGAAAGAACGCGGCTGTCCAGGCGGTCAACATATGCTGAGCGCATATAGGAAAATTCAAGATTGGCATTTTCTTCATGATCCTGGGAGAGAGAGAAGTTATCCGTCGCAAGTTCCAGGAGCGCGTTGAGTCCGTCGCCATTCCCGCTGCCGGAATAGCAGAGCTCATCCAGCGTGGCAAGCTCGGTGTTGATCGCCTCCGCGGCAGCAGGATTCGATTCGAGAAATACATCAACATCGTCATAGCCGAAGCTCAGAATGACACGGTCAGAGCCGTCCGGTGCAGGGTAGGTCTCGGTGATGTTTTCAATATTGAGAATAACCGGCGCTCCGAGCTTTTCTGTTACCTTCGGGTCTGTCTGTTCCGGAACAAAGGGTGTGCTCACGGGTGCCGGGACAGATGTCGCCGCCTCGGGCGTATCGTGGATGTATATTTCTCCCGTACCGCAGGCAGAAAGGCCAGACAGCATACAGCATGCCAATAATACAGCAATCATCTTTTTCATCTTGTTTCCTCCTCAGGAATCATAAGAGCCAGCGCGGCATTGGTATATCGTCTGTCGTCCGTCACTTCGCGGATACACGAGATCCCCTCCGGCCATGGAAAGCGTTGAGACTCGTCATTCAGCTCAATTTCCAGAAAGGCCTGATGTGCCCAAAACGGAAATACGTCGATTTCGTATAGATATTGCCCGACGGGAAGGCAATACCGTGTTTTTTCGATCACTCTGCGATTCGGATCGGCGCGCAGAAGCAGGGTCTCATATTCCCCGCGGCTGATCTCATCCTCAATCTCAATGCGCTTTCGCGCAGTGATGCGTGTCTTTTTCGTGTGGGTATAGACGTTGTTTTTTCCGAACTCGCGGCAGCGCACACGCTCGCTCATACCTTCCTGTTCCGTGAGCAGATAGGTCTGTGTGATCTTCGAGGCGGAGGCAACCGAGCGCAGCCACGCAAGGTCCGGCATGCGGATCAGAAATTTTCTCTCGATTTCAAACGGGATCTCGCTCACACAGTACCCTCCCCTGCACGAAAATGCTTTCACAGTATACCGCAACGGGCAATATAAATCAAGCGTCAGCCGCCGATCCTTCGATGCAGATAGTCGAGAGCGTCGGCAAGCGTGCCGATCTGGTCGATGAGTCCCTTCCCTACCGCTTCCTCGCCATAGATGACGCTGCCTACGTCATTGGCAAGCTCATCGGTATTTGTCATCAGATGCAGGTATTCCTCACGCTGTATCGAGGAGTGCGCGGTTACGAATCGGACGATGCGCTCCTGGATGCGGCTGAAATAGTGATAGGTCTGCGGCACACCGATTACAACGCCATTCAGGCGCACCGGATGGATCGTCATGGCAGCCGAAGGGGCGATCATGCTCCTCTGCGCCGCAACAGCGAGGGGAACGCCGATGGAGTGGCCTCCGCCAAGCACGAGGGAAACGTTCGGTTTTTTCATCCCGGCGATCAGCTCAGCAATGGCAAGCCCGGCTTCCACGTCGCCGCCCATCGTATTCAGAAGAATCAACAATCCCTGGATCTCCGGCGATTCCTCGATCGCAGCCAGAAGAGGCAGCACATGTTCGTATTTTGTCGTTTTCGTATCCTCCGGCAGCAGCTGATGACCTTCGATCTGTCCGACGATAGTCAGGCAGTGGATATTCCCCTGCCGGCTTGCGCCGAGTTCCTTGATTTCATCCATAAAAACACCTCCCGGTTAGTTTAACCGGGAGGTGAAGTTTTCATAAGGCGATTACCCCTTGTATGCAGTCAGCACGGCCTTATAGGTCATGTAGCAGTCAAACTTGCTGGTGACCTCATAGGGAGCGTGCATGCTCAGCACCGGAGTTCCGGCGTCGATGGTGTCAATATTGCGGTTGGCCATGTATTTGGCGATCGTGCCGCCGCCTCCCTGATCGACCTTGCCGAGCTCTGCCATCTGCCAGACGACGCCGCCATCGGCGAACAAGCGACGCAGATAAGCCACAAGCTCCGCGCTTGCATCGCTTGTGCCGCCCTTGCCGCGGGAACCGGTGAATTTGCAGATGCCGACGCCGTAATTGATCTTTGCGTCGCTGCGCTTTTCGGAAACCTCGGGATAAAGCGGGTCGAAGGCGTTGCACACGTCCGCGGAAACGCAGAAACTGTTGGCGTAGCAGTGGCGCAGCGCGACGCCCTGCGCGGCGCACAGATCCTCCATAAAGCAATCAAAAGCCGCACTCTGCATGCCGGTGACGCCGTCGGAGCCCGTCTCTTCCTTGTCCGCCAAAATGCATACGCAAGTACGCTCCGGCTCTTTTACATCGAAGAGCGCCTTCAGCTCGGCATAGGCGCAGACGCGGTCATCCTGCCCGTAGCCGCCGATCAGCGAGCGGTCAAGTCCGATTTCGCTGACATCATAAGCCGGAACGGCGGAGAGCTCGGCGGAGAGGAAATCCTCCTCCGTAATGCCGTACATATCGTTGAGAATGCTCATGATGGCGAGCTTGACACGATCCTTGCCCTCATCGGCATAGGGCGCGGAGCCGATCAGAATATTGAGTCCCTCGCCGGTGATGCCCTCGGCCATGGTTTTGGTCATCTGATCTTTTGCCAGATGCGGCAGAAGATCGGTGATGATGAATTTCGGCTCGTTCGGCTCACGGCCGATGACGACATCAACCACCTCGCCGTTTTTCAGCGCAACCGCACCGTGCAGCTCAAGCGGGATGGTGACCCACTGGTATTTCTTGATGCCGCCGTAATAGTGCGTCTTAAAGTAGCACATCTCGTCCTGCTCATAAAGCGTGACCTGCTTGAGATCGATGCGGGGAGAGTCCACGTGCGCGCCGGCGATCACCGCGCCGTCGGCCAGACTCTTTTTGCCGATCACTGCCAGAATCAAAGCCTTGCCGCGATTATTGTGATAAATCTTCATGCCGGGCTTGAGCTCCATGCCAAAATGATATTCGACAAAGCCGTTTTCCTCGGCAAGAGCGATGGCGTTGACGACTGCTTCACGCTCCATGCGGGAGCGGTTCAGATAATCCATGTAGCCCTGGCAGTAGTCCTCAACCGCAAGCCGCTCGTCAGTGTCGATCAGATCATAGCCGTTTTTCTGCTCATAAAAAAGTTTGCTTCTCAGTTCATCCATGGTGCATGACCTCCAAAAATTTAGTTTTACACTGGGAAAGAAAGGCTTCTTCAGTACTATCGTTGTGCAGCACACCACTGCAATGCGTGACAAAATAATCGTCAGGGAGCTGCGCGTTGAGCCGCTGCTCCGCCTGTTCACGGCTCAGCCCGTCGCGTGACATGATGCGTTCAAGCCTTGTCTCCCGGTTGGCAAGAACAGCAAAGGTTTTGGTGCAAAGCTGATCAAGGCCGCTGCCAATCAGGCCGATAGCGTCGATGGCAGCAATTCTTCCGCCCTTCATGGCGTATTCGCGCAGTCTGCGGCGGGTCTCGCGGATCACAGCGGGATGTGTGATCGCATTGAGCGACGAAAGTGCATCCGGGTCGTTGAAGACAGCCGCCGCAAGGGCGCTTCGGTTCAGACAGCCGTCAGATACTGTTCCGGGAAAACGTGTCTCGATCGCATCCAGCAGTGCAGCATCGCTCCCAAGCAGCTCGTGATAGATCGCGTCAGCATCCAGAACCAGCGCGCCGAGCTCTTCGAGGGCACGCAAAGCCGTCGTTTTGCCGCTGCCGCTGCCGCCGGTAATGCCGATGATCGTCATATCATCTATGAGCGCGTCAAAGATTTCCTCTGCTGCCAAAGCACCCTGACGCAAGATCCGATAAGGTTTTTGCGCAAGCGATATGATCGTGGACTCCGTGCCGATCCCGCAGGGTCCGCCATCCAGAACACCCTCGATCTGACCGTCAAAATAGGCCAGAACTTCATCTGCGCTCTTGGGACTTGGAGCTCCGGAAGGATTGGCTGAGGGAGCTGCAAGAGGAATTCCTGCCTCGCGCAGCAGCTTGAGCGTGAGCGGATGATTCGGGCAGCGAAGCCCGACCGTATCGCCCCCGGCAAGGACGATCGGCGGGATCACATCCTTTGCCTTCAGTACAATGGTGAGCGGACCCGGCCAAAAGCGTTCGGCCAGTTTTTTCGCGGCTTCCGGCACTTCGGAGCAGTATCGCTCCATGGACTCTGGTCCGGGAACCATCAGAGATAGGGGCTTGACTGAAGGTCTTCCCTTGACCTCGTATATTTTTTCGACCGAAGCGGCATCCAGGCCGTTTCCGGCCAAACCGTAAACAGTCTCTGTCGGAACGGCGAGAAGTCCGCCGGAGCGGAGAATTTCCACACAGTCGGAGAGGCTGTCGGCCAAACGTTTAGTTTTCATTTTCATTCTGCATCTTTAATTTTTCGGCCTGATCGGCAGTCACCAGCGCGTCAATCAGTTCATCCAGATTGCCGTCGATGATCGCGGAGAGGTTAAAGTTTTTATTGTCTCCTGTGAGGCGATGGTCCGTTACGCGGTTTTGCGGGAAATTATAAGTGCGAACCCGGTCGCTTCGATCACCGGAGCCGATCTGGCTCTTGCGTTCTGCGGCGACTGCGGCGCGCTGCTTTTCCTGCTCCGCCTCATAGAGCTTGGAACGAAGGATCTGCATCGCACGGTCTTTGTTTTTATACTGGCTGCGCTCATCCTGGCATTCGACCACAGTACCGGTAGGCAGATGCGTAATGCGGATGGCGCTCTCGGTTTTGTTGACGTGCTGTCCGCCCGCGCCGGAAGAACGATATGTGTCGATCTTGAGATCATTCATATCGAGCTTAAAGTCCAGCTCCCCGGCCTCCGGTAAAACGGCGACCGTGGCGGCGGAGGTGTGAATGCGACCGCCGGATTCCGTCACCGGAACGCGCTGCACACGATGCCCGCCGGCCTCAAATTTAAGCCGAGACCATGCTCCCTCGCCTTCAATGATCATGCTGATCTCTTTAAAGCCGCCGAGCTCTGTTTCGCTGACGTTGACAACATCGAGCTTCCAGCCCCTGCGTTCGACATACATGCAGTACATCCGATAGAGGTCGGCCGCAAACAAGGAGCTTTCCTCCCCGCCGACGCCGCCGCGGATCTCCATAATGACGTTTTTGCTGTCATTGGGGTCCTTCGGCAGAAGCAGGATCTTGAGCTTTTGCTCCAGTTCATCCCGGGTCTGCTTCGCCGCGGCATATTCCTCCTGCGCAAAGTCCCTCAGCTCCGGATCATTCTGCATTTCCAGCGCGGCATCCATGTCGGTGCAGGCAGCTTCATATGAGCGATATGCTTCTACCAGAGGAGCAAGCTCTCTGACCTCCCGTTCGATCTTGGCGTATTGAACAGGATCGGAATAGACTTCCGGCTCCTCCATCCGGCGCAGACGCTCTTCATATTGATTTTTCAGCAGTTTCAGCTTTTCAAACATTGGCAATCCCTCAAATGATAAGTATATCACGAATGCTTCGCTTTGTAAATTACAGGATCGTCGGGCTTGTCCGCCAGTCAGCCCCACCGCGCCGGGCGAGCTCCGTTGGGAACCCAAGGACATATAAATCATGCGCGCGTGCGCCGAGTTCAAAGATTTCAAGCGCCGAGCCGCCAAGTTTTCGTACACAAGCAGGCTTTGTGATCAGCGGCAGCTTTAAATCGGCAGTTTTTAAGTAAGTACGCCCCCTGTCATTGGCAGCGAGAAGCCGCGCATAGGGCGGACGACGGTTAATCTGATCCGCGTGAATGCCAAGCGCGGCACAGAAAATCAGCCGGCGGATGCGTGACATGGCGTATCGCTTGGTCTTGACGGCTGTCATCAGCGATTTGAGGCTCGGCTCTTCCGCCGCGGCTTTTCGCAATTTCTGCCCGAGACCGTCAGCGGCGTCCGGAAGGCACAGGAACTCCTCTTCCGGCAGCATGCGCAAGCGGGAAAGGATCGCAGTCTCCAGAATGACCGAATCAGGACTCTCTTCCCGCGCAAAAACCTCCGCGGCGTTAGACGGCAGCTCGCCCGAGATATCCGCACTCTCGCGCAGCAGTTTCCGCAGCTCGGAAGCAGATTGAAACTCTCCCCCGCTGCCGTCGTGCGGACTTCCGATCCGCTGCACCGTGATGGGGTGAAGCTCGGAGCCGAGGTCGGTAATCGCTTTCAGATATTCGACGGCGAGGATGTTGTTCGGCGTTTCAAGCAGCCGGGCGCGATTTCCCAGATGTTCCGCGACGACCTGCTGCCGGGCGGAGGCATAGCTCATTGCTGCATGTTGGGAGAGATGAAATGCGACCTCATCGTTCAAGGACGGCGAAAGCAAAAGCTCGGCCAGTTCTGACAGCTCATCAAGCTTTCCGGCTTCGCTGCCGAAGCTCAGATACCGGCACCCGAGCGAGTCGATCAGTGAAACCGCGCCCCGCGCAAAGCCTTCAGCGGAAGCGAGGCACCAGGGCAGCGGAAGCTCGATCACCAGATCCGCTCCGCAGGCGCAGGCGGCCTTTGCGCGCGCAAATTTGGAATAGATCGCCACTTCGCCGCGCTGCACATAATCGCCGGACATGACGCAGACAAGAATCGCGTCCGGTCCGACTTGCGCCCTGCTTTGGCGGAGGTGATATTCATGCCCGCGATGAAAGGGGTTATATTCTGCGACGATCCCGACAGACTCCATACGACGCTCCAAAAAACTCTTGCTTTTTTCCGTATTTGTATTAGAATAATGAAGGTTATTGCTATTGTACCGAAAACCCTTGATTTTTACAATAGAAAGGAAAAAAATCCATGAAAATTCTTGTGATCAATGCCGGCAGCTCTTCCCTCAAGTATCAGCTGATCGATATGGAAAACGAGCAGCTGCTTGCCAAAGGCCTGTGCGAACGCATCGGTATCGACGGCCACCTCAAGCACACCCCGCTGGTCGGCGACAAGCCCGTTTTCAACGAAGATGTCCCGATGCCCACCCATTCCGAGGCGATCGCCGCTGTCATCGACAAGCTGACCAGCGCCGAATACGGTGTTGTCGCTTCAATGAAGGAAATCGACGCCGTCGGCCACCGCGTCGTGCATGGCGGAGAGAAGTTTGCCAGCTCTGTGCTGATCACCGATGAGGTGCTTGCTGCGATCAAGGAGTGCATCCCCTTTGCCCCGCTGCACAACCCCGCCAATATTACCGGCATCAAGGCCTGCCGTGACGTGATGGGCGATGTGCCCATGGTCGCCGTGTTCGACACCGCCTTCCACCAGACCATGCCGAGCAAGGCTTTCATGTATGCCATTCCTTATGAATATTATGAAAACGACGGCATCCGCCGCTACGGTTTCCACGGCACCTCCCACCGCTATGTTTCCGCCCGCTGCGCGGAGATGATGGGCAAGCCCATCGAAGAGCTGAAGATCATTTCCTGCCATATGGGCAACGGCTCTTCTCTGGCCGCTGTGAAGTATGGCAAGGTCGTCGATACCTCCATGGGCTTTACGCCGCTGGTCGGCCTGCCGATGGGCACCCGCTGCGGTGATCTCGACGCCGGTGTGATCCAGTTTCTGATGAACAAATACGGCTTCAGCATCGATGAAATGCTGAACATCCTCAACAAGAAATCCGGTGTGCTGGGCATCTCCGGCGTATCCTCCGACTTCCGCGATCTGGGCAAGGCCTCTGACGAGGGCAACGAGCGCGCACAGCTGGCGCTGGACATGTTCTACTACTGGGTCGCTAAGGTCGCAGGCTCTTATGCCGCTGCGATGAACGGCGTTGACGCCATCATCTTCACTGCCGGCGTCGGCGAGAACGACCAGACCGCACGCGCTGAGATCTGCAAATACTTCGGCTATCTGGGCGTCAAGCTCAATCCCGAAGCCAATGCAACCCGCGGTCAGGATATCATGATCTCCACCGAGGATTCCGCTGTTAAGGTCTTTGTCATCCCCACGAACGAGGAACTCGTCATCGCACGCGATACCCGCGACATCGTCGGCTGATCGCTGAATTGAATGCTGCCGCTTTTCTGAGCGGCAGCATTCTTTTTTCGTTTCTTGACTTCCCTCTTCAGGACGAGTAAAATATAGAAAAAAGGAGGTTTCGATATGCCGACAACAACAGATTTTACCTTTGCCTCCACGACAGGCTGCAATAAGCTCCATGCGCACATGGTCGTCCCGGACGGACAGGTTCGCGGCGTCGTGCAGATCGCGCACGGCATCGCCGAATACATTGATCGCTATGATCCATTTATGCAGTTTCTCGCTCAGAACGGCTTCGTCGCCGTCGGCAATGACCATCTCGGCCATGGAAAATCAATTACCATTCCCGAAGAACAGGGCTTCTTTGCCGAAAAGGACGGCTGGCAGTTTGTTCTGGACGACATGAACAAGCTCCATCAGATGACCGCGGAAAAGTTTCCCGGTGTTCCCTATATCTTTTTCGGGCACAGCATGGGCAGCTTTCTGACGCGCCACTATGTGATCCAGCACCCGGATCAGCCGGCTCTCGTTATTATCTGCGGCACAGGACATCAGGAACCCGCCATGGTAAACGCCGGATATACGATGGCGAAGCTCGCCGTCGGTATCTTCGGGCCGCGTAAAATCGGCAAGCTGCTCAACAATGTCGCCTTCGGCTCCTACACCAAAGGCATTGAAAACCTTCGCACGCCCAACGACTGGCTCAACCGCGATCCGAAAGAGGTCGACAAGTACATCAACGATCCCCTCTGCGGCTTTGTGCCGACGGTCAGCGTGTTCCGCGATATGATGGGCGGCGTGAAGTTTATCACAGATCCGCAGAATATCGCAAAAATGAACAAAAAAACGCCGGTTCTGTTCATTGCCGGTGGAAATGACCCGGTCGGTGAACACGGCGTGGGCGTCAAGCGCGCGTATCAGGCCTTCAAAGACGCCGGCGTGCAGGACGTGAGCCTCAAGCTCTACCCAGGCGCTCGGCATGAAATTCTTCTGGAAACAAACCACAAGGAAATCTTCAACGACGTTCTGGCCTGGATCAACGAAAAGCTCATACTAGTCTCCCATAAAACGCTATAAAAGCGTTTTATAGCGCCGAAGGCGCGTCGGAGACTGCATGAGACGTGTTTTGTGCCCTGAGGCACAAAACTGGCAGCGCGTTTTACGCGATGCCTTTCCAATAAAATGAA
>ODAI014216049.1_pt1 | contig 13938 bp, 11 predicted proteins | sample 1539321 | NCBI WGS metagenome assembly ODAI01 (sample SAMN02144231, study PRJEB22623) | gut metagenome | biome: sheep rumen | host: Ovis aries | place: New Zealand
CATATATTCGCTCTGTGTTATCAACACTGGTTGATTGGACTCGCCCATGGCCTCTACGCTAACATGGAACTGCGTCTTGTCAATCTGTGGCATCTGTGAGGAGAAGGTCTGTGACAAATTGTCACGTTCGTCGTCGGTAAGCTCTGACTTCTTGACATCATCTTTAACTATCAGTCGATCTATGATGTCTCCATCGACACGTGTGAAACGTACACCGCCCTTATTGTCTTTGTCATCGTTAGGGAATTTCTGCTCGTACATTGACACGCATGGCGCATCGAGCTGTCCATCCATCAGCAGTACGCTGTAGCCTTTGGTCTTGGCAGCCTCAATGTATGTATACTGCTCCTCCTTATCGGTGGCATACAGATAGATGAGGTTGCCATCTTTATCGGTCTGGTTGTCTTTGATCAGAGCCTTATACTCCTCGAACGTAAAGTGCTTACCATCAACGTCCTTGAGCATTGCAAAGTCTTTAGCACGGTCGTAGAAACTTTCGTCTGATAGCATACCATAGTTGATGAAAATCTTTAGGTCATCCCATTTCTCTTCGTAGTCCTTACGATTCTCCTTGAAGATTGAAGCGAGTCTGTCGGCAACTTTCTTTGTGATATATGTTGAAATTTTCTTTACGTTTGCATCACTTTGCAGATAGCTACGGCTCACGTTCAGAGGTATGTCTGGTGAGTCAATCACACCATGCAGCAATGTGAGGAACTCAGGTACGATACCTTCTACCTGGTCGGTGACAAACACCTGATTACAATATAGTTGTATCTTGTTACGCTGCAGCTCGATATTCGACTTGATGCGTGGGAAGTACAATATTCCTGTGAGATTGAACGGGTAGTCTACGTTCAGATGAATCCAGAACAAAGGCTCGTCCTGCATAGGGTAGAGGGTCTGATAGAACGACTTGTAGTCTTCGTCCTTCAGGGTGCTTGGCGATTTTGTCCATAGAGGCTCCACATTATTTATAATATTGTCCTCCTCGGTGTCCACCATTTTTTTCTCGTCGCTCGACCATTCCTGTTTCTTTCCGAACGCCACTGGTACAGCCATAAACTTGCAATACTTCTGTAGCAGACCCTCTATCTTCTGCTTCTCGAGGAACTCCTTGCAGTCATCATCGATGTATAGTATGATGTCTGATCCGCGTTCTGCCTTATCTGTATCCTCTATAGTAAACTCTGGGCTGCCGTCGCACGACCATTTCACAGCCTTGGCTCCGTCCTTATAGCTACGTGTGACTATCTCCACCTTCTTTGACACCATAAACGCAGAGTAGAATCCCAGTCCGAAGTGGCCAATGATGGCGTTAGCATTATCCTTATACTTGTCCAGGAAGTCGTTTACGCCTGAGAAGGCAATCTGATTGATATATTTGTCTATCTCCTCTTCGGTCATACCGATACCACGGTCGCTGATGGTGAGTGTACCAGCCTTCTCGTCCAAGATGACATGTATGGTCAGGTCGCCTGTCTCGCCCTTGAAGTCGCCTTTTTGGGATAGCGTCTTCAGTTTTTGTGTAGCGTCGACAGCATTTGATACCATTTCACGCAGGAAAATCTCATGATCCGAATACAAGAACTTTTTGATTACGGGGAAAATGTTCTCGGTAGTAACCCCTATGTTTCCTTTTTGCATAGCTATTTATGTGTATATGTTTATAATGTTAACTTTGCAAACACCGTGCCAAACATTCGTTTTTCGATTATTTCTGTTATAAATTGTTTCATCGTGAGTTTTTTTGAATAAATTTTTAATGATTTTGTTTGTGCTGTTTGGAAAAATATATACTTTTGCCATACCATGTTTGATACTGACAAAAATATAACTAACAACCAAAATCTAATAGCAGCCTACTACATGGCTCATATAGATGAAGTCCGCGGCTTTATAAGTTGTAGAATTGGTTGTGATGATACGGCAAAGGACGTGGCGCAGACAGTATTCGAGCGATTGCTCAAGAGCCAGAAAATGATATCTGAGATTACACTTCCGGCACTTGTGTATACCATTGCCCGAAATCTTGTCAACGACTATTGGCGTCATCGTCGTGCTGTCGACGAGTACGAGCATGTGATAGGCTATGGAATATGTGAGAACGGAGGTGAGCCTTCTCCAGAGTCAGTCTATTCTATCAGCGAGACTATTGAGATACTCGAACAGGGAATAGCACACCTCTCTGAGCGTCAGCGCACAGTCTACAAGCTAAGCATATATAAAGGAATGAAGGTTCAGGAAATTTCCCAAACCCTCAATCTCAACTATAAAAGCGTGGAAAACAGTCTTGGCTTAGCCCGAAAGTTTATACGCTCATACATGCAGGCACGACTGGCAGTTTAATACGCTCCACTCTCCATTTTTTCACCAATCCGCCTCGCTAACTTACTTAAACGCGACCACCTTTAGCAAGTCATTGGTGAGATAGAACGTATATACCGTATCTCTATTCTCCACCTCCATCTCCACCGTCAGATATTTCAACTGTTCGTTCTCGTTGGGTTTCCAGTAGAGCAGAGTACTTTGAAAGTTCTTGTCCTTGTCAGCAATGGCATGCATCTTATTGACCGCGTCAGGTGTGACATAGCGGGTAGAGTCGATGTCACCAAACGACTTCACGCTATAGTCCTGCTCGCCGTCACTATTCGCCACGACACTTGCCTTAAGAAATTCCTTGATAGTATTCTTGGCAACATGTTTCTCGCCACATGCTGTCATCATCAGCATTCCTATGACTAATATGATATATGTTTTCTTCATCAATTTTCCCTAATTACGCATTTACATTCTTCAGTATAGCCAGCAGGTGGTTCCATACCATCTCTACGGTAGGTATGTGCAGACGCTCGTCGGGTGAATGTACTCCACGCAGCGTCGGACCGAATGACACCATGTCGAGATCGGGATATTTTTCCGAGAAGAGTCCGCATTCCAGACCCGCATGAATACCTAACACCTTGGGGTCTTTGCCAAAGAGCTTCTTGTATGTCTCTACGGTCAGGGCAGTCAGTTTGCTGTCGGCGCGCATCTTCCATGCTGGATATCCTTCGCCCTGTACCACATCGGCACCAGCCAGCTGGAACACTGCTTTGACAGTGGCAGCCTGATTGTCGAGCGCACTCATCACATTGCTGCGTTGTGAGGCTACAATCACAACATTCTCATCTGTGGTCACGATGCTTGCTACGTTGTTGGAAGTTTCCACTAACCATGCTATCTCCTCGTCCTGACACATGGCAAAAACACCATTGTCTACAGCCTGAAGAGCCTGTATAAGCCGTGTGCTTACGTTCAGTGGTAATACCGACTCTGGCTCACAGCTCTCCATCGAGAACTCCATAGTCTTCTCAGTAACATGATATTCCTCCTCTACGTCCGTAGTGAAGATATTCCAGTCGGCGCGTACCTGTTCCTTCTTGTCGAAAGGTACGGCAAAGACGATGACGCCGTCACGCGGAATAGCGTTGTGTAGTCTGCCCGCATTGAAGCTGGCAAGACGTATGCCGTATCTCTCTTGTGTCTGATACAGGAATCGTGCGAGAATCTTTACGGCGTTGGCTCTCTTCTTGTTGATGTCATCGCCAGAATGGCCGCCAATGAGTCCCTTCAGCGAAGCTTTGATGAAGAAGCAGCCTTCAGGAGCTTGCTCCTTGGTATATGAAAAGGTGGCTGTGGTATTTCTTCCGCCTGCACACGACACAAATATCTGTCCCTCATCCTCTGAGTCGAGGTTAATCAGCATGCTGCCTGTCATAAAACCAGCCTTCATACCCTCGGCTCCGGTCAGTCCAGTCTCTTCGTCACGTGTAAAGACACATTCTATAGGACCATGTTCAATGTTGTCAGAGTCGAGAATGGCAAGCTCTATAGCACATCCTATTCCGTCATCCGCACCGAGTGTAGTACCCTTAGCCTTCATCCACTCGCCATCGACGTATGTCTGTATAGGGTCTTTCTCAAAGTCAATATTTACATCTGGTAGTTTCTCACAAACCATGTCCATGTGGCTTTGCAGAATTATCGTGGGCCGTCCCTCCATACCCTTTGTGGCATTCTTTCTTATCAGTACGTTGCCCGTCTCATCAACTTTGGTTTCCAGTCCTCTGCTTTCTCCGAATTGGCGGAGGTATTCTATCATCTTTTCTTCTTTCTTAGAAGGCCTTGGAATAGCGTTAATTTTTGCGAATTGTTCGAAAACGCATGCTGGTTTTAGTTCTATATTTGCCATACTTGTTATTTTTTATAGCTTTTTATGTGTGATTGTTGCTCGTGTTATTTCATTTTTTACTACTTTTGCCACCGCAAAATTAAAACAAAATGATTAAAACTCTACTCTTAGTCGTGTTAATAATTGCTATAGCGATGATTTTACTATGTGTAAAACTCATTTTTCAGCGTGACGGCAAGTTCTCTTCGATGCATATCCACGATAGTGAGGCCATGCGCGAGCGAGGCATCCATTGCGTCATCGATCAGGACAAGGAGGCTCGACAAGAGGGGAGAGCGTATTGAGAGTTCAAAGTTTAGAGTTTGTAATTGATAATTGACACATTATAAAAAATGAAAAAGACACTGATTCTTGCCATCGTTGCAATGAGCACCTTGGCAGCTTGTAACAACCAACCACAACAGAATGAAACACAGAGCAATAACAGTGGCAAGCAGAGCTCACAGCAGATTGCTTACATCGAGATTGACTCTATCATGAGTAAGTACACCTACTGGCAGGAGGTTACCAAACTGATGCAGCAGCGAGAGGCCAACATCCAGAAGACACTCGCAAGCAAGCAACAGGCTCTGCAGCAGGCTGCCGCTAACTTCCAGCAGGGTATTCAGCAGAACAAGTACACCCAGCAGCAGGCTCAGGGCATACAGGCAAGTCTGCAAAAGCAGGCTCAGGATGCTGACGCACTCTCTCAGAGACTGGGAGCTGAGTATCAACAGCAGGTGGCGGAATACAATCAGGCATTGGCTGACAGCCTCCATCACTATCTGGAGTCATTCAATAAGGATAAGAAGTATGCCATGATCCTTGCAAAACAGGGTGACAACATACTCTATGCCGACAAAGCCCTCGACATCACAGACCAGATCGTCAAGGGACTCAACAAGGCATATAAGGGTATGAAGAAGGAGGACACTGCCAAAGCTACAGAGGAGAAGACTGACGAAAAGAAGTAAGGCGCATGACTCGTAAAGAGCGATATAACAAGGTAATAACATACTTTCAAAAAAATATGTCTGAGGCAACTACCGAACTCAATTTCGGTAGTTGTTTTCAGTTGTTATGTGCCGTAATGCTCAGTGCACAGTGTACCGACAGACGGGTCAACATGGTTACTCCGGCACTATTCCAGCGATACCCTACGGCAAAGGATATGGCAGCAGCCGAGTGGGAGGATGTACTCGAGTATATCAAGAGCGTGTCATATCCAAATGCCAAAGCCCGCCACCTCGTAGAAATGTCACGTATGATTGTCAACGACTTCGGCGGTGAGGTGCCATCATCTCTCGACGACCTCGTCCGTCTGCCTGGAGTCGGCAGGAAAACAGCCAACGTCATGCAGGTAGTTTGGTTTGGCAGAGCTGCCATGCCCGTCGATACCCATGTATTCCGCGTCAGCCATAGACTCGGACTCGTACCCAAGACTGCCGACACACCATATAAAGTTGAGCAGAAACTCGTTAGTAACATCCCTGAAGAACTGCTCTCCATCGCCCATCACTGGCTCCTCCTTCATGGCAGATATATCTGCACAAGCCAGCGACCCAAATGCTCTGAGTGCGGACTAAGAGATGTGTGTGTGCATCTATGCTAAAACCTGCTCTTGGAGAGAATGAATAGTTTTCAATAGAAACACTTAAAATAGTTGGAAATGGAAACCAACTAAACTAATGAAACAAATTAGGGATGAGCTAGCACTCACCCCTAATTTGTTAATTAAATGTTTGGAGTATCCCAGACTTTAGTCTCGGTACATTCTACTCCGATGGTCTGATTGCCAATCTTCAGGATGAAGTCGCCAGACTCAAGAGTCCATCTGCCGTCGGCACCAACGAAGGCGAGGGACTTGGCTGGCAGTTGGAAGGTGACGGTCTTCACTTCACCTGGCTGCAACTCTACCTTGGTGAAGTCGCGCAGACGACGGTTGTCGGGTACGATGCTTGCCACGAGGTCGCTGCTATATAGTAGCACGGGCTCTTTTCCCACACGACTACCAGTATTCTTCACATCGACGCTGACAGTGAGTATGTCGTCAACACCGAACTGAGTCTTGTCAACCTTGAGGTTGGAGTATTCGAAGGTGGTATAGCTCATACCGTAGCCGAAGGGCCATTGCAGAGACACCTTAGCGTCGTAGTTGTAGGCTCCCTCCATAGTACCCACCTCCTCGCTGACCTTGTAGTCGTAGTTGTTGAGTGAATTGATGTCGCGAGGATATGTATATGGCATCTTTGCCGAGAAATTGGCATCGCCGGCAAGCAGATTGGCAAGGGCGTCTGCACCATAGTTGCCAGGAATGAGTATATGGACTACAGCACTTGCCAAAGGCTCGATGTCGGCAATCAGACGAGGACGCCCCTCGTTAAGAATGAGAATGATGGGCTTACCAGTCTTAGCCAGCTGCTTGACAAGATTACGCTGATTAGCAGACATCCACAGATCGTCAAGATTGCCAGGAGTCTCGGTATAGGAGTTCTCACCGATGGCTGCAATGATGACATCTGCCTGTGCCGCAGCATCAACAGCCTTCTGGATCTGCGGTTCGTTCTCCTCGTAATAGGCTCCTTCTTCCTTGTATGTCACACCCTGCTCTAGGATTATGTTTTCCTTACCGTATTTGTTACAAAGAGCCTCGTAGATGGTATTGTATTTTTCGGCAAGATCCTCGGCTTTTGATCCCTGCCACGTATAGCTCCATCCACCATGAAGACAGCGCATCTGATTGGCATTAGGACCTGTGAGAAGAATCTTCTTACCCTTGACAAGCGGCAGGATGCCATTGTTCTTGAGCAGCACTTCCGACTCCTCCGCAGCTGTGAGTGAGGCCTTCGCAAATTCCTCGCAACCGAACTTCTCATAGCCTTTGCCACCAGTATTTGGAGTATCAAAGAGCCCGAGACGATATTTCACTCTAAGGATGCGGCTCACGGCATCGTCAATACGGCTCATAGACACCTTGCCTTCCTGAACAAGTTCTTTCAGGAGTACGCAGAAATCCACGCTATAGGGGTCCATTGACATGTCTATACCTGCATTGATGGCGATGCGGATGGCATCTTTTTTGTCCTTAGCCACGTGTTCACGGGTGAAAAGGTTGTTGATGTCAGCCCAGTCGGTGACGAGCATGCCGTCCCAGTTGAGGTCTTCCTTGAGCCATTTGGTAAGATATTCGTAACTCGCATGTACAGGTACACCGTTGATAGAAGCCGAATTGACCATCATGGTAAGTGTGCCGGCAAGAGCAGCCTGTCGGAATGGCTCAAAGTATTTCTCACGTAGTATCTGGATAGGCAAATAGGCTGGCGTGCGATCTTTTCCTGTCCATGGTGCACCATAGGCGAAATAATGCTTTGTGCTTGTACCTACATGGTATTTGCCCAGATGGTTGGGGTCGTCGCCTTGATATCCCTTGATTTCGGCTACCACCATCTTTGAGTTGACGATGGCATCTTCGCCAAAGCTCTCCCAGATACGTGGCCATCGTGGGTCGCGTCCGAGGTCGACAACGGGATTATATACCCAGGGACAGTTTGCCGCACGACTCTCGTAGGCTGTAATCTCAGCCATAGTACGAGCCAGTTCAGTATTGAACGAGGCACCAAGGTTGATGGGCTGTGGGAAGAGAGTTCCTCCTTGCGTGTAGGTGACACCATGGTTGTGGTCGAGCCCGTAGATATCAGGAATGCCGATATGCTTCATCGACTTCTTCTGTATCAGCTGTATCCACTCTTGCCATTGTGACACTGTGGCAGCACGCGTGCCAGGAGCGTTGAGAATGGAGCCAACTTTCCATTTAGAGATGATGGTGTCGAGCATATTCTCGTTGAGTTTCCACTTGCCTGTGGTATCGTATTGACCCATGATGTCAAGATTGAGCTCGAGCATCTGACCAATTTTCTCGTCGAGACTCATCTTGGAGAGCGTCTTCTGGATCTTCGCCTCTATGGCTGGGTCTTTGGGTATGGCAGGTTGACGGTTCTGGGCATGTAGCGTACTGACAGATAATGAGAGGCCCAGAAGGACGAATGCGATTTTTCTCGCAGAATGATGGATAGTTAGCATTTTCTTTGTCATAGGGTTGGTAGGTTTTTAATTTAAATATTGACAGTGTAAAGGGTAAAAATGGGTGACCTGCACAATAGCTCAAGTCACCCATCCTCAATTAAAACAAAAATTTATGAGATGTAATCTTACAAGTCAAGTATTACTTTCCCTCTTCGAGATCAGCCTTGAGCTTAGCAAGTACGTCGAGGTCACCAAGAGTTGTGCTGGCAGCTACATTATTGATAGCAGGAGCAGCCTCCTTCTTAGCAGCCTTCTTTGCAGGCTTCTTATCCTCCTTAACATCCTCGAATGTACGAGAGTGAGAGAGGATGATGCGCTTAGTCTCCTTGACAAACTCGATTACCATGAATGGAAGCTCCTCACCCTTCTGAGCCTGGGTGCCATCTTCCTTGACGAGGTGCTTTGGAGTAGCAAAGCCTTCGCCACCCTCATTGAGAGTGATGACTGCGCCCTTGTCCATAGCCTCGGTGATCTTGCCTGTATGGATAGAACCAGGAGTATAGATAGTCTCATAGGTGTCCCATGGATTCTCCTCGAGCTGCTTGTGACCGAGAGAGAGACGACGGTTCTCCTTATCTATTTCGAGAACTACAACGTCTATTTCGGCACCAGCCTGAGTGAACTCTGATGGATGCTTCACCTTCTTGGTCCAAGAGAGGTCAGAGATGTGGATGAGTCCGTCAACACCCTCTTCGAGCTCAACGAATATACCGAAGTTGGTGAAGTTGCGAACCTTTGCGGTATGCTTGCTGCCAACAGGATACTTAACCTCAATGGTCTCCCATGGATCTTCTCTGAGCTGCTTGATGCCAAGAGACATCTTACGCTCGTCGCGGTCGAGACTGAGGATAACTGCCTCTACCTCGTCACCAACGTGCATGAAGTCCTGAGCAGAACGTAAGTGCTGGCTCCAAGACATCTCGCTGACGTGGATGAGACCCTCAACACCTGGAGCAATCTCTACGAATGCACCGTAGTCAGCCATAACGACAACCTTACCCTTAACGTGGTCGCCCACCTTAAGGTCAGGGTCGAGAGCATCCCATGGATGTGGTGTAAGCTGCTTCAGACCGAGAGCAATACGCTTCTTCTCGTCATCGAAATCAAGGATAACGACATTGAGCTTCTGGTCAAGAGCAACAACCTCGTGTGGATCGCTTACGCGGCCCCAAGAGAGGTCTGTGATATGGATGAGTCCGTCGACACCGCCAAGATCAACGAATACACCGTAAGAAGTGATATTCTTGACGGTACCTTCGAGGATCTGACCCTTCTCAAGCTTGCCGATGATTTCTTTCTTCTGTGCTTCCAACTCAGCTTCGATAAGAGCCTTGTGAGAAACTACTACATTGCGGAACTCCTGATTGATCTTCACAATCTTGAAGTCCATGGTGGTGCCTACGAACTGGTCGTAGTCGCGTATGGGGTGAACGTCAATCTGGCTACCAGGCAAGAAGGCCTCAATGCCAAATACGTCAACAATCATACCGCCCTTCGTGCGGCACTTGATGTAACCCTGAACGATTTCCTCGTTGTCGAGAGCTGCGTTAACACGATCCCAGCTCTTAGAGAGACGAGCCTTCTTGTGTGAGAGAACGAGTTGTCCCTTCTTATCCTCTGCATTCTCTACATAAACCTCAACGGTATCACCAACCTTCAGGTCGGGGTTGTAACGGAATTCAGAAGCGGGGATAATACCATCGCTCTTGTAGCCGATGCTTACGACTACCTCTTTCTTGTCGACGCTGATAACAGTACCATCGACAACCTGATGCTCACTTACTTTGTTCAGTGTTTCATCATACGCCTTGTCAAGTTCTTCCTTGCTGACGTTGGCTACCATACCATTTTCAAACTCTTCCCAATTGAAGTCGTTCAATGGCTGGACGTTCTTTGTTAATTCTGACATAATTTAAATTTGTTTGTAAAATTAATAAAGTTAGACTTTATGTGAACTATATTGCGGCATAAATCCGCAAATCGGCTGCAAAATTACAAAAACTTTCGCTCATCACAAAATGTTTTGGGCGAAAGTTTTCGTAAATCATTGATTTTATGCAAAATATTAATAGCTGCGGGCTATAATAACACGGTGTTTAGCGGGTTTACCACTAACCATGTCAACACCAGGAGTCTGTTCGTAGGCAAAAGGCACGCAACGGATAGTGGCTTGTGTCTCTTCCTTGATTTGTGCCTCGGTCTCGGCAGTACCATCCCAGTGACAGAGGAAGAATCCGCCGTCCTTTACACGCTCCTTGAACTCTTCGTAGTTATCGCATTCATAGACGTGCTCGTCGCGGAATTTACGGGCTTTCTCGAAGATGTTCTTCTGAATATCCTCTAATAATTGTTCTACATATTCTGCAATACCCTCCAGTGGACGGGTTTCCTTTTCCAAAGTATCGCGACGCATCACTTCGATGGTGCCATTCTCTAAATCGCGAGCTCCGATGACCAAACGCACAGGAACACCTTTCAATTCGTAATCGGCAAACTTGAAGCCTGGACGCTTGTTGTCGGCATCGTCGAACTTCACACTGATGCCCTTTTCGCGCAATTTATTTATAATAGGTGTAACTTCCTGATTGACCTGTTCCAGCTGTTCGGGTTTATTGGCGATAGGGATGATAACCACCTGGATAGGAGCCAAGCGTGGAGGTAATACCAAACCGTTGTCATCCGAGTGCGTCATAATCAGGGCACCGATGAGTCGGGTAGATACGCCCCAAGAGGTAGCCCAAACGTATTCAGGTTTATTCTCCTTATTTAAATAAGTAACCTCGAAGGCCTTGGCAAAATTCTGTCCGAGGAAGTGTGAGGTACCACTCTGCAGCGCCTTACCGTCCTGCATCATGGCTTCGATGGTATAGGTATCAAGAGCACCTGCAAAACGCTCCGTCTCGCTCTTCACACCCTGCAGTACAGGAACAGCCATCCACTCTTCAGCAAACTTGGCATAGACGCCAAGCATCTTCTGTGCTTCAGCCTCGGCTTCTTCCTTGGTAGCATGGGCGGTATGACCCTCCTGCCAAAGGAACTCGGAGGTGCGGAGGAAAGGACGGGTGCGCATTTCCCAACGCATCACATTACACCATTGATTGCACATCAAGGGCAGATCGCGCCAAGAGTGAATCCAGTTTTTATAGGTGTTCCAGATAATGGTTTCAGAAGTAGGGCGTACAATGAGTTCCTCTTCCAACTTTGCCGTTGGGTCAACTTCTACGCCACTCTTGTCTTCCTTAGCGCGCAAGCGGTAGTGAGTAACCACTGCACACTCCTTAGCGAAACCTTCTACGTGTTCGGCCTCACGGCTGAGGAATGATTTTGGAATCAGCAAAGGGAAATAAGCGTTCTGAGCACCAGTTTCCTTAAACATCTTGTCAAGTTGCTGTTGCATCTTCTCCCAAATAGCATAACCATAGGGCTTGATGACCATACAACCGCGTACGGCAGACTGCTCAGCAAGGTCGGCCTTTACCACAAGATCGTTATACCACTGACTATAGTTGTCAGCTCTTTTAGTCATTTCTTTGAGTTCTTTTGCCATAAAAATCTTTTATTTTTCAAAATTTGCTGCAAAATTACGAAATTATTATCAATTATTTTGTATCTTTGCCACAAATTATTATCATTTTTAAATGAAATATAGACATGAAGACAAAAATTATTTCTCTGTTACTCTGCGTTGGAATGCTCTTCGCATGTAACAACACCCAGAAAGGTGCAGGTATCGGTGCCGGTGGCGGTGCCTTGTTAGGTGGTATTATCGGTGCTATTGCAGGTAACACCGCTGTAGGTGTAGCAGTAGGCGGTGCCGTAGGTGCAGGTGCTGGTGCTATTATCGGTAAGAAGATGGATAAGGCTAAGAAGGCTGCTCAGCAGGTAGAGAATGCTCAGGTAGAGACCGTGAAGGACACCAATGGTCTGGATGCCGTAAAGGTAACTTTCGATTCTGGTATCCTGTTTGCTACTGGTAAGGCTGACCTCAGCACCAGTGCTAAGAATTCTCTGGCTGAGTTTGCTCGCGTTCTTAATTCTAACCAGGATTGTGACGTAGCTATTATCGGTCATACTGACAACACTGGTACTGACGCTATCAACCAGCCTCTGTCAGTAAACCGTGCTAACAGTGTGAGCAGTTATCTCCGTTCTTGCGGTGTTCAGGGCAAGCAGATTAAGAGTGTAGAGGGTCAGGGTTCTACCAATCCTGTTGCCGACAACTCAACAGCTGCCGGACGTCAGCAGAACCGTCGTGTAGAGGTTTACATGTATGCCAGCAAGGAGATGATCCAGAAGGCTGAAGCTGGTACATTGCAGTAAATGAAAGCGTTACTGCATAAGATTAAGAGATTTCTTTTGTGGATAGTGGTGGCATTTTTCGCCTCCACTATCCTTTCTGTTGTAGTCTTGCGTTGGGTGCCGGTATGGTTCACTCCATTGATGTTTATCCGTTTGGGTGAACAGATATCAGAGGGTAGGGAACTGACGCTTCATCATCACTGGGTGCCTTACGAGGAGATATCTCCTTCACTCTCCCTTGCTGTCATGGGCAGTGAAGATGCACGTTTCCTGGAACATCACGGTTTTGATTATAAAGCCATAGAGCATGCTGCTATCCGAAATATAAAACATCCTGAGAAACGTAAATTAGGAGCTTCGACCATCAGTCAGCAGACCGCTAAGAATGTTTTCCTGTGGCCTGGTCGTTCATGGGTACGCAAGGGCTTTGAGGTCTATTTTACGGTATTGATAGAATTGATGTGGTCCAAACAGCGCATCATGGAAGTCTATCTGAACTCGATAGAAATGGGGGAGGGTATCTATGGAGCTGATGCAGTGGCAGAATGGCATTTCCAAACGACAGCCTCCAAACTCACCAAGGCTCAGTGTGCACTGATTGCTGCAACCCTGCCCAATCCCAGAAAGTTTAATTCAGCACGTCCGAGTAGTTATGTGCTGAAAAGACAAAAGCGCATCCTTCGTGAGATGCGCTTCGTAAAACCGTTGGAGTAAAAAGTATTACTTCTTACCTTTTACATTCTGTTTTTTATTTCTTCAGCCATCTGCTCCTGCAATTCCTTGGCTTTCTGAGCAGCAACTTCAGCAAAGTCTTCACCATTGCTGGCATAGATGATGCCGCGAGAAGAATTCACCAGCAGTCCGCAGTCTTTCGTCATACCGTATTTGCAGACCTCCTCCAGTGAACCGCCCTGAGCACCTACGCCAGGAACCAACAGGAAGTGGTCGGGCACTATCTTACGGATGTCCTCAAACATCTGCCCCTGCGTGGCACCCACCACATACATCATGTTGTCCTTCGTACCCCATTGCTGACTGACGCGTAGCACCTTCTCGAAGAGACGCTCGCCCTGTGCATCCTGCATCAGTTGGAAGTCGTGCGAACCCTTGTTGCTGGTTAGCGCCAACAGGATAACCCACTTACCATCGTAGCCTAAGAATGGTGTTACGCTATCTTCACCCATATAGGGAGCAACGGTTACGGCGTCAGCCTGAGCGGCGCCCTCAAAGAACGAGCGAGCATACATCGCTGATGTGTTACCGATATCGCCGCGCTTGGCGTCAGCAATAATGAAGTGTTTGGGGTAGTTCTCGCGGATATAGTTGACAGTCTCTTCGTAGGC
>ODAI012576310.1_pt1 | contig 13937 bp, 14 predicted proteins | sample 1539321 | NCBI WGS metagenome assembly ODAI01 (sample SAMN02144231, study PRJEB22623) | gut metagenome | biome: sheep rumen | host: Ovis aries | place: New Zealand
AAGAAATCCTCAAGGCCCTGGATATCCGTCAGCACGACATAATCATCATCCGTCTCCCCGGTCACCAGACCGCAGGAAATGCCCGCCACCGGCTTTTTGATCGGCACGCCGGCCGCCATCAGGCTCATCGTGGACGCGCAGGTGCTGGCCATGGAGGTGGAGCCGTTGGATTCGAAGGTCTCGGAAACGGTCCTGATCGCGTAAGGGAATTCATCGTCTGAGGGCAGCACGGGCAAAAGCGCGCGCTCGGCTAAAGCGCCGTGGCCGATCTCCCGTCTTCCCGGACCTCTGGAAACCTTCGTCTCCCCCACCGAATAGGAGGGGAACTTATAATGATGCATATAGCGCTTGGAAACAATATTCTCGTCCAGCCCGTCCACTCTCTGCATATCGGAAAGCGGCGCCAGCGTACAGACATTGCAGATCTGCGTCTGCCCTCTGGTGAACATCGCGGAGCCATGAACGCGCGGGATGATATCCACCTCCGCCGCGAGCGGGCGGATCTGGGTCATCGCCCTGCCGTCGGGACGCTTTTTGTCCTTCAGGATCATCTTGCGCACGGTCTTCTTCTCGTACTGGTAGACCGCCTCGCCAAGGATGGAAAGCCATTCCTCCTTCTCCGCGAAGGCCTCCTCAAGGCGCTCCGTGATCTTCCGGATATTCTCCTCACGGACCTGCTTCTCGTCCGTGAACACAGCCTCCTCCATCTCCTGTGCGGGGACGAGGCGCTTCATTTCCTCAAACAGCTCCTCGGGCACGGCGCAGCTTTCATAGGATCTCTTCTCCTTGCCGCACTCCGCCACGATCCCGTCGATCCACTCAATGATCTTTAAGTTGATCCCGTGGGCTTTATAGATTGCATCCAGCATCCGGTCGTCCGGGATCTCATTCGCGCCGGCTTCGATCATGATCACCTTTTCCCTGGTGGAGGCCACGGTCAGCTTCAGATCGCCCTTGTCCCACTCCAGCTGGGAGGGGTTCACGATGAATTCCCCGTCCATCATGCCGATCTGGGTCATCGCGCAGGGACCCGCAAAGGGGATCTCGGAAATGCTGGCGGCGATGGAGGCGCCCAGCATGGCCACAAGCTCCGGCCTGCACTGGGGATCAACGCTCATCACCAGACATTCCAGCGTCACATCATTGCGGTAGTCCTTCGGGAAAAGCGGCCGCATGGGCCTGTCGATGACGCGGCTCGTTAAGATCGCGTTTTCCGAAGGCTTCCCCTCTCTTTTGTTGAAGCCCCCGGGAATCTTCCCCGCGGCATACTGCTTTTCCGTATACTCCACGGAAAGCGGGAAGAAATCGATGCCGTCCCTGGGCTTTTCGGAGGTGGTGGCAAAGCAGGCCACGGTCGTGTCGTTGTAATGCATGAATGCGCAGCCGCCTGCCTGGGCGCCGATCCTGCCGATATCCACGGAAAGCGTCCTGCCTCCCAGCTCCAGTGTGTAAGTCTTATAGCTCATCTTTCGTATTACCTTTTCTTTCTTTTTGTTTTTCCTTCTGTGTCTCTTCTTTGGTCTTCTGATTCATTCTCTGCTATGCGCGCCGGCAGCTGCAGCTTCCCGCGGCACGCCGGCCTGCGGGAAAAAGAGACCCGGCGGCTGTTCCTGCGATCAGCGTCTGATGCCCAGCTTGCCGATCAGCGCGCGGTAGCCTTCCAGATCCGTCCTCATCATGTAGTCCAGGAGGCCTCTGCGCTTACCGATCATCTTGTACATTCCTCTTCTGGAATGATGATCCTTGGGATTCTTCTTCAGATGCTCGGTGAGCTCGGCGATCCTTGCGCTCAGGATCGCGATCTGCACCTCGGGGGAACCGGTGTCCCCGGGCTTTCTCTGATACTGCTCGATAATCCCTGTCTTCTTTTCCTTTTTGATCATGACTATCTCCTTTCAGACGATCAGGGGCGGAAAGCGCCCCGTCCGCATAAGCCCAGGGAGAGGTCGGAGTGTCCTTGCCCCACGCTTAAGCCGGGAGGTAATAAAAACTGTATGACAGTTCTTTCCCCTCCCAAATCCACATACCGCGACATTATAACATCGGGAAAATGATAAGTAAATAGCTGTTTCAGATCTGATCCCTGAGCTGCTTTCCGGAAAGCCTCGCCATGGCTCTGGCAAGAGAGGCCTGGGAACGACGGTACTCCTCTATGCTGCGCTTCTGCCTGATCTGCTCCCTGGCCTGTTCCATCGCAAGCCTCGCCCGCTTTTCATCGATATCCTCCGGGCGCTCGGCAAAGTCCACGAGAATCGTGGCCTTATTTGCGCGCATCATCGCGATGCCCCGCCCCGTCACGGCGAAGCGCCTGCCCTCAGCGCAGTCAAAATGCGTCGTCCCGGGCACCATGCACAGCACGATGTCATCATGATTGGCCAGGATCCCGAAATACCCGTCGGTGACGGGGATCACGAGGCTCTCCGCCTTTCCCCGGTAAAAAAGATGGTCGCTGGCCAGGATCTCCAGTTCAAACTCCCTGTTCATTTATTCCGCCGCACCCTTCTCTTCCTCCGGCTTTTCCCCTTCCCGCTCCGCCTTTTCCTTTACCTCCTCGATGGCGCCCACATTGAAAAAGGCATTCTCGGGATAATCGTCCATCTCGCCCTCCACGATCGCCTGAAAGCTGCGGACCGTGTCCTTTAAGGGCACATATTTTCCGGGCACGCCGGTGAAATTCTCCGCCACATGGAAGGGCTGGCTTAAGAATTTCTGCAGCTTTCTGGCCCGGTAGACCGTGTTCTTATCCTTTTCCGACAGCTCGTCCATCCCAAGGATCGCGATGATATCCTGCAGCTCCCGGTATTTCTGGAGCATCTCCTGGACGGCTCGCGCGGTCTCATAGTGCTCTTTGCCCACGATCTCCGGATCAAGGCTTCTGGAGCCGGATTCCAGCGGGTCCACCGCGGGATAGATGCCCTGCTCCACGATCTTTCTGGAAAGCACCGTGGTGGCGTCCAGATGGGCGAAGGTGGTGGCGGGCGCCGGATCCGTCAGGTCATCGGCAGGAATATATACGGCCTGCACGGAGGTCACGGAGCCGTTTCTCGTGCTCGTGATTCGCTCCTGGATCTTCCCCAGCTCCTCGGCAAGGGTGGGCTGATAACCCACTGCGGAGGGCATCCGGCCTAACAGCGCGGAGACCTCCGACCCCGCCTGGATAAAGCGGTAGATATTATCGATAAAGAGGAGCACATTCTGATTCTCGGCTTCCCGGAAATACTCCGCCATCGTCAGGCCGGTTTCCACCACACGCATCCTGGCGCCGGGGGGCTCGTTCATCTGGCCGAAAACGAGGGTGGTCTTATTCAAAACGCCTGATTCCTTCATCTCGCTCCAAAGATCATTTCCCTCTCTGGAGCGTTCGCCGACGCCGGTGAAAATGGAATAACCGCCATGCTCCGTCGCGATGTTCTGGATCAGCTCCTGGATCAGCACGGTCTTGCCGACGCCCGCGCCGCCGAAAAGTCCCACCTTGCCGCCCTTTGCGTACGGGGCCAGCAGATCGATGACCTTGATCCCCGTCTCCAGGATCTCCACATTCCCCACCTGCTCCGCATAGCCCGGGGGCTTTCTGTGGATGGACCATTTTTCCGCCGTCTGAAGGGGCTCGCCGCCGTCGATGGTCTCTCCCATCACATTGAAAAGACGGCCCAGCGTCTCCTTCCCCACCGGCACCTTTAAGGGGCCTCCCGTGGACCTCACCTCCATATCCTTATGCAGGCCCTCGGAGGCGGCCAGCATGATGCAGCGCACATCACCGCCCCCGATATGCTGGACCACCTCCATCGCGGCGGTTTTGCCGTGATTATCCACGGTCAGCGCCGTGCCGATGGCAGGCAGCCTGTCCGTCGGAAAGGCCGCGTCCACCACGGGGCCTGACACCTGGACGATCTTGCCCTTCGGGTTTTTTTCAGTTTTTTCCTGCTCTGAAGCCAAATCGCTCCTCCCCTTTATCCCGGCAGCCGCCTTCTCACTCCTCACGGAGCCTTTGCACCGGCGCCTTCTTTTTCTTCAGGGCCTTTGCGCCCCCCATCACCTCCGTGACCTCCTGGGTGATGGCACTCTGGCGCACCCTGTTGTATTCCACGGAAAGCTCTCCCAGCATGTCCTTTGCCGCGTCGGTGGCCGTCTGCATGGCCATCATCCTGGCATTGTGCTCACTGGCATAGGCTTCCACCAGCGCGGAATAAATATAGCCCGTAATATAATTGGGCACAAGTGAATCGATGACATCCGAAGCGGAGGGCACGAGCGTCAGCTCTCCCGAGGCGTCCCGCTCTGTCTTCTCCCCCAGCCCCTGAAATTCCACCGCGGAAAGGGGCAGCACCCTGTCCGTCACCGTGACCATCCGCATCGCGTTGATCATCTGCGTGTAGATCACGGTCACCTCATCCAGCTCATCATTGATGAACCTGTCCAGCACCGCGTCCGCCAAAAGCCTTGCCCGGTGCATCGTGGGATCCTGCGCGGTCAGGTGGAATTCCTGGATGGAATCATAATTCTTTTTCTTTTCGTAATAATGCCGGCCGATCTCACCGACCACAAAAAGATGCCTTTCCCCATCCTCCTGCAGCTTCTCATCTACGGCCCGCAGCACATTTTTGTTGTAGGCGCCCGCCAGGCCCTTGTCCGCCGTCAGGACGATGATCCCCTTTTTCTTGACCTTCTCCAGCTCATCCTCAATGCGGTTGTCAAAGTAGATATGCTTTAACGCGTCCATATCCACATGGGCAAGCACTGTGGCGATGGTGTGCTGGAGCCCGAAGAAAAAGGGCTCATTATCGGAAAGCAGGCGCTTCGCCTTCTGGAGCTTGGAGGATGAGATCATGTACATAGCTTCCGTGATCTTCATCATGTTTCCCACGCTCTTCATCCGGGAAAGGATTTCTTCCGCACTGGCCATTGCGCTTAAAGCTCCTCTTCATCCCGGGAGGCAAGCCATTCCGGATGTCTCTCCTTAAAGTCCGCCGCGATGGCAAGGATCCTTTTGGAAAGATCCTCGTTCAGCACGCCCGTTTTTGCGATATCACTGATGATCTCCACCTTCTCCCTGGAAAAGTACCCCAGAAGCCCCTCCTGCAGCGTCTTGATATGCTCCACCTGCACATCGGAAAAATAACCGTCGGAGGCGCATACCAGGCTGATCACCTGGTCCGCCAGGCTCATGGGCCTCCCCAGAGGCTGCTTTAACAGCTCCATCAGGCTTCTGCCGAACCTGAGCTGCTTTTTCGTTCCCTCATCCAGATCCGAGGAAAACTGGGTAAACACCTCCATCTCCCGAAACTGTGCCAGATTGATCCTAAGCGAGCCGGCGGACTTTTTCATTGCCTTTGTCTGCGCCGCGCCCCCCACACGGGACACGGAAAGCCCCACATTCACGGCGGGACGCTGTCCGGAGAAGAACAGGTCGCTTTCCAGATAGATCTGGCCGTCGGTGATCGAAATGACATTCGTCGGGATATACGCGGACACATCCCCCGCCTGCGTCTCGATGATCGGCAGCGCTGTGATGGAGCCGCCTCCCTTTTCATCGCTCAAGCGGCTTGAGCGCTCCAGCAGCCTTGAATGCAGGTAAAACACATCCCCGGGATAGGCCTCCCTGCCCGGAGATCTTTCCAGCAGAAGGCTCAGCGCCCGGTAGGCCACCGCGTGCTTCGAGAGATCATCGTATACGATCAGCACATCCTTGCCCTTGTACATGAAGTATTCCGCCAGCGCCGTGGCGGAATAGGGCGCGATATACTGCATCGAGGCCGGCTCGGACGCTGTCGCGCAGACCACGATGGTATAATGCATGGCCCCGTGCTCGTTTAAGGTCTGCACCAGTCTGGACACCGTGCTGGCCTTCTGCCCGATTGCCACATAAATGCAGGTCACATGCTTGCCCTTCTGATTCAGGATCGCGTCCAGCGCGATGGAGGTCTTGCCGGTCTGCCTGTCCCCGATGATCAGCTCTCTCTGGCCCCTGCCGATGGGAAACATCGAATCGATGGCCATGATCCCCGTTTCCATCGGGACGCTGACGGATTTCCGGTCCACGATGCCGGGCGCTTCATTTTCGATGGGGCGAAAGCCCGCGGAAATGATCTCTCCCTTTTCATCGATGGGCTCTCCCAGCGCGTTGACCACGCGGCCGCGGAAATCCTTGCCCACCGGAACGCCGGCCCGCTTGCCCGTGCGCACCACCCTGCTGCCGGCGGAGATCCCTTCTGTTTCCCCGAAGAGAATGCAGCCCACCTCATCCCTGCGGATATCCTGGACCATGCCCTTTAAGCCGCCCTCAAACAGGATGATCTCGCCGTACTCCGCATGATCGATCCCGACCACATTGGCAATGCCGTCTCCCACGGCGGACACAAAGCCCACCTCCTTGCCTCGGGAGACCTCGTCAAAATCCTCCAGCTTTTCCCGGATGATGGACACGATATCCTCCGTGGAATCCACCTGGATATCGTCGATCCCCTTTAAATGCTGGTCCAGGTCCTTTATCCTGGTGCGCAGCGACCAGTCATACTCGTCAAAGCCCACCTTCAGGATAAAGCCGCCGATGAGCTCCGGATTTTCCTTTAAGTCAAAGGTCACATTCTCGCACTGATACTTGCGCTTGACAAACCGCCTGATCTTCCTGAACTGGGCGTCCGTGGGCCGCGTGACATACTCGATCTGGACTTCCTTCGTCTCCGAGTCCATGGGCAGCGAGGTCACATAGGCCCGCAGGATGTCATAGGCATCCCCCATCCGGTCATTATCGCAGAGCAGCTTCAGAAAATCCCGGATCTGCGTGGGGAAGATCCGCTCGATCACAAGATGCCTGGAACGAAGCCCCACCGCGGGATTCTGCAGCTCCTCCAGCACCAGCGGGACGGTGTTTAAGATATCCAGCGTCTGGCTGACGGTGCTCCGGGAGATCTGCAGATCCTTCAGCATCACCACATATCTGTCGTCCTGCCGGATCATTTCATCACCCCTGCCTGTGTCAGGAAATCATTCATGATCTCCTCGTCCCGCTTGGCGCCGGCGCCGTTGGAGATGATCTGCATGGCAGCCTCCATCGCCAGGTCGGTGATCTGATGCTGCGCCTCCCTTATCGTCTTTTCCTTCGTCTCGGCGGCCACCTCATCCGCATGGCGGATGATCTCCTTTTCCTCAAGCCTCGCCGCCCTGACGATATCGTCATATTCCGCCTCGGCCTTTTCCCTGGACTTTTTCAGGATCTCCTCGCCTTCCTTTTCGGCGCCGGCCAGCGCCTCCTCATACTGACGCTTCAGGCTCTCCGCCTCCTCCTTCAGCTTTTCCGCCTGAGAGGCATCCTCCTTCAGCTTTTCCTCTCTCTTCTTCATGATCTCCGCAACGGGACGAAAAAGGAATTTCTTCATCAGAAGATAGAAGATGATCAGATTGATGATCGTAAAAACCAGATTCAGATCAAGACTTAACATTTATTCTTCCTCAACCCAGCAAAATGATGATCAGAAGCGCGATAACAAAGCCGTAAATGGCGGTGGCTTCCGCCAGTGCGCAGCCCAAAAGCAGGATCTTTGTGATATCCCCCTGGGCCTCAGGCTGTCTGGCCACGGATTCAGCGGCCTTTGCCGTGGCAATGCCGATACCGATGCCTGCCCCGATCCCCGTGAGCACTGCCACGGCAGCGCCGATTGCGATAAGTGAAGTCATGATTTGATGCCTCCTTTTTTCCTTTATTCCACCGCTTCCTTAATGAAAAGAGAAGTCAGAAACACAAAAACATAGGCCTGGATAAAGCCGTCAAAGAAATCAAAATAAAGACTGAAGGGGATCGGCAGTCCCACGGGCAGCACGAACTCGATCAGCTTCATCACGACAAAGGCCCCAAGCACATTGCCGAAAAGACGCATGCATAAGGACAGCGGCCTGATCACCAGCTCCAGGATATTGATGGGCAGCACCACGGGGATCGGCTCCGCAAAGCTCTTCAGCCACTTTACCGGCCCCTTTTTCCTAAAGCCCGCCCACTCGATGAGAAAGATGCTGATCAAAGAAAGCCCCACGGTCACATTCAGATCCTTCGTGGGCGGCTTAAAGCCGAAGATCCCGATGATATTGGCCAGGCCGATATAGATCAGCACGGAACCCAGAAACGGCGCGTACCGCTTCCCGTGCTCCCCGGTCATCCCTTCGATCAGGTTATTTAACGACTCCACCGCGCTTTCCAGCAGAAGCTGGCGTTTCCCGGGATTATCCACCCGCAGATTGCGGGTGAGCAGAATGGCGAGGAGCACCACCACGGCCATGATCACCCAGGTCACGACCACGGATTCCTTCACGCCGATGCCCGTCCCCGAGATCGTAAACACCGTGGCGCATTCAAGCTCCTCCTTTATCCTGGCGGCAAATTCACCCGTAGCCACCCCCCCCTTTCATCCGGACAGCCAAAGCAGCCACGCTGCTCGCAGCTTCACCGCTCATCATCCGTCATCATCCGTTCCGCTAAACCGCATATCATTGTATTATAATTCTCCCGTTTTTTGGCGTCAAGGTGAGGAAAGACTTCCCTTAAGGTATACTTTGTGTTATACTGTTAGCTCGTAGCAACGGTCATCTGCGCAGCGGCCGGAAAAAGCCGGCCGTTACAGGTGCATCAGTTGTTTTCTGCAGTTTCGGAAAACGGAGGCGATCATGGACAAAAGCAAGCTGCTCTCCATCGGCAAGGTGGCAAAGCTGAAAAATGTGAGCATCAAATCTCTCAGGTATTACGACAGCATCGGGATCCTGAAGCCCGCTTTTGTGAATATCGAAACGAATTACCGGTATTATTCCGAGGAACAGCTCTATCTTGTGGATGTGATCGGGCTCTGCTTAAAGCTGGGGATCCCGTTAAAAAGCCTCTCCGATTATGTGGAGGGGGATTCCATCCAGCTCCAGAAGCTTCTTTATGACTGCAAGGAGCTTGCGGAGACGCATATCCGCGGGATCCGCGATGCCTTTGAGGAGATGCAGCAGACGCTGGAAAAATACAGCAAAGAGACAGGGCTGGTGAAGCTTACCGCCAGCGAAAGAAGCGCGATCCCGGCAATGAAGAACCCGGAGGCCACCTCGGCCTATGCCGTGCCCAAGCCGGTAAGGACTCTCCTGCTGGTGGAGATGGCGGAGGACGCGATGCCGGAAAGCTACGGGCAGTATATCCTGCATCTGTTCGTAAAAGCCCAGATGCTTGCGCTGGATGCCGGCTATCCCTCAGGGATCTATTATGATTATGAGCACTATATCCACAGGCGCTATATGTTTCTGACGGTAAACTCCACCTTTTCGGATAATCCCAACGACCCCTTCTCGGAGCATTCGATCAAAGAAAAGATAAAGGAAGAAGCGGAATTTGACAGGCACAGCTTCCGTCTTGTGACGCTGCCCGCAGGCACCTGCTTTGTCAGCGAGCTGACCGCCCATCTGAAGAAGGAAGATCTGCCGGCGGAGGACTCCGCAAAAATACTGCCGCCTGAAATGGCGGCAGAATTGGAAGCATCCAGCACCTGGTTCCTTGAGGTCGATGTGATGGATGAACTGTTAAAACAGAAGGGCGTGCTCTACTTCCTGGAATACCCGCTCTTCAGTTAAGCTCCCTGACCCTTTTTCTTAAGGGGAGCACCATGGAGGGGGACACGGAAAGCTCATCGATCCCCATCCGGAGAAATTCTTCCGTCAGCGTCGGATCGGCGCCCAGCTCACCGCAGATCCCGATCCATTTGCCCTCCTTATGCGCGTTTTCCGCGGCCATCCCGATCATTCGGAGAATGGCGGGATGGTGTGTATCCAGAAAGCTCTCCAAGGTCTCGTTCATCCTGTCGATGGCAAGGGTATACTGGGTAAGATCATTTGTTCCCACGCTGAAAAAGTCCACCAGCTTTGCCAGCTCATCGCTGATCATCACGGCGGCAGGCGTCTCGATCATGATCCCCTGCGCGAACCGGGCATAGGGAATGTTTTCCTTTTCCAGCTCTTCCGCGCATTCCTCCACAATCTCTTTGATCCGTTTTACCTCGTCACAGGAAATGATCATCGGATACATCACGCTTAAATTGCCGTACACGGCGGCGCGCAGCAGCGCGCGGATCTGCGTTTTAAACATCTCCGGTCTGGTCAGGCAGACCCGGATCGCCCGAAGGCCGAGGGCGGGATTTTCCTCGTGGGGAAGCCCAAAATAATCCGCCTGCTTATCTGCGCCGATGTCACAGGTCCTGATCACGACCCGTTTGCTGTGCATTTCCTCAAGGGCCTTCCGATAGGCCTTAAGCTGCTCCTCCTCGGTGGGATAATCCTTCCTGCCCAGATAAAGAAACTCGCTGCGGAACAGCCCGATGCCGTCCGCATCAGCTTCCTTTACATATTCCAGATCCGAAACATTGCCGATATTCGCCGCGATCTCGATCCTGCGGCCTGACCGCGTGACGCTCTCCAGCCCCTTTACGGCGGCAAGGGCCGCTCTTTCCGCAGCCTGTCCGGCGATCCGCTCCTTCGTCTGCTTTATTTCCTCTTCTCCCGGCTCCAGGATCAGGAGTCCCTCATCGCCGTCCACGATCGCCGTGGCGCCCTCCCGGATATCCGCCGGAACAAAGGGCACCCGGATCAGCGCCGGAATATTCAGCATCCGGGCAAGAATGGCGGAATGGGAATTCGCCGAGCCCTCCGACATTACCAGCGCGAGTATCTTCGATTTGTCAAGGCCCACCGTTTCCCCGGGAGTAAGCTCCTTCGCAAGCACAATGGAGGGCTCCTGCAGCGTACCGCTTCCGCCCTTTCCCATCAGGATCCGGAGGAGTCTTTCCGCCACCTCCCGCACATCCTGCGCCCGCTCCCGCATATATTCGTCTTCCATTTCCGCAAGGAGCGCCGCCTGCTCTTTTCCCGCTTCTTCTGCGGCAAATTCGGCATTCACGCCCTCTTGCGCTATCTTTTCCGCGGCCAGGTCCGTGAGCTCCTCCAGCATCATCTGATGCGCTTCGAATACATCGGCACCGTCCTCACCCAGCTCCTCGAGCGCCTTGTCGTATAATGCCTGAAGCTCGTCCATCGCCCGGTCGGAGGCGGCCTTTAATCTCGCCTGCTCCTCTCCAGGGTCTGTGATCTGCCTTTTCTCCGCCTTCAGCGCGGCCTTCGTCAACAGGACCACCGGCCCCATGACCACTCCCCGGCAGACCGTTTTGCCCTTTAACCGGCTCATAGTGTCTCCTCGAAATAAGCCTTCACCCGGGAAAGCACGGCATCCTCGTCCTCCCCTTCCACCTTCACGATGATCTCATCGCCCTTTCTGGCGCCAAGCCCCATCACCGGAAGCAGCTTCTTCCCATCTGCCTCCTTATCTCCCTTTTGCAGCGTGATCTCCGCTCCTTCAATGGACTTCAGCTCCTTCACCAGATTCTTCGCGGGACGGGCGTGAAGCCCCACTTCGTCAGTGATCACATAGTGAAACGATTTCATTCGTTACCCCCTCTGAAAGTAGAATGTTAAGTAATGATATCGTTTATTATAAGTTATTTTCCGCGCTCATGTAAAGTCGCCCGATTTGTTGCGGCCGGGATTCTATGATACAATAACCGGGATGGAAAAAGAAGAATTCCTGGCGCTCCTCAGAAGCTGTCTTTCCGGCAGGCTGCCCCAGGGTGCGATTGAGGAGAGCGTTAGCTACTACGAGGATTATATCGACATCAGGCTCCGCAGCGGAGAGGAAAAAACGGCGCTTTTTACGCGTCTCGGCGATCCCAGGCTGATCGCCAGATCCATCCTCGGCGCAAACGGAAGAGAAGCAGAGCTGCCTGCGCGGCCCGGCCTGCTTTCCCGCCTTGCGGACCGGATCAGGCACTTCTGGAACAGCTTATGAGCGACTATGAACTGATCTGCCCCTGCCATTTCGGCATGGAGGCAGTGCTGAAAAAAGAGCTTACCGATCTGGGCTACCCGCCCGTGCGGACTGAGGACGGCAGGGTCTTCTTTAAGGGAGACGATGCCGCGATCCCGCGGGCGAATATCAATCTGCGGACGGCGGAGCGGGTGCTGCTTAAGCTGGGCACCTTTCCGGCCGCCACCTATGATGAGCTCTTTGAGGGTGTAAAGGCGCTTCCCTGGGGAGAGCTTCTGCCGAAGGATGCCGCCTTTCCCGTCGTCAAGGCAAGCAGCGTGAAGAGCCGGCTGTTTTCCCCTTCGGATATCCAGTCCATCGTGAAAAAGGCTGCGGTGGAGGGCATGAAGAAAGCCTGGCGGCTCACCTGGTTTCCGGAAACGGGGCCGGTCTTTCCGATCCGGGTGTTCATTCATAAGGACATGGCGGAAATAAGCCTGGATACCACCGGCGATTCCCTGCATAAGCGGGGCTACCGGAAGCTTGCCGGGCCGGCGCCCATCGCGGAAAACCTGGCGGCTGCGATCCTCCTTTACTCCTTCTGGAATAAGGAGCGGATCCTGGTCGACCCCTTCTGCGGAAGCGGCACCTTCCCGATCGAGGCCGCGCTGATCGCGGCAAACATCGCGCCCGGGAAAAACAGGGATTTCCGGGCGATGGCCTGGAACGGCCTTTTCCCGGACAACCTCTGGAAGCAGGCGCGGGAGGAGGCGGTATCGGGAGAGGACGACAGCGTCAGACCCCGTATCCGGGGCTATGATATCGACGGCGCCGTGCTGGAGACGGCCAGGAAGAACGCGAAGGACGCTGCCGTGGAGCATCTGATCCATTTTCAGAAACGGGATGTGGCACAGCTTTCCGGACAGGATGCCTGGGGCGTGATCTTTGCCAACCCGCCCTACGGCGAACGGATGAACGAAGGCTCCCTCCAGGCCCTCTACCGGACGCTGGGAGACCGCTTCAAGACGCTTCCCGACTGGTCGATGTATCTGATCACCGGCTATGAGGGGGCGGAAAAGGCACTGGGGCTCAAGGCCGCAAAAAACAGAAAGCTCTACAACGGCATGATAAAAACATATCTCTATCAGTTTTTGGGGCCAAAGCCGCCGAAAAGGAAAACGACTGATGAATAAGATAAAAAAGATCATCTTTGCAACGGAAAATCAGGGAAAGCTCCGGGAGATCTTGGAGATCGCCGGGGATCCGGCGCTCACCGTCATGACGATGGCGCAGGCCGGGCTTGCGGCAAAGATCGAGGAAAACGGAAAAAGCTTTACGGAAAATGCGCGGATCAAGGTAAACGCGCTGCCTGCGCTGCCGGACGCCGTCATCATGGGAGACGACTCCGGGCTGGAGATCGATCATCTGGGCGGTGAGCCCGGGATCTATTCCGCGAGGTATCTGGGCAGGGAAACGCCCTACCCGGAGAAAAACAGGATCATTCTGGATAAGCTGAAGGGCGTTCCCCCGGAAAAGAGAGGCGCCCGCTTTGTCTGCGCGATCGCGGCAAAGCTCCCGGACGGCACCGTGCTGGACACCCTTGGCGTGATGGAGGGCAGGATCGCCGATGAGATCCGCGGGGAAAACGGCTTCGGCTATGACCCCATCTTTTTTCTGCCCGAGCGCGGAATGACCTCCGCGGAGCTTTCCCCGGAGGAGAAAAACGCGATCAGCCACAGGGGAAAGGCCCTCAGGGAAATGCTTTCACGATTGGATGAGATCCTATGAAGGTACTGGTCATCAGCGATACCCACGGAAGGCCGGAGAACTTCCGCATTGTCTCTGCGCGGGAGGAGCCCTATGACCTGCTGATCCACTGCGGGGATCTCGAGGGCGATGAGGAGATGATCCGGATGATCAGCGGCTGCCCCTGCTTTATGGTGGCCGGAAACAATGACTTTTTCTCCTCCCTTCCTCCGGAGCAGGAGTTTCAGATCCTGGATAAAAAAGCCCTGCTGACCCACGGTCACCATTATTATGTTTATATGGATACCGCCCATTTATACAGAGAGGCTGTGCTGCGCCGGGCAGAGCTGGTCTTTTTCGGACATACCCATAAACCGCTGAT
>ODAI010449802.1_pt1 | contig 13935 bp, 8 predicted proteins | sample 1539321 | NCBI WGS metagenome assembly ODAI01 (sample SAMN02144231, study PRJEB22623) | gut metagenome | biome: sheep rumen | host: Ovis aries | place: New Zealand
CCTGTATTCGGTCGGCCCTTCGGGACTTATCTGCCTGTGGGCCTCCTTAGCAGGGGTTCCCGTGCTACGCACTCCACCCCTGCCTGTATTCTTATCAGCCCTTCGGGCTTTCGCAGCCTGCCTGTATTCTTATCAGCCCTTCGGGCTTTCGCAGCCTGCCTGTAATCTTGACACCCCTTCTTTTGCGCAAAAAAACTTGTATGCCAGGCCATCTGCAATATTATCCCAAAAAAATATTGCAAGTTTTATGCATAATTCAGAAAAAAGCAGTAATTTTGCAGGCAAGTCTGAAAAACTTTACCTGAATGACTTAAAAACCTACGAAAAATGAAATCGCAGAAAAAATATATTTCCGGGCTGTTGTGTCTCGTGATTGTCGTTGGACTCTTCTCGCTTCTTGGCTGGCGCATGGGAGCTGCCCAAATGCTGAACACCGTGATGCACACAGCTCATGACCTGTTGCTGAACACCTGCTTCTACTTGATGGCCATCTGCGTGCTGACGGGTGCCGTCGGCAAGGTGTTTGTGGAGTTTGGCGTTGTTGACCTGCTCGAAAAGCTTCTCCGCCCGCTGATGCGCCCGTTGTTCAATCTTCCGGGTGTAGCGGCTCTGGGTGCCGTGCTGACGTTTCTTTCCGATAATCCAGCCATTATCACACTCTCGAAGGACAAGCGGTTCAGCAGTTATTTCAAGAAATACCAGTTCATTTCGCTCACGAATTTCGGAACGGCATTCGGCATGGGGCTGATTGTCATCATTTTCATGATTGGTCAGGGCTATTTCGTTGAGCCGTTGCTGGGGCTGTTTGGCGCGTTTTGCGGCTGCATCGTCTCGACGCGTCTGATGCAGTTCTTCATTCTAAAGAGCCACCCTCAGTTTGCTACCGAGCAGGCCACAGATGCAGCCGAGGGACAGGCCACACTGGTGCCAGAGATTGAACACGAACAACCCAAGTCGCTCTTCGTGCGGATTCTGAACTCACTGCTCGACGGAGGCCGCTCGGGTGTCGACATCGGCATGGCCATTATTCCCGGCGTGCTGATCATTTCAACGCTTGTGATGGTGCTGACGTTCGGTCCCTCAGCCGACGGAACCTACACGGGTGCCGCCTACGAGGGAACGCAAGTGCTGCCTTGGCTGGCCTCGAAGCTGGACTGGCTGTTCCAATGGCTGTTCGGATTCACCGACCCCCACCAGATAGCATTCCCCATTACCGCGCTTGGTGCCGTCGGTGCAGCGCTGGGACTGGTGCCTGGCTTCATCGCCAACGGCTGGGTCGACGGCAATGCAATAGCAGTTTTCACGGCCATCGGTATGTGCTGGAGCGGTTTTCTCAGTACTCATACAGCCATGCTCGACTCGCTGGGCTACCGCCAGCTCACCTCAAAGGCCATCCTTTCTCACACCATTGGTGGTCTTGCGGCCGCAATCGTGGCCCATTGGTGCTGCATGCTGTTGCTCTAAGTTTCCAAGCATCATGGAGAAATTGCACAGGCCATTGTCCGAAGACAAGGGAAAATCTTCGCGTCAAAAAAATAAATTAACAACAAAAAATAGCCACAAAAGGCAGGATATTCAGAAAAAAATCTTATCTTTGCATTCGTATGAGTGTGCAAAGATTTTTTTATGTCTTAACGTTGGTACTGATGTTGGCCACACTGAAGGCTGAGGGCAAGGCGAGGAAAGACTCCCTGCTCCTTGAACGCATCTTCAGTTACGGCGAATCCATCGACACGGCAGGCATTGCCGAGTCGAGCACGCATGCCTATCAGCGCTTCTTCTTCAGCACCGACAGGCGCACTCCCTTCCTCATGGCTGTGCCCACGATGTATGCCGTGGCTCATGGCGGCGCCCGACAGTTTGCCGGCGAATTCTACGACAAGCTGACCTTTAAGGCCCTTGGCGAGTACACGTCGAAGCGGTTGCTGCAGACCAACACCATTCCGCACAAGCGGAAGACGATGCCCACCCTGCTGCAATACCTCACGCCCGAAATCTACAACGAGACCGTTCTTGATGGTAATCTTCTCTCACCCTTCCACCGAAAGAACCGCCGCTTCTACCGCTATCGGCAAATCGACATGCGCAACGGTCTGTTCAAGATTACCTTCAAGCCGAAGGTGGACAACACGCAGTTGCTCTCCGGCCGCGCCACGTTCGACCCAGCCACAGGGCGCATCATCTCGACCGACCTCTACGGCGAATTCGACATGCTGCGCTTCCGCCTGGAACTGACCATGGGCGACGAAGGCGTGAAGAGCCTCCTGCCGGTGAGATGCCAGCTGTATGGGCGATTCAAGTTCATGGGCAGCAAGTTCTCGGCCCGCTATCTCTGCATCTACGACCTTGACAACGCAATTGCCGACTCGCTGGAAAACGTGCAGGACCAGGCTCTGATGGACCGTGTCCGGCCTGAGCCCCTTCCTCCCGAAGAAGCGGCCGTCATTGGCAAATACTTCGAAAGGCAGGCCGAGCTCGCCGCAGAGAGAGACTCCCTGAAGCTGACAACACCCGAGAAACGCCACAAGAACCTGGCAAAGACCATTTTCTGGGACATTCTTGGCGACCACATGCTGAACCGAGTGAAGTCGAAGTTTGGCAGCAACGACCAGGGCTACCTGCGCGTCAACCCCATTCTGAACCCGCTCTACTTCGGCTACAGCAACCGAAAAGGAGTTGTCTACAAGTTCGACATTCGTGCCGGCTATGGCTTCACACCCAATCGCGACATCACGGCGCGGCTGAAGGCTGGCTACAGTTTCCGGCAGAAGCAAATCTATGTCAAGGTACCGCTGCACTTCAACTACAACAAGCGGCGCCACGCCTTCTTTGCCATCGACCTCGACCACGGCCACCACACCTACAACAACGAAATTGCGGCCGACATGCCCGAGGCCATTCTGGACTCGGTGGCTGGGCTAGGATGGCGGCTGGACTATTTCCGCGACACCTTTGTGAAAATATATAACAACTACGACATATCCGACAACTGGAGCTTCAACGCCGGCTTCACCTATCACCGGCGGCAGGCCCTGCACCCGCAGGCATTCAGGATTGCAGGCATCAGAGACAACTACCGGTCAATGGCACCGCGGCTTGAAGTGCAGTACAGGCCAATGGGATGGAAAGGGCCGGCCATCACCTTCGACTACGAACGCGGCATCAAGGGATTCCTGAACTCAAACACTGAATATGAGCGGCTGGAGATTGACGGCTCCTACATTCACTACCTGCCCCGACTGCAGTCCGTATCCATGCGTTTCGGCGCCGGACTCTACACCTTCAAGGGTGGCAAACAGTACTTCCTGGACTTCACCAACTTCAGAGAAAACAACCTGATTGGCGGCTGGGAAGACTACTGGAGCGGAGAGTTCGAACTGTTGCGTAGCTCTTGGTACAACACCTCGCGCTACTATCTGCGGGCCAACGGCACCTATGAGTCGCCGCTGCTGATCATCAGCCATCTGCCCTGGATTGGCCATTACATTGAAAAAGAGCGATTCTATCTGGGTGCAGTGTTGGCAGAAGAGCTGCAGCCCTATGTTGAATTCGGCATTGGCGTCACGACCCGCGTGCTGACGCTTGGCGCCTTCATCGGCAACAAGAACGGCCACTTCGAGCGCATTGGAGGAAGAATAGGATTTGAACTTTTCAGGAGGTGGTGACCCGCCGAACGCTCAGCACATCGCACACCCCTCGAAGCCCAGTTGCGGGAAAACTTGAAAACAGAAGAAAAACATTAAGTCATGAAAGAAGAAACCAGAAAACCACTCGTTGTCTACAAGGCCAGCGCCGGAGCGGGAAAGACCTTCCGACTGGCACTTGAGTACATAAAACTACTCATCAACGATCCCGGCAGCTATCGCCACATTCTAGCCGTGACCTTCACCAACAAGGCTACGGAGGAGATGAAAAACCGCATTCTCACACAGCTTTACGGCATCAGCCGAAACTTGGAGGATTCAGACACGAAGAGCTACGTGGAACTCATCAAGAAGGAGTGCGGCCACGAGGAGGCCTTGATACGCCGAAATGCCGGCATCGCGCTCAACAACCTGCTCCACAACTACAGCTATTTCCGTGTGGAAACCATCGATTCCTTCTTCCAGAGTGTGCTCAGAAACCTTGCCCGCGAGTTGGAATTGTCGGCCAACCTGCGGCTGGAACTCAACGACAAGCAGATTGGAGAACAGGCCGTCGACGAAATGATTGAAAGCCTGAGCACGACCAGTGCCGAGCTGAAATGGATTCTGGACTACATACGAAGCAACATCGACGACGACAAGGGGTGGAACGTGATTGACCAAATCAAGAGCTTCGGCGAAAACATCTTCAAGGACATCTATAAGCAAGACCGAAAGCAACTCACCGAAACCCTGCATCAGAAGGACTTCTTTGAAACCTACGTCGGCCAGCTGAGGATAATCAGACAGCAGGCAGCCGAGAAGATGAAAAGCTACGGCGAGACGTTTTTCCGCCGAGTCACGGAACGAGGGCTGTCAGAAAAAAGTTTCACTGGCGGCCTGAAAGGCGTGCCGGGCTATTTCCTGAAGCTGCAGAACGGCAACTTCAGTGATAAGCTACTGCTCACCAAGACCATTCAGGAGGCACTCACCGACCCCAACAAATGGCTGAAGAAGGCTGACCAGAAAGAGTCGTCGCCAGTCTATCAGGCTGTCAACGAAGAATTCCAGTCACTGCTCCAAGAATCGGAACAGACGCGCAAGAAGAACTTCCTGCTCTACATGTCGGCCGACCTGACGCTGCGCCACATGAACCAGCTGCGCCTCCTGAACAGCATCGATTCCTTTGTTCACGAATCAAACAAGGCCACGAACCGATTCCTGCTGAGCGACACGCAAGTGCTGCTGAACTCACTCATCAGCGACAGCGACTCGCCCTTCATCTTTGAAAAGATTGGCTCGCAGCTGCAACACATCATGATCGACGAATTCCAGGACACCAGCTCCATTCAGTGGAAAAACTTCATGGTGCTGCTGAAGAACTGCATGAGCCAGACGGACTCGCACAATCTGATTGTCGGCGACGTGAAGCAGAGCATCTACCGCTGGAGAGCCGGCGACTGGCAACTGCTGAACAACATCGAACGGGTGTTCACCCCTGACGAGCTTTACTCGACCGACCTCTCCTACAACCGGCGTTCGGCAACCAGAATCATCAAGTTCAACAACGCCTTCTTCGACAAGGCCGTTTCAGCTGAAAGCAATGCCATCAGTGAAGAAAATGCCGAAGGCGCCGAGCAAATCAGGCAGGCATACAAGTATGTCGAACAGATTATTCCCGAGGAAAAAGCGGATGTGGACAACGGTTATGTCAGCATCGACCTCCTTCCGAAAACAAATTACAAAGAGGAAACCATGCTGGCCGTCAAAACACAGATTGAGGCACTGCTGGAAGCTGGCGCCGAAGCAGCCGACATCGCCATTCTGCTGAGGTCGAACCCCAACATTCAGGCCATTGCTGACTATCTGATGCGCGAACTGCCCGAAGTGAAACTGGTTTCCGACGAGGCTTTCCGCCTGGATGCCTCACCAGCGGTGAACGTCATCGTCGAAGCAATGCGAAGCCTGGCGAACCCTAAAGACAATATCTGCAAGGCTTTCCTGGCCAAGAACTACCAGCAGCACATCCTCGGTCGAGATGTCGCCGTGAGCGAAATCTTCGATGACATTGAGCAATTGGACCAGTTCTTGCCCCATGAGTTCACCCGAGATCCTGAAGGGCTGCGCTCGCTGCCCGTCTACGACCTGGCCGAACGGCTGTACACCATTTTCAATCTCTCGGCACTACCCTCGCAAAGCGCCTACATCTGCACCTTCTACGACCAGCTGCGCAAATTCCTCGCCGACGGTCTGCCCGACATGAACTTGTTCCTTGACGCGTGGAAGGAAACCATCTGCTCGAAAACCATTCAGAACGATGGAGCTGAAGGCATCAGACTGCTAACCATCCACAAGAGCAAGGGACTGGAATTCAAGCATGTCATCCTGCCCTTCTGCGACTGGAAACTGGAACGAACAAACCTGATTTGGTGTAAACCCGACGAAAAGGAAAAACCATTCAACAAACTGCCGCTGATTCCCATCGACTTCAGCGCAGGTTCAATGCGTGGCACCGTTTTCGAAAGCGACTACCTGGAAGAACATCTGCAAAACACGGTCGACAACATGAATCTGCTGTATGTGGCGTTCACGCGTGCCGTCAGCAGTCTCCATGTCATTGGCCGCACCGAAGCCACAGGCACCCGCTCAGCCACCATCGAGTTGGTTCTCGGCGAAGTCCAGCAGGCGCTCACCGATTCCACACTCACCGAAACCGACGAAGGCCGCTTGCATTTCGAATACGGCTGTCTGACCATAGAGAAGGAGGAGAAGAAAAGCTCCAAAAACATCTTCAGGCAGAAGTCGGAAGCCATCGACGTGGATGCAAGCTCGAAGGAGGCACACTTGGAATTCAGGCAGAGCAACGCGAGCCGCAACTTCGTGAGCAACGACGAGGACGACGACAAGCAGAAGAGCTATATTGAACTAGGAATGGTCATGCACGAGATTTTCTCGACCATACGCAACCGCGCCGACATTCCCGCCGCCCTGGCCCGATTGGAAGCCGGCGGAGTGATTTATGACGGGCTCATCACAAAGCAGCGACTGCTGGAAATGCTGCACAAGCGGCTGGAAGACCCTCGTGTGGCCGACTGGTTCTCAAGTCGCTGGCAACTGTTCAACGAGTGCACAATCCTGACCATCAATCCCGAGACCGGCGAAGTGAAGGAAAAGCGCCCCGACCGCGTCATGACAGATGGCCGGCAAACCATCGTCGTCGACTTCAAGTTCGGCAAGCCTAACGAAGACTACAGAGGTCAGGTGATGGACTACATGGGTTATCTCAAAGACATGGGCTATCAGAATGTGAAAGGCTATTTGTGGTATGTTTACAGCAACAAAATTCAAGAAGTATGAACAAGACGTTTCTCAACCGCGTAGCAAGCGACCTCATTAATAGATTCGGGACAAATCTTTCCCGAGTGGCCGTAGTTTTCCCCAACAAGCGTGCATCGCTTTTCATGAACGAGCACCTGGCACGAGAGGCAGGAAAGCCCATCTGGAGCCCGGCCTATACGACCATCAGCGAATTGTTCCGCAAGCATTCGGAAACAGAAGTCGCCGACCCCATCAAGCTCGTGACCGACCTGCACAAGGTTTTCACTGGCATCACGGGCAAGGAAGAAACCCTCGACCAATTCTACGGTTGGGGCCAACTGCTCATTTCCGACTTCGACGACATCGACAAGAACATGGCCGACGCTTCGAAGGTGCTGGCCAACGTCACCGACCTGAAGGAACTTGACGACCTTTCCTATCTTAGCGAAGAACAGAAGGAACTTCTCAGCAAGTTCTTCAGCAATTTTTCGCTCGACCAGAACACGGTGCTGAAGAAGCGCTTCCTGAGCATCTGGAAGAATCTCTTCAACATCTACACTGCCTTCAACGAAAAGCTCCAGAGTCAGCAACTGGCTTACGAAGGTGCACTCTACCGGCAGGTGGCAACCAGCGAAAAACTCGTACTCGATTACGACGTCTACGTCTTCGTGGGCTTCAACATGCTTCAGAAAGTCGAGCAACACTTGTTCAGCAGAATCATGAACGAAAGCCAAGCCCTGTTCTATTGGGACTTCGACGACTACTACATGCACGGAAGCGAGAGCGGACATTTCATACAGCAATACCTTCCCCACTTCCCTAACGCATTGCCCAATGATGACCCCATCTACGACAACTTCTCGAAAGCGAAGGACATGACCTACATCGCAGCCGCCACCGAGACTGCCCAGGCACGCTATGCGGCCCAATGGCTCAGGGAACCTGGCAAGAAACGCATCGAAGACGGACGGCACACGGCCATCGTCCTATGCGACGAATCGCTGCTGCCCTCAATTGTCCACGCCCTGCCTGAAGAGGTCGGAAAGGTCAACATCACAACGGGCTATCCGCTTTCGCTGTCGCCATTTGCCGCACTCGTCAACCATCTCATAGCCTTACAGACTGATGGTTACGACCGCCAGAACCAGCGCTACCGACTGCCCTTCGTGCTGAGGGTGCTGCGCCATCCGTATGGGGTCCACGTTTGTCAGAAAAACCTCGAACTCATCGAGAAGCTCACCAAGGACAGCATCTTCCGTCCAACGCGTGAGGTCCTGTCCGAATTCGATGCTGAGCAGATTCTTTTTGAAGACGTTTACAACGGCGAGACTTCGCCAACGCTTTCCCTCGCGCAATGGTTGTGCAACATTCTAGTCCACATCGGCAAGGAAACAAAGCAGATTGAAGACCCATTCTTCCAGGAGTCGCTCTTCCGAACCTACACCCTCGTCAACCGTCTGCTCTCTCTCATTGAGGCCGGCGACCTGGTTGCCGACATAACCACCTTCCGCCGGTTGCTCTGGCAGCTGCTGCAATCAGCAACGATTCCATTCCACGGAGAACCGGCTGAAGGAATCCAAATCATGGGCGTACTCGAGACGCGCAACCTCGATTTCGACCACGTCCTCATCCTTTCCTGCAACGAAGGCAACATGCCCAAGAATGTGAATGACGCTTCGTTCATTCCATATTCCGTCCGAAAGGCGTACGAACTGACAACCATCGACCACAAAGTGGCCATCTACGCTTATTACTTCCACTCCATCCTGCAACGAGCCACGGATGTAACCATCTGCTACAACAATTCAACTGAAGATGGAAACCGAGGAGAAATGAGCCGCTTCCCGCTTCAGTTCATGGTCGAGAACCCACACCAGAAAATTCGCCAGGCCATTTTCCGGTCGCCCCACGACACAACGGTTGCTGAACCCCACGAGATTTCAAAGGATGCCGCCATTCAGGAACGCCTCAAGAACCTCAAGTACCTTTCACCGACCGACATCGGCCGCTACCTGCGTTGCCCGCTTCAGTTCTACTTCGACAAGGTTGCCGGCCTTAGCGAGCCTGACAGCATTGAAGACGACAATATTGACCATCGCACGTTCGGAAACATCTTCCACCGCGCGGCACAGCTCATCTATGAGGGAATGCCCGCAACGGTCACTGCCAACCTTTTGCAAGCCATCCTCAACGACCCACATGCTCTGGCGGGCTATGTCGACCGGGCTTTCAACGAGGTTGTTCTCGGCATGCGTGGTGAGAAGACGCCCCGAAATCCTCAGATTCATTACAACGGGCTGCAGCTCATCAACCGCGATGTGATTATCTTCTATCTCCGCCAGCTTCTGAACCTCGACCTGAAGCTCACGCCGTTCTCGATTCGTGGTTGTGAAAAAAGGATTTTCATTCCCGAAGGCCGATTCCCCAAGCCCATTAAGGGTGTCATCGACCGACTGGATGCCGTCACAAACAGTGACGGAACCACCTGCATTCGCGTGGTTGATTACAAAACGGGCAAGACCACGCAGCAGGCCATATCGAGCGTGGAGGACATCTTCCGACCGGAATTCCTCAAGAAGAAACACACCGAATACTATCTGCAGACGATGCTTTATGCATGCATCGTTGCCGACTCACCAGAACTGAATCCTCAGCATCTGGCCGTCAGTCCTGCCCTGCTCTTTGTCCAACACACGGGCGAGGGCAGTAAAGACCCCACACTTGAAATCGACAAGACAAAGATCACGGACATCAATGCCTATGCAGCGGAATTCGAGACCTGCCTTCGAAACCTCATGAACGAGATGTTGAACCCGGAGGTCGCATTCACCCCGACCGACGACCGGACCCGTTGCGATGATTGCCCGTTCAAGAAGATTTGCTATTCATAACGGCTGATGCGTCAAAGCCAAGCACCAGCTGACATTAACAAATAAAAACCACGAAACATGGACACAACAATTTTTGCGAAAATCATAGCCGAAGCGCTTTCGCTAAGAGAGGGGGCCGTAGCCAATACGATGACACTTCTGGACGAGGGAGCCACGATTCCTTTCATCGCGCGTTACAGGAAGGAACGGACGGGAGGGCTTGACGAAGTGCAAATAGGGCACATCAGCGACCACTACGAGCGTCTTCGCGAACTTGCCAAACGCAAGGAAACCATCCTGAAGACCATCAACGAACAGGGCAAGCTCACCGAAGAACTTCAGCGAAGAATCGAAGCCACATGGAACGCAACAGAGCTGGAAGATCTCTACATGCCCTTCAAGCCACGACGAAGGACACGCGCACAGGTTGCCCGTGAGCAAGGGTTGGAACCGCTGGCTCAAATCATCTTGCTGCAACGCGAGCAGAACATCGAGGCAGCAGCACGAAGATTCGTGAAGGGCGACACCATCACGACAACCCAACTGGCAATTTCGGGGGCTCATGACATCATTGCCGAAATGATAAGCGAGGACGCGCAAGCACGCCAGCGCCTTCGCAACACATTCCTGCGCGAGGCCTGGATCACCTCAAAAGCCGTGAAAGCAAAGATGGGTGAGGAAGGCGCATCGAAATTCCGCGACTACTTCGACTTTTCTGAACCGCTCCGACGCTGTTCGGGCAACCGGCTGCTGGCCATGCGAAGGGGCGAAAGCGAAGGATTCCTGCGCGTGAATCTGAGCGTTGACGACGAGGAGGCCATGGAGCGCCTCCGCCGCCAGTTCGTGCGGGGTCGCGGACGTTGCAGCGAATTGGTTGCCGAAGCAGCCGACGACGCCTACAAGCGCCTGCTGGAACCTTCCATAGAGAACGAGACTGCTGCAACGGCGAAGGTGAAGGCTGACGAGGAAGCCATCGGAGTGTTTGCCGAAAACCTGCGCCAGTTGCTGCTCGACGCTCCCCTGGGACAAAAGCGCGTGATGGGTGTTGACCCTGGAATCCGCACGGGGTGCAAGGTGGTATGCCTTGACGCACAAGGAAACCTCCTGCACCACGAGGTTGTCTTTCCCTTCCCGCCAAAAGGAACACGCATGCAAGCAATGCTTCAATTCCGCGAGATTACCGAGAAATATGCAGTCGAAGCCATCGCCGTGGGTAACGGAACGGCCAGCCGCGAAACCACAGAAATACTGCGACAGGGGGCTGACTCCGTGCCTGTGTTTGTGGTGAGCGAGGACGGAGCCTCCATCTATTCGGCCTCGAAGATTGCCCGCGAGGAATTTCCGGATGAAGACGTTACCGTGAGGGGTGCCGTTTCGATTGGCCGCCGTCTGATGGACCCGCTGGCCGAATTGGTGAAAATCGACCCGAAGAGCATCGGCGTAGGTCAATATCAGCACGACGTTGACCAAGCAAAACTGAAAAAGAGCCTCGACACAACGGTTGAGAGTTGCGTGAACCTGGTGGGAGTGAATCTCAACACGGCATCACAGCACCTGCTGACCTACGTCAGCGGACTGGGCCCAGCCTTGGCAAAGAATATCGTGGATTACCGACGCGAGAACGGGGCCTTCACCTCACGCGCACAACTGAAGAAGGTGCCGCGCCTCGGAGCCAATGCCTTTGAGCAATGTGCAGGTTTCCTGCGAATTCCTGACGGGCGCAACCCATTAGACAACACGGCCGTTCATCCAGAACGCTACGCCTTGGTTGAACAGATGGCGAAGGACGCCGGATGCACCTTGGCCGAACTGATCAAGGACAAAGAGCGGCAGAAGCGAGTCGACCTGAAACGCTATGTCACGGCCGAAGTAGGCATCCCGACCCTGACCGACATCATGCACGAGTTGGAAAAACCTGGGCGCGACCCGCGAGGCGAGGCTGAAATGTTCGAGTTCGACAGCAGAGTGAAAGAGATTGGCGACCTGCAAGTGGGCATGCTCCTGCCGGGCATCGTGACGAACATCACGAAGTTCGGCTGCTTCGTCGACATCGGCGTTCATCAGGACGGCCTGGTTCATGTGTCGCAACTTGCCAACCGCTACGTCAGAGATCCCAACGAAGTCGTCAAGTTGCATCAGCATGTCGAGGTGAGAGTGACCGAGGTCGACCTCCAACGCGGCCGCATCTCGCTCAGCATGAAGAAGTAGGCCACCCATCTGGAAACCCAAAACGCAAAAAGGAGCAGCACCCACAGTTGGATGTTGCTCCTTTTAAATGTTCAGAAGTATGTTCGTTGCTTACTTCACCTTCTCGACGATGGCCTTGAAAGCCTCGGGATTGTTCATGGCGAGGTCAGCCAGAACCTTACGGTTGATTTCGATACCGTTCTTGTGCAGAGCACCCATCAACTGGGAATAGCTCATACCTTCCAGACGAGCAGCAGCGTTGATACGCTGAATCCACAGAGCGCGGAAGGTGCGCTTCTTATTGCGACGGTCGCGATAGGCGTAGGTGAGACCCTTCTCCCAAGTGTTCTTGGCTACGGTCCAAACGTTCTTGCGAGCTCCAAAATAACCCTTAGTAAGTTTCAGAATACGAGTTCTGCGTGCCTTCGAGGCAACATGATTTACTGATCTTGGCATAATTCTTTCTTCTTTTAACGTTCAACAAAAGGGTTTACATTTAACGGAGGCAGAGCAAGTCGCGCACCTGCTTCATGTTCGTCGGGTCGACGATGGCAGAGTGAACGAGGTTACGCTTCTGTTTCTTTGTCTTCTTAGTCAGAATGTGACTGTGATAAGCGTGGTTGCGCTTGATCTTTCCTGTTCCGGTAAAGCGGAAACGCTTCTTAGCACCGGAGTTTGTCTTTACTTTTGGCATTGTTTTGTTTGTTTTTAATTGTTATTAATGGCGGCGGCAACGCATATACCGGGCGTTACGCACCTTCTTTTTCTTTTACGATTTCGGATTGTCGAATTTTACGACTCTCCCTCTTCTGCTTTCAATTTCTTCAGCAAGTCCTCGCCGCCTTTGGCATTAGCCAGCAGTCCGTTAGCAGCGGCACTGGCCTCGGCCTCCTGCTCCTGAGCGGCCTTTGCCTCAGCTTCGCGGCGCTCGTTGTCGCGTTTCTGCTGGCTTTTCTTGGCCACACCAGCTTTCTTGGGTGCAAGGAAGAGGAACATTTTCTTGCCTTCGAGGCGGGGCAGCTGCTCAACCTTGGCATATTCCTCGAGGTCGTTTGCAAAACGCAGCAGAAGAACCTCGCCCTGCTCCTTGAACAGGATGCTGCGACCGCGGAAGAACACATAAGCACGCACCTTGTTGCCTTCTTCGAGAAATTCCTTGGCGTGTTTCAGCTTGAAGTTGTAGTCGTGGTCGTCAGTCTGAGGTCCGAAGCGAATTTCCTTCACCTCCACCTTCACCTGCTTGGCCTTCATTTCCTTCTGGTGCTTCTTCTGCTGATAGAGGAACTTGCTGTAGTCAATGAGACGACAAACGGGCGGCTGGGCATTGGGAGAAATCTCCACGAGGTCGACGCCTTGTTGGCGAGCCATGTCAAGAGCCTGTTTGGTAGGCATGACGGTGGAACCTTCATCGCCTACGATACGTACTTCCCGAACGCGAATTTGCTCATTCACGCGGTACTGATTCTTCATTTTGTCGTTCTTCATTAACTATTTTTAATTGTACAATTTTGCTAAACGGCTGCAAAGTTAGTGAAAATTAGCGGATTGGACAAATTTTTCAGTCAATTTTTTTCGATATTTTCAACATTTAAATACATTTATGCCTCTTTTCCCGTTTTCTGCCTTTTCTAAAGGGGGCAACAGGGGTTGGAGAAGGGGTAAGCAACAGGTGCGTCGTTCCCAAACATGAAGGCAATAACATTTGGCAATAATATAGCAGATGACCTGGCATACTCGGAAGGTGCTTAATGTCACAAAGTCACAAAGTCACAATGTCACAAAAAAATTGGGAATAATATAGCAGATGACCTGGCATACAAGTTTTTTTTGCGTAAAACCCCGAAGGGGTGTTAAGATTACAGGCAGGTGGTGGAGCAAAGCGAAACCCCTGCTAAGGAGGCCCACAGGTATATAAGTCCCGAAGGGCCGACCGAATA
>ODAI012237396.1_pt1 | contig 13934 bp, 10 predicted proteins | sample 1539321 | NCBI WGS metagenome assembly ODAI01 (sample SAMN02144231, study PRJEB22623) | gut metagenome | biome: sheep rumen | host: Ovis aries | place: New Zealand
CGTCAGCTTCGGCATCGGCTCGTTCGGCATGTCGGTTGACGCAAAGATGGCCATGACCATGGGCCTGGTGAACACCGCCGCCGAGATGGGCGACGTGTCGTTCAAATCAACCACCATCGACTTCTTCTTCGACTATCAGGCCCGCCTGAAGGTATGCGCCTGGGCCTACGCCGGCATCGACCTCTGGATAGCCAAGGCTGTGGCCGGTGTGCGCGGCGGTGCCTGCATCGACCTGCACAGCCGTTCCTATGTAACCAAGGGCCAATCCGGCATGAAGACCACGCTGCAGGCCAAGATGGAAGCCTTCGCCGAGGCACGCTTCCTCTTCTGGTCAGCCAAGAAGACATGGCCCATCTTCAATGTCTATAAGGAATACCTGGTACCCAACAATCCATCGAACCCCTTCCACCCCTCGAACCCCGAGCCTATCTTCTCTTTGAGCCGACAGAACGTGACGAAGAGCTACAAGAAGCTGAGGCGCAAAGTGATAGCCGACCTCGGTACACCTATCATATCTAATGTGAACGGCATGGCTCGGCCCGACTATCTGTTTGGCGGTGAGTCGCTGCTGTTCAACAACCTCAAGACAGCCAGCAACTACAACGACGACCGCCTGCAACTGTACAACAACGGCAGCAAGGACGACCTCGTCAGCACAGGCATCAACGCCCCGATGTACGACTTCTCTGAGGCGCACAACGACAACGGTATGGAGGTCGTGGCCTTCGAGCAGATAAAGGAAACCATCGACGGCTCGGCACTGGATGCCATGTCGGAGAACGACCAGACGAAGAACGTGACTGAGAAGAGCGAGATTCACGTAGCCATGCGTCAGAATGGTGGCGCGTGGACGACTCAACCCGTAGGCACCTACTGGGGTAACATCGGTTGCGTCACACCCGCCGTTGCCGTACAGAACGACGGAAAGGCCGCTGTCATCTGGCAGCAGGGCGTGGCCAAGTTCAACAACGAAGGAAGCCGCTACATCGACGGCAGCCTGATGCTGAGCCGCTACGACGGAAGCAGTTGGGGCGAACCAATAGAAATCAAGCGTCTGCACCGCCGCAGCGTGCCCGCCGACTACCAGCTGAGCATGAAGAATGACAGCATCCTCGTGATGATGACCCTGCAGCAGGATGTGGAGAACGAGGAGAAGCAGGCCACGGTGGTCTATGTCAACATTTCGCCCGAGAACAAGGTTCGCGAACGCTATACACAAGTTGAAGGTGTCAATCCGCAGATGGTGAGCGTGAACGGCGCTAACCTCGTAGGCTACATCAAGACGAACGAGAGCGGCCGCGACGTGGTGCTGAACACGGTGAACATGAAGGGCGAGCCTACGGGCAAGCTCTCCGGCTCATTAGGCATGAACAAGCGCACGGTGAACGACTACAGACTTGTGGTAGAGGACGAAGCCACCGACCTGGAGGACGTGGCCCTGCTCTGGAGCCAGAGCGACCAGGAAACGACTGACAACGAAGACGGTACGACGACGGTCAACATAAAGAACCGCGTCTATGCCTCTAAACTGTGCAGCCACGACAAGATGCTCTACTTCTCTACTCCCGTCGAGGTGGCTACGATGCCCGACGATGTCAGCCTCGCATCGATGGACGGCTACCTGAGCGACCGCGACATGAAGGTGGCCTACTGCGTCACCAATGAGCAGGACGGCGGTGCCGTGCTGGAGAACAACATCGTCTTCGACAACGACATCGACCACAGGGCGAACTTCAATGCCTACGAAGTGAAAAACGACAGCCTGGTGCCCTTCACCATCACCGTGGCCAACAACGGCTTCCAGCCTATCGGAAGCGTTGACGTCACGATGAAAGGCGAGACCATCAGCCACGATGTGCTGATCATGCCGCAGGAGAAAGGCGAACTGACAGTTTACTATCCCGTGGACGATAACTTCGATGGCACCATCGACTATGACCTGTCGGCCAACTTCATTGCCGGTAACAGCAATGCCCTGAAAGTCCGTCGCAACAGAGCTGCGTCCAAGGCTCCGCGCCGCGTCGTCAGCCAGAATGGCACGCAGCTGAACGTGCGTCAGGTGGATATGGCCCTTAAGGTGCTGAGCAAGAAGTCCGATGACAACAAGACGACCATTGTGGCCGAGGTGAACAACGCTTCTCTGTTGCCTCTGGCCGACGGCATGACTGTTAAGGTGGGACTCTACAACTCGCCAGTCGTTGATGAGAACGCCACCAGCTATGCCGAGGCAACCGTCAAGGCTTCCGACCTCTACGATGCCGACGCAAAGCAGAACAAGGTGAAGATTGTCACGCTGACGCTCAACAGACCCGAATTCAATCAGGTGCTCTATCTGCACACCACTCCCATGCAAGGCAGCGAGCGGGTAAAGGACGTGCGCCCGGCGAACAACGTGCTGCCCGTCAGCGTCGTGGGCCTCGCCGACTGGTACACTGGCATCAACCATCCTTCTGTCCAGACCGAAGGGACGAACTCCTCGAACGGAACGCTGGACAAGCAGTCATCAAATCTCTATGACCTGCTTGGCCGACCGGTGAAATCGCCAGCCAGGAGAGGTATTTATGTGCGCAAGGGCAAGAAGGAAGTGATAAAATAAAGAGCCTTAGCCCCTGACATGTAATAGAATACGAAAGCATCCTTCGCTACTCATGGCCGAAGGATGCTTTCTTTATTTACGACCACGAACTGATTCTTACAACCACTAATTACACGAATAATCTTAAACTCTGAAACCCTGAAACTCTGAAACTCTGAAACTGTCGTTAAACGTTAACCATTAAACATTACCCGTTATTTCACCTTTTCACCTTTTTATAGGGACGCGTCCCTATGGCAAGAAGGACACGTCCCTATGAGGAGAGGGACATGAGGATTTTTACGAGTTTTGCAAGTGATTGGAAAACAATGATGTAGAAAAACGTAAAAGACATTTGTCTTAATGTCGTCCTGATTATGTAGAGACAATCAAGCGACATCCGTCTCATCAATTCAATACGTGTTCGAATAAAAGGTGAAAGATTCGTGTCTTATTTGTGTGGCTCGCCTTCTGTATAACGCTCCAGATAGAGTTGTTCGCCATCATAAACAGCATAAGTAAACTGCGAAATCCAGTCACCAAGGATAAGAACCCTTGTCTGATGGCTAATTGCAAGGTCGAGTTCAATGTGGCGATGCCCAAAGATGAAGTAATCCACCTCTGGATGCTCCTTCAAGTATTGCTTTGCGAAAATGACAAGAGGCTCTTTGTCCTCGCCCTGATATGGCGGGTCGCCACCATTTCCATTCAGCGAAGACTCGTGTTTCATGCGGCTGTGCTTGGCCCAATTAAGTCCGAAAGGCATTCCCAAAGCAGGATGCAGCCAACGGAACATCCACTGGCAGAACTTATTGTGGAAGATGCCTCGAATCAGTTTGAACTTCCAATCCCTGTCTCCAAGACCGTCGCCATGAGCAAGATAGAATGTCTGGTCGCCTATCTCCAAAGTGAGAGGCTGGTGATGCAACGTCACGCCGCACTCCTTCTCCAAGTAGTCGAGGCACCAAATATCGTGATTGCCGGTAAAGTAATGCACTTCGATTCCCATATCGGTCAGTTCGCTCACCTTGCCCAAGAAACGTGTAAAGCCCTTGGGCACCACGGTCTGATACTCGAACCAAAAGTCGAACATATCGCCAAGCATGTAGATTGCTCCCGCTTTATCCTTGATTTCATCGAGGAAACGGACCAGTCTTCGTTCCTGCTGACGAGGGTGTTTGATTGCAAGACTTCCTAAATGCGCATCACATATAAAGTAAATGCTCTTCATCGCTCAATGTTTTTACCTTTTCAACCTTTTACCTTTTTACAGGAATCCCAGCTCCATCTTTGCTTCTTCGCTCATCATTTCCTTGTCCCATTCGGGCTCGAAGACAAGGTTCACCTCGACTTTTTCGATGCCAGTGATAGTCTCAAGCTTCTGTCGAACGTCTTCAACAATGAAGTCGGCTGCTGGACAATTCGGGGCAGTCAGCGTCATATCCACGCTTAACTCCGTATTATCCTCGTTGAACTCAATACGATAGATGAGTCCAAGATCGTATATGTTGACGGGTATTTCGGGGTCGAAGACGGTCTTGAGCACTTCGATTACCCTTTCCTGCATTTCCAATTCAGAGTTTTCCATTTTCCTGATAACTATAATAGTTGTCGCCCGCAAAGATAATGTGATCCACAAAACGGATGTTGACGGCTTTGCAGGCTTCTGCTGCTTTCTTCGTGAGGTTGTCATCGTCGCGACTCGGTTGTGTCCTTCCGCTAGGGTGATTATGGCAAAGAACCACTCCAACTGCCATTCCCAAAAGGGCTTCTCGCAAGAGACAACGCACATCGACTGAAGTTCCTGCAATGCCTCCCCTGCTGAGCAGGACAGAGTTCTTGACTTTCATGCCCTGGTCGAGCAGAAGCAAATGACACTCTTCAACAGAGAGGTCCTGCATTTTGGGGCGGAAGTATTTGAAGGCATCGGCCGACGTCTTTATGAGCATGCGTTCCGGAAGATCTTCCTTGAGACGCTGATTAGCAAGCTGACAAGCCGCGACAATCGTGACAGCCCTTGCCTCGCCAATGCCATCATAGCGCATCAGATCCTTTACGGAGGCTTTGCTCAAATTCATGAGGCTATCGCCGTAATCCGAAAGGATGTTTCGCATGATATCGACAGCCGACTTTCCAGGCACGCCGCTTCCGATAAGGATAGCCAGCAGCTCAGCCTTGCTGAGAGAACCGGCGCCATTGACAAGCAATCGTTCGCGAGGCCGGTCTTCGGGAGCCCATTCCTTGATTGTTTTCACCTTTTCACCCTTTCACTTTTTCACCTTTTATTTGTAGAAGTTGTCCTTGAATGCTTGCAGCTCTTCGTTCCTGCCGCAAACGCAGCGCAGCCACCATGCACGCAGGAAGCCTGTACCGTAGCCGATGAGCTGGATGAAGCTTGCCCAGACGGAAAGGATGCCTATCTTCACGCTCTTGTTGCGTATGGAACTGTCGATGAAGACGAGTGCCGAGAAGAGCAGCAGGGGCAAGAGGAATATCAGCATTCCGCCGATGCCGAAAATGATGAAAAGCATCGGACCATTGGCGCAGCCGGGCTTGGGCATACTCCATATAGCAATCATTCCTATCAAGGCCAGCAGCATGAAGACGAAGGCAAAGAGCAGACATGCAAATGTGCCTAACGTGAAAAGCATGGGCAACAGATGCACAAGTTTCAGACTGCCCGGATGCCTTTTCATCAAGTTGATGCGGGCAATGCCAGAGTTGTGAACTTGCTTGAAGAACTTCTTGAAGTCGGTTCTGCGCTTGTGCCAAACCCACGCTTCTGGGAAGAGACGGCAACTCGCTCCACTCTTGTAGATGCGCAGGCTCAAGTCGATATCTTCGCCGAATCGCATGGAAGAGAAGCCGCCAAGCTGTCGGTAGAGGCTGCGACGAATGCCCAGATTGAAGGAACGCGGGTAGAACTTCTTGTCCATTTGCTTCTTTCCGCCACGAATGCCGCCAGTCGTAATGAACGATGTCATGCTGTAGCTGATGGCTTTTTGAACAGACGTGAAGCTCTCGTGAGCACGGTCCGGACCGCCCCAAGCATCGCATTCCTGCTTATTTAACTCAGCCTCGACCTCTTTCAGAAAGTCGGGAGGCAGGACGCAATCGCTGTCGAGGAAGATGAGGAACTCGCCCTGGCTACGTTCCGCAGCAAAGTTCCTGGTCGGTCCAGGCCCGCTGTTTTCCTTTGTGTAATAGCGGAGCTGAAGCTTGCCGGCATACTTGTGGACAACACTTTCGCAGGGTTTGGTCGAGCCATCCTCAACGATGACGACCTCCATATCTTTGAAAGTTTGCTCCGTCAGGCTTTCGAGCAGTTCATCGACCTCATCCGGACGATTATATACGGGCACTATAATTGAGTACTTCATTTACTTGTTAATTAGGAAAATGGCTGGAATCTTGCTCAGGTCGGGCAGTTTCGTTTTCTTCCATTCCGAGATTGGGAGGGTTCGGATATATTCGTCGGCAGTCGTGATGCCAGCAGCTATGCAGAGTCGCGTCTGCGGACGAAGAGTGCTGAGGAGCGCTTGGAACATCTTCTCGTTGCGGTAAGGCGTCTCGATGAACAGTTGTGTTTGTCCTTCTGTCCACGCTCTTGACTCGAGGGCTTTCAGTCGTTTTGCCCGATCCGAAGCGTCAACAGGCAGATAACCATTGAAGGCGAAGCTCTGTCCACCCAGTCCCCTACTCATCACAGCCATTATCATGCTGTTCGGACCTACAAGCGGAACGACTCGCAAGCCTTCCCGCTGAGCAATCCTCACAATGTCTGCTCCTGGGTCGGCAACTGCCGGACAGCCTGCTTCGCTGATAACTCCGACGGGTTTTCCCTCACGAAGCGGCTGCAGATACTGGCTGAACTGCTTCTCGTCGGCGTGCTTGCCCATCTCGAAGAACGTGCAATCGTCGATGGGAAAGGCTTTGTCGGTCTGTCGAAGGAAACGTCGTGCGGAGCGGATATTCTCGACGACGAAGTGCCGAATGCCCATGATGACCTCATGATTGTAAGGGGGCAAGACCTGTTCTATCGAGGTTTCACCAAGCGTTACGGGTATGAGGTAGAGGGCTGCCGGCATTTCTTTAGTTAAGAGTTAAGAGTTAAATGTTAAGAGTTGATGGATGCTGCGATGTCTTCTGGCGCAACGAGTTTCTGCTCGCCGCTTGTCATGTTCTTGAGCATCACCTTTCTAGCCGCCATTTCCGTCTCGCCAGTCATTGCGACGAAGGGAATGCCTTTCTGGTTGGCATACTGCATCTGCTTCTTCATCTTGCTGGCATCGGGATAGATTTCGCAGCGGATGCCTTGTCCGCGAAGCTGTGAGATGATGGGAAGCGAGTAGTCGGTTTCCTTCTCGCCGAAGTTGATGAAGAGCACTTGAGTTGCCGTCGTGACGGCTTCCGGGTAGAGGTTCAGCTGATTGAGGACGTCGTAGATGCGGTCCGCACCAAAGCTAATCCCCACTCCACTCAAGCCGGGCATTCCGAAGATGCCAGTCAAATTATCGTAGCGACCACCTCCCGTAATGCTTCCTATCTCGACATCCAGAGCTTTCACCTCGAAGATGCAGCCCGTATAGTAGTTGAGACCGCGTGCAAGCGTCAGGTCAAGTTCGAGATTAGGGGCAAGGGGCGAGGGGCACGGGGCAAGAGGATTGCTTGGGCTGGATGTATTCTCTTGCTCCTTGCTCCTTGCTCCTTTAAACTTGTTCAGCACATATTCCACCTCGTCTATGCCTTTCTGTCCGACCTCGCTGCCAGCCAAGACCTCGCGCATCGTCTGAATCTTCTCTGCATTCGAACCGCTGAGCTTGATGATGGGCTGCAGCTTCTGGATGGCTTCCTCGCTGATGCCGTCCTCGCGAAGCTCTTCGTTCACTGCATCGAGACCAATCTTGTCAAGCTTGTCGATGGCAACGGTGATGTCAACTATCTTGTCGGCTTCGCCAATCATCTCAGCTATGCCAGAGAGAATCTTGCGGTTGTTTATCTTGATGCAAACGCGGATTCCGAAACGGCGGAACACCTCATCGACAATCTGCATCAGTTCCACCTCGCAGAGCAACGAGTCGCTTCCCACCACATCGGCATCGCATTGATAGAACTCGCGATAGCGTCCTTTCTGCGGACGGTCGGCTCGCCAAACGGGTTGAATCTGATAACGACGGAAAGGCAAAGCCAGTTCCTCACGATGCTGAACGACATAACGGGCGAAGGGAACAGTCAAATCGTACCTGAGACCCTTTTCGCAAAGCTGAGCAGCAAGGTGTCCTGTTGCGCCTGAGGCAAGGTCCTCAGAGGAGATGCCGCGCAAGAAGTCGCCGCTGTTCAGTATCTTGAAGAGCAGTTTGTCGCCTTCTTCGCCATACTTGCCCATCAAGGTGGACAGGTTTTCCATTGCGGGAGTCTCGATTTGCTCGAATCCATAGAGCGAATAGACCTCGCGAATCGTGTTGAAAATGTAGTTACGACGCGACATTTCCTGTGGTCCGAAGTCGCGTGTACCCTTTGGTATGCTTGGTTTCTGCGCCATAATATCAATTCCGAATTACTGTGATTTCATTTATTATATTGCGGGTGCAAAGATACAAAATAAAATTAAGAATAAAGAATTAAGAATTAAGAATTAGGGCTTGTTTAGTCTTTTTCGCAGCATGCACAGGTGAAGTCGGAAAAGATAACACGTCGAATTGACAAACTAAGCACGCCTAAATTACAAACTAAGCACGCCTAAATTACAAACTAAGCACGCCTAAATTACAAACTAAGCACGCCTAAATTGCAAACTACCCACGCTTCGTCAGTTTCTTTCGCAAAGGCTCATCGTAGAAGAGCAAGCACAAGGTGGCAATGAAGACTGATGCTACGATGGTAACCAATGCAGGAGTCCAAGGCTGAGAGTACCCTTCGTAGGGATGTCCGTCGCGACCCACCCATGATATGTATAGGTATACAAGGGGGAAATGAACGACATATAACGGATAGGACAACCTGCCGAGGAAAGAGACAACCTTTTGGCTTCTGCCCGTCAGCACACCCCTTGCGGCAAACCATATTATGGTGGGGAAAAAGGAAAAGATGCATACGAGTTGGTATATCGTCTCAACATCTTTGTTACCCAGCCAGGGAAGTCCAAGAAGCACGACTAAAGCAAGGCTGCAAATAAGGAACATTGGGTGGTGCAGAGGCTTGGGCTGCCGCTGACGAAAGACACGTGCCATCAGCAATCCCATAGGATATGCATAAAGCATTCGGAGTGCTCCACCACAGAAGTTCATGGGCTCGGAAGACCAACCATACGCGATGCCTCCATCTTCGGTCAGTAGGGCAAAGCCTGCGACGGAAACAATGCTGCATGCAACCCACACCCTAAGCCATTTGGTGGATAGTTTCTGAAGCAGCACTCCATAAAGCAGACTGCCGATATATTCAAAGAAAAGCGACCATTGAGGGCCATTCAGAGGGAAAATTTCCGTGTTGCCACGAACCTCAACACTAGAGGGGGAAGGTATCATGAAGAGTCCCAACAACGTAACAATCATCAATGTCTCGATAGAGACTTGCGTGCCGTCCCATTTCGTCATGCCTTGCACTACGAAAGCCACAACTCCAATCAGCACGCCCATTACCACCATCGGGTGCAGACGAATCAGTCTTCGCTTTAGGAAATTCTTGAGAGTCAGTCCTCTTTTATCATAGGCATAACCCATCACGAAGCCTGAAAGGATGAAGAAGAAATCGACGGCCAAGAAGCTGTGAAAGAACTCGCTGACCGGTGTAGGCCAAACGAAGAAGCTCTTCGAGTCGTTGAACACGTGGTAGAACAACACCATCAAGGCTGCCACGCCTCTCAACCCATCCAGCAAGTCGTATCTCTGATTGTTCATGTTTTAGCTGCATTTGAGAGAACAAAGATACGAATAAGCAAGCGAAACGCCAAATAATATGGCAAAATACATACATAATAGGGGATTTTTTCGTACTTTTGCATGCGCAAATAAGATAGTATAATGAATTTCTTTAAGAAGAAAGACAAGGAAGTTCCGAAGCCTTTGGAGCAAGACAGTCAAAGCCAAGAGGCATCGCAAAGCCCTATTGATGGGGGAATAAACTTCATCATCGAAGACACCTCTGTCCCGCATCCCAGACGTGACAGCCGCATTCTGAACTCTACGCAACTGCAACGTGTGAAGGATGCCAAGAAGTTGGCCGAGACAAAGTTGGCAGGTCTGGAGGAGAACCTGGAACGCCTTAAGGCTCAACAACAATGGCTTAGACGTTACCAAGAGACAAGCATGGCTTTGGAACGAGAGAAGAAACATCTCTTCGAGCTCAACAAGCAGAAAGCCGTGATGGCAAAGGACTCGAGCATGCTGGAACGCTACGACCTCTTCGAAGGCATTCATGGCGTCTATCAGAAGCTCGCCGTCGTGAAGGAACAGATTGGCAGGGACAAGCGAGGGCTGAGCCTGCTGGAGCGAGAAGCTGACGAGAACAGGCAGAAGATGAATGAGCAGGAGAAGCGGCAGCAGCAAGCAAACGAGCAGTACAAAAACGCCTCAACAAGCCTGCACGATGTTTTCGATCATGTCTGCAGCGCTCATGAACTGACAGGAAACAACGAGGCTCTCGATGCTGAAATGGCTTTCCTGACAGATTATAATAATAAGGTAAAGGAAGATACGAAGGCACTCTCTTCTCTGATAACAGAAAAAGAGAGGGAGACCGGGACGCTGCAAAACGCCTTGGAACAACTTCGCAGCAAACGGCAAAGCATGGAAATTCACGAAAATATGCTTCGCCATGGAGAAGCTGTCCTCTTGCAACTCAAGCACTTGGAAGACAGAGACAAGCGCAGGACCGAGTTCCAACAGCGACGTCAGCAAGCCATAAAACGTCAGAACGAAGAGAATGAGTTGCTGAGCAGAACTTTCTCGCAATTCCAGGACCTCGTTTCTCAAAGTGAAACAGCTGAGGCAGAGTTGAGTATGCACCGCTCGTACATTCAAGGTCAAGACGGCTTGATGCTTCAGGAAAGAGCCCTGATGCTGAAAGGCCGCAGGCAAATGTTGCACTCTGCCCTTTCCCTTTGGAAGCGCATAAGCACAGGATATGAGAGCATCGAAGAGAAAAGTCGCCGAGTTACTGCGCTTCGTCTGCATATTCAACATCTGGAAGAAGGTGTTCACGAACTGGAAGAAGAAGCCGGAAAAGCGCAAAGGCTTTGCAAGGAAAAAGAATATACCTATCTGCTGAGCAAAGGTCAGGACATCATTCAGCTGCGAGCTGACCTCAAAGAAGGCGTCAGCTGCTCAGTTTGTGGTGCGACACATCACCCCTATCACAGCGATACAATACTCGACCAAAGCAAGCTCATCGGCGAGATGAAAACCGATTACGAGATGCTAGCCTCGGAAGCAAATGCCAAAGCTCAGCAACTCTCGGAAATGCAAGCTGAATTGGCAACGGCACAAGGCCAGCTTAGTGCTGAAGAGGAAGCGCTCAACGCCATCCGAATCCGCCAGAACGAGGATGTACTGGAATGGAAACTCTACTCACAACTCGACCCCACCTTCGTCGAATGCTCTGAAAGTACGAACCTCGACGCAAGGACAGCCTTAATCCGTCAATTCATTGAGAATGTCAGCAGAGATGCAGAACTTGCAGAGAAAGAGCTCGAGACTTTTACCTTCCACCAAAGCAGCATCGCCAAGATAAGCGAAGAACTGCAGAAACTTGAGCAGAAGAAAAGTGAAGTGAATGTCCGTTTGAGCGAACTCAATACTGGTCTGCAAGTGCTCAGCCGCGAGGTAGAACAAATAGGTCAACGACTCGAAAGCATCAACAAACAGTTCACTCGCCTCTATGAGAACATGATGCAAACAGTTACCATCAAGGACTGGTATTCCACTTGGCAGAAGAATCCTGAGCAGCTGTACGAGCAAATACAGAAACTCATCACAGATTGGTTCGACACAGTAGAAGATATTGCAAAGAAGCAAGCAACTCTTGATGTGGAGAATGCTAACCTTGAGGGAATGAAAGCATTGCTGCAATCGCTCAACCGAACCCTGTCTGTCACCCAAAAGCGTGCAGAGGACCTGGAAGGAAGAAAGGCAGAGAACATCAAAGCTTACCAGCAAATGATTCCTGACATGAATGCCAAAAGCCTTCATCAGAAACACCTTCAGAATCTAAGAGATGCCCAAGAACGTTTCGAGAAAGAGCGGAAACTGTCGGACAGCATTCGTCACGATAACGATATGATGCAAGGTCGTCACGACTATTATCTGGAACATATTGCAAGGTTGGAAGGCGAACAGAAGGAACTTAGCGAGAGGCTCGACCTTTGGATGCATGCTTTCAACCTGCAGCATCCGCCTGTTCAACTGAGCGAACTCGACGATGTCTTTGCCGACGGAAAGGATTGGAGCAAGATTCGAAGTAGCCTAAAGCAGATAAACAGAGACATGCTTTTGTGCCAGGCAAAGGTCGAAGACCTGAACAGTCGCCTCATAGCACTCGATACAGAAGACGGACGTTGCAGCACGCAGTCGCCTGACATTCAGGAAAGTATTGCAGCAAAGCAACAGACCTTGACCAAGCAACGCAGCGAAACGATGATGCTTATTGCCCGACTCTCCGTTCAACTTGAAGACCACGAACGTGCCCTCTCTGCCGAACGCAACTCTGCCGAGATGTCTGCAAGAAGTCATCCCGAAATAAACCTCGCATAAATCTTAAATAAGCATAAACTCTAAACATTAATCTCTCAACTCTCAACTTTTTTCCGTACCTTTGCAGCCGATTAAACTCATAATTCTTAACTCTTAACTAAATATGAAACGTACACTCACACTCATCGTTGCTGCTGCCTTTGCTATTGGCAGTCAGGCACAGGCAATCTACAAAGCAACTAAGTATCATGCTCCCATCAAGGTGGAGAAGAAGTGGAAGGGATACAATCCTGGTGATGTTGAATTCCACGACGAAGCACCTTTCTCGGAAGGCTCCAAGATTTACCACAACATCATCCCTAATCCTGCTCCTTACATTCAAGAGAATGCCTTGCGTGTCCTGCAGACTCTTTATTGGGGACCGAAAGACCCGAATGTGCCTCGCCTGAAGCGCATCGTCTATACCATTAAGGACTACAACGGCATCAGCGAGAAGTACGGAAGCGGTGATTATGTTGGTATTCGTTACAGCACAAATTGGATTGAGCGTTGCTTCGCTGGAAACGACACGCTTCGCCTCGATTACGAGACCCGCGGCGTCCTCTATCACGAGCTCACACACGCTTACCAGCTCTCTCCGGAAGGTTGTGGACAGTATGACGGCAAGAGCGAATACTGGCTCTTCATCGAAGGCCTTGCAGATGCAGTTCGCGTGGCTTGCGGATGCTTCGACCAGGACTTCAGCAGCAAGGACCGCACGCGTGGCGACTCTTGGCGAAAGGGTTATCGCGTGACGGGTTACTTCCTCTACTGGTTGCAGCTCAACAAGGACAAGGAGTTCATCCGCAAGTTCAACCGCAGCGCCGTCGAGCTCAAGCCCTGGTCTTGGGACAAAGCCATGAAGCACATTCTTGGCGACAAGCCCGAGAATACGACCGATGCTCTTTGGGATGAATATCAGAAAGCTATTGGCGACAAATGACAAGTGCTCTCGTAGTTCTTTCTGGCGGACAAGACTCCACAACTTGCCTCTATTGGGCTCTCAAGCATTTTGACAAAGTGCGGGCCCTCAGTTTCCGCTATGGGCAGAGGCACATAGTAGAAGTTGAGATTGCTAAACAATTGTGCGATGAGGCTGGTGTTCCCTGGGAATGCATGGACATCAGCTTCATCTCGCAGCTCAGTCCTTCGTGCAGCTTGACTAACCCAAGTCTCGACATTGAAGCAGAGAAAAAGGAAAGCGACCCCTACCCCACGACATTCGTGCCTGGCAGGAACCTCTTCTTCATCTCCATCGCTGCCATTTATGCCCGCAATCATGGCATCTACGACATCATAACGGGTGTGGGACAAGCTGACTTCAGCGGTTATCCTGATTGCCGAGATGGCTTCATCAAGAGCCTGAACACGACGCTCAACCTTGCGATGGACGAGCAGTTCCGTCTGCACACGCCCCTGATGTGGCTCGACAAGCAACAAACCTGGGCTTTGGCAGACGAGCTTGGTGTGCTCGACACGATTCGTTATCGCACGCTTACCTGCTATAACGGCATTGTAGGCGACGGCTGCGGACATTGTCCTTCATGCAAGCTTCGTCGCGAAGGTCTCAAAAAATACTTAGAAAGTAAAGTCTGATAATATGGAAAACAGAGAAAAGGAAGGCTTAAAAGCCC
>ODAI010935828.1_pt1 | contig 13933 bp, 8 predicted proteins | sample 1539321 | NCBI WGS metagenome assembly ODAI01 (sample SAMN02144231, study PRJEB22623) | gut metagenome | biome: sheep rumen | host: Ovis aries | place: New Zealand
GTGGGTAAGGTGGAAGCCGACATCCCCGAGGACGACCCGCGCAACCCCGCTACCATCGCCGACAACGTGGGCGACAACGTGGGTGACGTGGCTGGGATGGGAGCCGACCTCTACGAGAGCTATTGCGGTTCGATACTCTCTACTGCCGCTCTGGGTGCCGCCGCATTCTCCATGACTGGTGGAGAAACACAGCTGAAGGCCGTTATCGCCCCGATGCTGATTGCCGCCGTGGGCGTGTTCCTATCGTTGCTGGGCATCTTCCTCGTTCGCACGAAGGAAGGCGCTACGATGAAGGATTTGCTCCGTTCGCTCTCGCTTGGAACAAACGTGTCAGCCGTGCTCATCGCCATCGCCACATTCATCATCCTCTATCTGCTGGGTATTGAGAACTGGCTTGGCCTTTCGTTCTCCGTGATTAGCGGTCTCGCCGCCGGTGTCATTATCGGACAGGCAACCGAATACTACACTTCACATTCCTACAAACCGACTCAGAAGATTTCGGAAGCAGGTCTTACTGGTTCTGCCACCGTCATCATCAAGGGTATCGGAACTGGAATGATTTCCACTTGCATCCCCGTCATCACCATTGGCGTGGCCATCCTGATGAGTTACATGTGCGCTAACGGATTCGACCTCTCGATGTCTTCCCAGAGCCTCGCACACGGTCTCTATGGCGTGGGTATCGCTGCTGTGGGCATGCTCTCTACGCTGGGCATCACACTCGCTACCGACGCTTATGGTCCTATTGCCGACAATGCTGGTGGTAACGCCGAGATGTGCGAACTGGGTGAAGACGTTCGTCATCGCACAGATGCGCTCGATGCGCTCGGAAACACTACCGCCGCAACAGGTAAAGGTTTTGCCATCGGTTCTGCTGCCCTCACGGCTCTCGCCCTCCTCGCCTCATATATCGAGGAAATCAAGATTGCTATGGAGCGCGCAGGCACCATGATGACCAACGTGGCTGGAGATACCATTTCTGCCGCACAAGCCACCATCCCCGACTTCATGAACTTCTTCCAGGTGAACCTGATGAACCCGAAGGTGATTGTAGGTGCCTTCATCGGCGCTATGGCCGCATTCTTGTTCTGCGGACTCACGATGGAAGCCGTTGGACGTGCTGCCCAGAAGATGGTTGTAGAAGTGCGCCGTCAGTTCAAGGAGATTGCCGGAATCCTTGAGGGAACAGGCACTCCCGACTATGGCCGTTGTGTTGAGATTTCCACCCGTGCCGCTCAGCACGAGATGATATTCCCATCCATCCTCGCCATCCTCATCCCCATCATCGTCGGTTGTCTGCTTGGCGTAGCCGGTGTGCTCGGTCTGCTCGTTGGCGGATTGGCAGGTGGCTTCACGTTGGCCGTGTTCATGGCTAATGCAGGTGGCGCTTGGGACAATGCCAAGAAGAACGTTGAGGAAGGTAACTTCGGCGGTAAGGGCTCGTTTGCTCACAAGGCCACGATTGTTGGCGACACCGTGGGCGACCCGTTCAAGGACACCAGCGGTCCGTCGCTGAACATTCTCATCAAACTCATGTCGATGGTAAGCATCGTGATGGCAGGATTGACTGTCGCTTTCATTTAATCCCAAAACACATCAACTTTTTGAAAAATGGCAGACGAAAGCGATAAATATCATCATAGTCACCACCATCACCATCATCATCATGAGGAAGATGAGGCGACTAAATTCAAGAACAAAAACCTGGAGGCGAAGAAGCGTAGGAAAATTCTTTCGAACCTTCTGTTCTTTGTGCTTTGCATCCTTGCAGCACTCATCACTCTGGGCGTCTTGTTCGTCTATTCGGTTAACTGACAACACTTACTATAAACTAACGAGCGGCTTCGAAAATATCGAGGTCGCTCTTTTATTCTCCACTGCTTTATAGTTGTCATTAGTGGCCTTTGAGCTCGTTATTTGTGGCTTTTGACCGTGCTAAAAGCCCCTTTTTACCGCCTCATTTGCCGCTTTTAGGCTCGTCATTTGTGGCTTTTAATCGTCTCATTTGTGGCCTCTGACAAAAAGAAGAAAGGCCATTGAAAACGAACGTTTCAACAGCCTTTGCTTCATGCATATAGAATCAAGACACTTTTAAGATATATCGTTTAAAAGTATTATTTCGTTAAGAATTCACACGCTAATCAACCAGAGGTTACTGGTGTTGGTCGCGCAACAAATCGTTGACGGTCTTCACGGGGTTGAACGTGCTAAGCGGCACTTCCACGAAGACGGTGTTCCAATCGCTCATGGCTCCGTTCCAGAGTCCGGGCAATTCGAGCGCCTTCAACTCGCGTCCGTTCTTGCTCTTCGAACTGATGAATCCAGTAGTAACGTCTACGAAGTCGGGCAGATTGAAAGGCTTTCCCTGATAATCCTTGATAGCGCACACGAGGTCAACGGGATTGAAATGAGTACCCTCGGTGAACATCCGCATATATTCCTCATTCGACTTGTCGATTTGCGAGCTCTCAAGAATCTGAAGCGAAACCGTTCCGTCTTGGTTGTAAGTGAGGAACGGACCGCCACCAGGCTCGCCCACATTCTTCACCACTCCGCACACACGCATCGGACGATTGAGTTTCTTGCGCAGATAGATGACGAGTTCGGCATCTTCCAGTTCCTTGATGTCGAAACGACGGCAGCAAAGGTCGCGTTGAACGAAGCGAATGATTTCCTCGAGTTGCTCGTGGCTGTACTTGCCAGTGTCGAGCAGACGCAGATAGTCGAAAGCCTTCTCTTGCAATTGAACGAGAATGCCGGCAAGCAGTTGCTTGTAGACCACGGTGTCTTCCTTCAAGCGGTCGGGCACCACGTTGTCGATGTTCTTGATAAACACGACATCGGCGTCAATTTCGTTGAGGTTCTGGATGAGCGCCCCATGTCCACCCGGACGGAAGAGCAGCGAACCGTCGTCGTTGCGGAACGGCGTGTTGTCGGGATTGGCGGCGATGGTGTCTGTGCTGGGTTTCTGCTCGGAGAAGCTGATGTTGTATTTCACTCCAAACTTCTTTGCATAGAAGTCGGCTTTCTCGGCCACTTTCTGCTTGAAGAGTTCCAGATGGTCGTGGCTGACGGTGAAGTGCACGTTGGCTTCGCCATTCGAGCTGGCATAGAGAGCGGCTTCCACCAGATGCTCCTCCATCGGAGTGCGAGGTCCTTCTTCATAGTTGTGGAAAAGCAGCAAGCCCTTGGGCAGTTGTCCGTAGTTCAAGCCCTCTTTCGAAAGCATCTGGCGGGCGATGGCCTTATAGTTGCCCTCGTCCATCAGTTCGCGGATTTTCTTGCCCTCGTTGTCTTTACACTTCTGGCACAAAGCCTCGCGGAAAGCGAACTGCTTGATGTGGTCGAAGAAATACTTCTCGAAGTCGGTTGTTGGAACATCATAGGGAGCGTCAACAAAGGCGAACATGTCTTTGAACATGCGGCTGGCGGCACCACTGGCAGGCACGAACTTCACAATCTTGTGGCCTTCCTGCTTGTATTGGTTCCATACTTCGATGCATTTCGCACGCTCCTCTTCCGTTGGAGCCTCTATGCCCTTACCTATGGCGGCGGCGGCTTCCAACTTCAAGAACGGGAAGCCCGTCTTGAATTGCCCCAACTGATGGTTCACTTGCTCCTCCGTGATTCCACGGGCAGCAATTTGCTTTAAGTCCTGTTCTGATAACATAACGATATTTGGTTTTAGAGTTTAAGTTCGGCAAAACTACCACATGATTGGTAATTATTTGCAAAAATACAAAAAATATCCCATCATCAAGCGTTCGTGTCCCTTTTTTTTTTAACTTTGCATGAAAATGACACAGACCTATATGGAAAACAATATATTGTTCACTCCCGCCGAACGCAAAGAAACCCTGACTCTACTCGAAGATATTAGGAAAGCTCTGGGCACAACGGTTGAGGAAGACGACGAGCGGAACATCAAGCAATATATCCGCAAGGCTGCCGAAGACGGCAACCTGCAACGCGACGTGTTCGGTCTGCATCCCGTGCTTCATGCGTTCCAGACGGCAAAAATCGCCATCGACGAGGTTGGGCTCAGACGCGATAGTGTCGTAGCTATATTGCTCTACACCAGCACTACCGGCGCCAGCATCAACATCGAGGAAATAGCACGCACGTTTGGTGAGGCTGTCGCACGCATCATCAACGGACTTGTGCGCATTCAGGACCTCTACAAGAAAAACCCCGTCATCGAGAGCGAAAACTTCCGCAACCTTTTGCTTTCGTTCGCCGAAGACATGCGCGTGATTCTCATCATGATTGCCGACCGCGTGAACCTCATGCGCCAGATTCGCGACACCGAGAACTTGGAGGCCAAGAAACAGGTGAGCGAAGAAGCGTCTTACCTCTACGCCCCACTCGCCCACAAACTGGGCCTATACAAGTTGAAGAGCGAGTTGGAAGACCTCAGCTTGAAGTATCTGGAACACGACGCCTACTATCTCATCAAGGAGAAACTGAACGCCACCAAGCAGGCACGCGACGCCTATATCGAACGCTTCATCCAACCTGTCAAGGAACGTCTCGAAGAAGCCGGATTGAAGTTCCATATGAAAGGACGCACCAAGTCCATCCACTCCATCTGGCAAAAGATGAAGAAGCAGCATTGCGGTTTCGAAGGCATCTACGACCTCTTCGCCATCCGCATCATCATCGATGCTCCCGAAGAAAAGGAGAAAATGCAATGCTGGCAGGCATTCTCCATCATCACCGACATGTACCAACCCAACCCAAAACGCTTGCGCGACTGGCTCTCCGTTCCAAAGTCTAACGGATATGAAAGTCTGCACATCACCGTCTTGGGACCCGAAAACAAGTGGGTGGAAGTGCAAATCCGAACCGAACGAATGGATGATATTGCCGAGCGCGGACTTGCCGCACATTGGCGCTACAAGGGCGTGAAAGGCGAGACGGGCGTCGACGAATGGCTCAACAACATCCGAACCGCCCTGGAAGCTGGCGACGACTCACAACTGATTGACCAGTTCAAAATGGACCTCTATGAAGACGAAGTGTTTGTCTTCACCCCAAAGGGCGACCTGTTCAAGTTTCCCAAAGGTGCCACCGTGCTCGACTTCGCCTACTACATCCACTCAGGCGTAGGTAGCGCGTGTGTTGGTGGTCGCATCAATGGTAAAGCTGTTTCCATCCGACAAAAACTCCACTCGGGTGATACTGTTGAAATCATTACCCAAAGCAACCAAAAGCCACGCTCCGAATGGCTGAACATCGTAAAGACTTCGAGAGCGAAAGCGAAGATTCGCCTGGCCTTGAAAGAAACGCAACAGAAAGACGGACTCATGGCCAAGGAGATGTTGGAGCGTAAGTTCAAGAATAGGAAAATCGAGCCCAACGAAGGAATCCTGGCACACACCATCAAGAAGCTGGGCTTCAAACTCACGTCCGACTTCTACAAGCAACTGGCCGAAGAGAAACTCGATGTCAACACGGTTATCGAGAAATACATCGAGGTGCGCGACTACGACCTCAACCTCAACGCCCCCGCCCCCACACGAAGCGCTGAGGAATTCAACTTCGAGAACCCGGAAGAGAAAATCGAACGAGGAAACGACGATGTGCTGGTTATCGACAACTCGCTTAAAGGCGTCGACTACACGCTCGCCAAATGCTGCCACCCCATCTATGGCGACCCCATCTTCGGATTCGTTACCGTCAGCGGAGGAATCAAGATTCACCGAATGAACTGCCCCAATGCCAAAAACATGCGAGAACGTACAGGCTACCGCATCGTCAAAGCCAGATGGAGCGGAAAAGGCTCTTCGCAATACAGCATCACCCTTCGCATCATCGGCAACGACGACATCGGCATCGTGAACAACATCACCAGCATCATCTCCAAGGAAGAGAAAATCATGATGCGCTCCATCAACATCGACTCCAACGACGGACTCTTCAACGGCTACCTGACCGTTATGGTGGAAGACACCTCGCGCATGGAGGCTCTCATCAAGAAACTCCGCACTGTGAAAGGTGTGAAACAAGTGACAAGAACATAAACATGCATCTGCATCAAAACAACAACAAGCACATGAAACTATTCCGCATTATATTCATAGCAACACTCCTCATCTGCTGCCATCTGCCGCTTTCCGCACAACTTACAGGAACCGAGTCATACTCGAAACGCGATAGCGCAAAAGTGGTGGAACTGCTGGAAACCGCCAAGCAACTGAAGCCCGGCGACAATTTGGTGATTCACTTCGCACGCCAACTGCTCGACATCCCCTACGTAGCCAAGACCTTGGAGAAATTCCCAAAGGAAAGGCTCATCATCAACCTCACGCAACTCGATTGCACCACCTACGTGGAGAATGTAATGGCGCTGACACTTTGCACCAAGAACAAAAAGACGACCTTCGCCGACTTCTGCCGCTATCTGCGACTCCTGCGCTACCGCAACGGAGATGTTTCCTACGTGAAGCGCCTGCACTATTTCACCGAATGGATTGAAGACAACACCCACATGGGGTTTGTCAAAGAAGTGAGCAAACCTAATCCGCCATTCACACAATCGCAGAAATTGGAAATCAACTACATGAGCACGCATGTAGGCCAATATCCCATGTTGGTGAAGAACCCCGAATGGGTGAAAGACATCGCAAAGATGGAAAACGAACTCAACGGACGCGAATACGCCTACATCCCCAAAGCGGAAATCAGCAATACCGAACTCTTTTGGGACACCATTCACGACGGCGACATTATCGCCATCACCACCAACAAGAAAGGACTCGACATCTCACACATTGGCTTTGCCATTTGGGGAGTCGGCGGATTGCACATGCTCAACGCCTCACAAGTGCGCCACAAGGTCGTTGAAGAACCCATGCTCCTCTTCGAATACATGCAGAAACATCCATCGCAAACAGGCATTAGAATCATTCGGCCTTTAGTCGAATAATTGCAATCATTACTTGTATTAGATCAATCTGTGTAATGATAAAGCAGTTAGCACAAACGGCCATATTCTCATTAGTGGCTAATGAGCTTGTCATTAGGGGCTTTTGACCGTGTCATTAGGGGCTAATGAGGACGTCATTAGTGGCTAATGAGTGTGTCATTAGGGGTCTTTCATCTTGGCATCTATATCGTCTCGCTTCTTTACCTGTTCCCGAAGTTGATGCCCACATAGATGTTCAGGTTGCCAAAAGTGCTATTCGTGGAGAATTGGCTCTTCTTGTAATTATAGGTATGGAATATGGCACTCGTGCCCGCATACCAGCGTCCGTTGTTCCACACCACTCCAAAACGTCCCACACCATCAAGGTTGAGATTGCGGAAAGAGAAGTCGCGAAACAAGGAAGTCTCCCGACGCAAGTCACCAGTAGCTTGCTTGTAAGCCACAGCCACCGACAACGAAGCGGCAAAAAGCCATTGTGGGGCAAACACCCAGTTGTAGCCATAGCCTCCCGAGAGAGAAAAATCGGTGTAGTGCACATTCGCTCCATGAAGGGTACTGTCTTCCAAATGGATCCCCTCAACCTCGCTCCCCAAACGCTCTTTCACCAATTCGCCCAATCGGTCGGCATCTATTTTAAGGTTGTGTCTCATATAGCCGAAGCCCGCCAACGGCGAACCTTGGCTGATGAGTTGACGCGTGCTTTGGCTGAATGCTGCCGGATAAGAGAATCGCTTGTGGTTCACGATATAATAGATGTTGAAACCTTGAACCTTTGATTTCAACCCGTCGAAACTCACGTTCTTCATCGCGCGAGTGTCAATTCCCTCGCCAAGCGTCATGCTACGCACCCGATAGTCGTTTCCCGAGTTACGGAAGAAGATGTCGAAACCTATCTGATTGCTGTAAAGACTGAAGTCAAAGCCTTGCTTGTTATGACCGTCGCCCAAGTGAGTGAAGTCTATGGTATAACCCAACACCAGCCAACGCCAACCCACATAGGGTCCCACCTTGAAACTCGGCTTCGGGGCAAACACCACTTCCTCCCCATTCTTGTTGCTGAGCGTATACGACTCGATGGTGTTCGTGTTCTGAAGCATCACGGTGTAGTTGTATTGTTGGGGCTCAATATAGCGTTTGTCCACGCGGCTGAAGTCCTTTATCACTTCATAGATTTTCTCCCATTTCTCTTTCCAAACATTATTCTTCGGCGTCTCAGTGGTAGGTTGCTCGTTCACGGCTTCCATCTGCTTCACCTCACTCCGCAAATCCAACGAGTCTTCCACCTGACAGAAACCTGCCAGCGACATCATCGAGAACAATATGGAAAAAAACAACCTACGAATCAACACAACTACTCAGATTCCTCCAATCAGAATTTATCTTCCTTTTTTAATCTTTAATCTTTCATTTTTCATTTATCGTGTAACGCGTTCAGAACTTGCCCAGAACCCGGTCGAGCACCCAATTGACGGGCGTTGCACTCACACTATTGCACGTACAAACGCCAAAGCCTTGAAGGTTTTCTATAACCGAACGAATCAACGGCAGCTGCACATAGGGAGGATTCTCCACCACGATGCTCTCCCTTCCCTCGCTTGTCACCAGCTCAATAGGCTTGTAGTCGAACACCGAGAACGAAATCATGCCCTTCTCGCCCACCACTTCTATGCGGTCTTCTGTGGCGCTCTGATGCCCCACAAAGCACCAAGAGCCACTTCCCACCAATCCGTTCTCGAATCGGAAGCAAGCGCTCACCGTGTCTTCCGCATCATACAGATGGGCGCGGTTCGTGCAATAGCCGTGAGCTTTCACAATCACACCGAAAAACTCTTGAAGCAAATCCAACTGATGGGGCGCCAAATCGTAAAAATACCCACCACCCGAAATCTCGGTACGCAGACGCCAAGGAAGGTCATCACGATGATAATCCACTTCGCGAGGAGGCACCGAAAACCTCACTTGCACATTCGTCACATTGCCAATCCGCCCCTCTTCCAATATCTGCTTTACACGTTGGAAATAGGGCAGATAGCGCCGGTAATAAGCCACATAGCACGGAACGCCCGTCTCCACACTCACGCGGTTCACTCGGGCACAATCCTCATAACTCGAAGCCAACGGTTTCTCCACATACACAGGCTTGCCCGCCCGCATCGCCATAATGGCGTATGTGGCGTGGCTGCTCGGAGGAGTGGCCACATAGATGGCGTTCACATCGGGGTCGTCTATCAGCCGTTGCGCATCGGTGTACCATTTCTTCACACCGTGACGCTCAGCATAACTACGGACACGCCGCTCCGTACGGCACATCACCGCCTCTATATGCGAGCCCTCAACCTCGTTGAAGGCAGGTCCCGATTTCAATTCTGTCACTTCACCACACCCGATGAAGCCCCAACTGATCAGTTTCATTCTTCGTCCGTTATTTCAATTCTAATGCAAAAGTACAAAAACTCGACACAACCACCAACACCCCGCGTCTTTTTTTATCTTTTTTAGTGCAATCTTATGCCGTCAGTTCAAGCAGTACATGCCATGTGTACCATCAGTACAAGCCACATGTACTAACAGTACATGCCATATGTACTAGCAGTACAAGCCACATGTACTAACAGTACAAGCCACTTGTACTAACATGAAACTCATGCTCTTCAAACGTCTTTGGGAATATTTGGCAACACAAGGTTTCATGTGATGGAGCCGAAAACCGATATGAATACCTATAATTATAATGTATGAGCAAAAACACTCGCTAACTTTTTGCCATGTGGGCGGATTTTTGTAACTTTGCCACGATATTGACTTTCGAAACCAAACAAGGAGGAGAACAACATGAAAGAAGTGACCGTGAGCGACAGCACATTGCGCCAAGCAGCGCATGAAGGAATGGACACGTTTGTCGACGTATTCGTGAATGCCATTCGTGAAACCATCGGTGGCGAATTGACAGCAGAGACAATGGCCGAGCTTTCAGCCGACCAAATCACTCTGTTGGCCTACGACATGCTTCGTAGCGAGGTGATGGACGGCGGATTCGTTCAACTCATCCACAACGGATACGGCCCTTTCTTCTTCCGCAATCCGTTCGACAAGGCTGTTCGCGGTTGGGGAATACCCGACCTCTGCTCCCTCATCCGCAAAGCCCACAAGCTCTACAACCAATATCGCGAAGAGTTGGAAGCCGACTGCTCCGATGAGGAATTCATGGCCATGTTCGAACGTTATCCCGCTTTCGACGACCTCGATGATACCTTTGTGGAGAACGAAGAGGAATGGACGGCCCTCGTAGCCGCATATATCGACGAGCACATCGAAAGCTTTGCAACCATAACAGAGGATTAAGTTTTAAGGAATGAACAAGCAACAACAGGAGCTCCGAAAGAAGAGCCCTATACAAATAAAAAACAAGAAGGCCGCATTCGAGTATTTCTTCGTTGAGGAATACACGGCCGGTATCGTGCTCACAGGAACGGAAATCAAGTCCATCCGAGCAGGAAAGGCTTCGCTCGTAGACACCTATTGCTACATCGTGAACGGTGAGATATGGGTGAAAGGCATGAATATTTCGCCCTATTTCTATGGCTCGTATGCCAACCACGAGGCCAAGCGCGAGCGCAAACTGCTGCTCACCAAACGCGAGATTCGCCAACTGCAGGAGGCCGACAAGCAACCTGGCTATACCATCGTTCCCACATTGGTGTTCATCGATGATAAAGGACGGGCAAAAGTCGACATTGCCCTTTGTCGCGGTAAGAAGCAATACGACAAACGCCAGACGCTGAAAGAGAAAGAAGACCGCAGAGAAATGGACAGAGCCATAAAGCACTACTAAATGACGATTGAAGACTTAGCCAAACAAAGGATTCTGGTTCTTGACGGTGCAATGGGCACCATGATTCAGGAATACGGATTAGGGGAAGAGGATTTCTGGACAAAGGAACTTAACGAAAAGATGCCTTTCGTGAAGAAAGCAAGTTTGCAGATGAAAGGCAACAACGACATCCTGAACATCACGCGACCAGACGTCATCCTCGACATCCACCGGCGCTACCTGAAAGCGGGAGCCGACCTGATTTCAACCAACACCTTTTCATCGCAATGCATCTCGCAAGCCGACTATCACATAGCCGACTTGGCTTATGAATTGGCACTTGAAGGAGCACGCTTGGCACGTCAGGCGGCCGACGAATACTCCACCCCAGATTGGCCTCGTTTCGTATGCGGTTCCATTGGCCCCACCAATAAGACATGCTCACTGAGTCCTGACGTGAGCAATCCTGCCGTTCGCGATGTGACCTTCGACGACTTGCGCGATGCCTATCATTCACAAATCAACGGATTGATGGAAGGTGGTGTTGACGCCTTGCTCATCGAAACCATTTTCGACACGCTCAATGCGAAGGCAGCTCTCGTGGCAGCATGCGATGTGTTTGACGAGAGGGGAATAAGCCTTCCCATCATGCTGAGTGTAACCGTATCCGACTTGGCTGGCCGCACACTCAGCGGACAGACGTTGGAGGCTTTTTTGGCAAGTGTGAGTTCCTATCCAGTTTTCTCCGTAGGCCTCAACTGCTCGTTTGGTGCTGCCCAGATGAAACCTTTTCTGAAACAATTAGCTCAACACGCCCCTTATTATATCTCCGCCTACCCGAACGCCGGATTGCCCAACTCTATGGGCCAATACGACGAGACGGCTGAAAGCATGTCCCCTCAAGTGAAAGAGTTCATCGATGAAGAGTTGGTAAACATCATAGGCGGTTGTTGCGGAACTACCGACGCCTTCATTTCAAGCTATAATGAGATGGTGAAAGGAAGGAAACCACACACGCCCAAAGAACGCTCACAAACGCTATGGCTCTCGGGATTGGAATTGCTCGATGTGACACCCGAAGTGGGTTTCGTGAACGTGGGCGAACGATGCAACGTGGCTGGCTCGCGCAAGTTCCTCAGACTTATCAAGGAGAAGAACTACGAAGAAGCACTCTCTATTGCCCGCAAACAAGTGGAAGACGGCGCATTGGTCATCGACATCAACATGGACGACGGATTGCTTGAAGCCCAACACGAGATGGTCACATTCCTAAACATGATAGCCGCCGAACCCGAGATTGCACGTGTTCCCGTGATGATTGACTCCTCGAAATGGGATGTCATCACGGCTGGCTTGAAGTGTGTGCAAGGCAAGTGCATTGTAAACTCCATATCGCTGAAGGAGGGCGAGGATGTCTTCATCAGCCATGCGCTCGACGTGAAACGCTATGGAGCAGCTGTTGTGGTGATGTGCTTCGATGAGGTTGGACAAGCAACGACATACGAACGGAGAATAGAGATTGCCAGCCGTGCATATCGCATTCTGACAGAGCGAGTTGGAATGAATCCGTTAGACATTATCTTCGACCCCAACATTCTCTCTATTGCCACAGGAATGGAGGAGCACGACAACTATGCATTAGAGTTCATTCAGGCCACCAAATGGATTCGCACCAACCTGCCGGGAGCACATGTGAGCGGCGGAGTGAGCAACCTTTCGTTCTCGTTCCGCGGAAACAACTACATCCGCGAGGCCATGCATGCAGTTTTCCTCTATCACGCCATTCAGCAAGGAATGGACTTCGGCATCGTGAATCCAGCTACAAAGGTCGCCTACAGCGATATCCCTGAAGAGCAATTGCGCGTCATCGAGGACGTGGTGCTCAACCGCAGGAAAGGCGCAGCCGAAGACTTGATAGAACTGGCCAACCGACTGAAAGAGGAGGAAGAGGCTCAAAAGGAGCGGATGAAGTCGGAAGGTGGAACTCCAACGGCACCGACAGCACAAAAATGGCGTAGTGAGAGTTTGGAATATCGCTTGGCTTATGCACTACGAAAAGGTATCGGAGATTATCTTGAAGCCGACCTGAAGGAAGCTTTGGAGAAATACCCGCGTGCCGTTGAAATCATCGAAGGTCCCTTGATGGACGGCATGAATCAAGTTGGCGAGTTGTTCGGCAAAGGAAAAATGTTTCTTCCCCAAGTGGTCAAGACGGCTCGAACGATGAAGCAAGCGGTGTCTGTTCTGCAACCCTATATTGAAGCCGAGAAAGCTGAAGCATCTTCAAAAGCGGGCCGAATCATCATGGCAACGGTAAAAGGCGACGTGCACGACATCGGAAAAAACATCGTGGCCGTAGTGATGGCTTGCAACAATTTCGATGTGATAGACCTTGGTGTGATGGTGCCAGCCGAGCAGATTGTAAAAAAGGCCATAGAAACAAACGCTGATGCTGTGGGACTCAGCGGACTCATCACGCCCTCGTTGGAAGAGATGGTGAACGTAGCGAAAGAGATGAACCGTGCGGGGCTCTCCATCCCAATACTCATTGGCGGAGCGACAACCAGCCAAATGCACGTGGCGCTGAAGATTGCCCCCGTCTATCGAGGTCCGGTTGCTTGGATGAAAGACGCTGCACAGAACGTGGTGGCCACAACAAGATTGCTCAACAAGGAAGAGGCTCCTAATTATAGGGCGCAACTGGATGAAAAATACGAGCAACTGAGGCATCAATATAATGAGGAACAACAACAGTTGCTCTCATTAGAGGAGGCACGAAAAAACAAACTGGACTTGTTTTAGTTATCCATTCATTCATATACTTTTGAACTTCATCAATACTTAATTATATCCATTTTGCAAGATGATTAAAAACATCATATTCGACTTTGGAGGCGTTATCATCACTCTCGACCAACCACAAGCTGTACGCAGATTCAAGGAGTTGGGTTTAAAGGACGCCGAGAAACATCTGGACCCTTATACCCAAAAGGGCATTTTCGGCGATTTAGAGTTGGGCAAGATTACCGCTGACGAGTTTCAGGAGGAACTCAGCAAACTCATCGGCCGACAGGTATCCTTCAAAGAATGCCGGCATGCGTGGGTGGGCTATTGCGGCGAACTGCCCCAACGCAATCTTGAAGCCCTATTGCGTTTGCGCAAGGGAGGATATCGCGTCATCATGCTTTCCAACA
>ODAI011955710.1_pt1 | contig 13933 bp, 10 predicted proteins | sample 1539321 | NCBI WGS metagenome assembly ODAI01 (sample SAMN02144231, study PRJEB22623) | gut metagenome | biome: sheep rumen | host: Ovis aries | place: New Zealand
GAGGCATCCGTATACGAGGATGACCTCAAGATGAAGGTCGTCAAAGAGACGAAGGGTCTCGACCTCTACCTTAACCAGCATGTAAACGGCGTTGTTACGAACAGCGAAGGTCGCATCACTGCCGTCGTCGCGCAAGACACGCGCAAAGGTGGCCTGCAAAACTTCGAGGGTAGCTGGTTCGTTGACTGCACTGGCGACGGCAATCTTGGCTTTGCCGCGGGCGCGGACTTCCGCATGGGGCGTGAGGCGAAGAGCGAGACGAATGAGCCGGATGCACCGGAGAAAGCCGACATGATCACGATGGGCGCGTCCGTCCAGTGGAACGCGGGGAAGACGTCCGGCGACGCGTCGTTTCCGACGCGGCCGTGGATGCTGAAGACGATCAACGAAGCAAACTGCTCTCCGCACCTCAAGGGCGACTGGTGGTGGGAGGCGGGGCTTGGCCGCGACCAGATCGCGGAAGGCGAGTACATACGCGACTACGGACTTCTCGTCGCGTTCTCGAACTGGGCGTTCGTCAAGAACGGCTATTCCAAGAAGGCGGAGTTTGCGGACAAGGAGCTCAAGTGGGTCTCGTACAACGCTGGCCGCCGCGAGTCGCGCAGACTACTCGGCGACTTCATCCTCGACCAGAACCACCTCCGTAAAAAGGACTTCCAGCCAGACGGCACGTGCGCGACGACGTGGACTATCGACCTGCATCTCCCGAAGACGGCGCGCGAGTCGAAGTTCGAGGGCGAGCCCTATCAGTCCAACTCGCTCAACGAAAAGATCTGGCCGTATCCGATTCCCTACCGCTGCCTCTACTCGCGCAACGTGCCGAACCTCTTCATGGCTGGTCGTGACATTTCCGTCACCCACATCGCGCTTGGCACGACTCGGCTTATGCGCACGCACGGCATGATGGGCGAGGTCGTCGGCATGGCGGCGAGCATCTGCAAGAAGCACGGCTGCAATCCGCGCGACGTCTACAAGTCGCACCTTGACGAACTTAAGGAGCTCATGACGAAAGGCGTCGGCGACGGCAAGAAGCATCCGCGCCAGGACTACAACGTGCAGCAGTCGCTTGATCCCGACATCAAGACACAATACGAGGAGAGCGTGAAGGGCTTGCTGAAATGACGGAAGAATACCTGTCGATAGTCGAGAAGACGCTTGACGAGGTACTGCCGAAACCGGGAGAGCGTCCTGCGGAATTGAGCGAGGCGATGCGCTATGCAGTCGGCACTGGCGGCAAGAGGATTCGTCCGCTCATTTGCCTTGCGAGCGCGGTAGCGGTCGGCGGCAGTGCGGAAGACGCGCGCTATCCCGCTGCGGCGATAGAACTACTTCACAACTACACGCTTGTCCACGACGATCTTCCCGCGATGGACAACGACACGGAGCGTCGCGGGAAACCCTCGGTCTGGGCGAAGTTTGGCGAGGCGAATGCGATTCTCGCGGGCGACGCGCTGCAGGCGCTTGCTTTCAAGGCCGCGGCAAATGCGCCGCGGAACGTCGCCGAGATAGTCGCGGCGCTTGGCGCGGCAGGCGTCGGCGTTGTGCAGGGACAGGTCGAGGACTTGAAACGCGAGGGTGGAACGGACGGTGCCTCGGGCGGTCCCGCGCCCGTGCCTGTGGAGGTTGTAGATTTTGTCTACACCCACAAGACTGCCGACCTATTTGTCGCAGCGGCGACGATGGGTGGCTATGCCGGCGGCGGCGATGCGGCGAGCGTCGAGAAGCTTCGCGCGTTTGCGCTAAACCTCGGGCTCGCGTTCCAGTACGAGGACGATCTCCTCGACGGCGACTCGCCGTATTCGCGCGAGAAGACCGAGTCGCTCGTCCGCGAGACTACCGCCGCGTCAGTCGCGGCGCTCGCCGGGCTTCCTGGCGATACGTCGTTCCTGAAGGTGCTTGCCGAGAAGCTCGTCGGGCGCACGGTCTGATGTTTGTCGATTTTTCCGCGGTTTCCTCGTCGCGCCCATCTGTGTGCGCGAAAGGCCGCTTTTTGGTATAATCTTCCACATGGACAAGCGTCTTAAGGAATACATCAAGAGCGGCGGGACTCTCGGCAGTCTCGCAAAGCTCCCGAAGGGGCGCGCGGCATCCGCCCCGTTTCCCTGTGATCCCGCGAAGGTCTACGCAAAACAGGTCGATGGACTCGCGCTCCGGCTCAAGCGCATCGGCGTAAAGGACGTCGTTATCGGCGTGTCTGGCGGGCTCGACTCCGCGCTCGTCCTGCTCGTCGCAGTCGGCGCATTCAAGAAGCTTTCGCTCCCTATCTCCGGCATCCACGCCTACACGATGCCGGGCTTCGGCACCTCGAAGCGCACGAAGACGAACGCCGACCTTCTCTGCGAAGGGCTAGGAGTGAAGATGGAGACGATTTCAATCGCGAAGTCGGTGAGGCAGCACCTCAAGGACATCGGGCACGACGGAAAGACGCCCGACGCCGCATACGAGAACTCCCAGGCGAGGATGCGCACTCTGATACTGATGGACAAGGCAAACATGGTCGGCGGCATAGTCCTCGGCACGGGCGACATGTCGGAGATCGCGCTTGGCTGGTGCACCTACAACGGCGACCACATGTCGATGTTCGGCGTCAACTCCGGCGTCCCGAAGACAATCGTCCGCAAGGTCTGCAAGTGGTGGGCGGAGAAAAGTCGTCAGGGGTCAGGGGTCAGGGGTCAGGGGTCAAGGTGCAGGGGAATGGCGGCGAAAGCGCTACTCGACATCGTGGCTACGCCCGTGAGCCCCGAGCTCGTGAAGGGCCAGGTCACAGAGGACAAGATCGGTCCCTACGAGCTGCATGACTTCTTCATCTGGAACTTCTGCAAAAACGGCCTTGGCCGCAAGGCGCTCTACGACGCTGCGGCGAAGCGCTACGGCAAGACGTTCGGGCTCGACCTAATCGGTCGCACGCTCGACACGTTCCTCTACCGCCTTGTCTCGCAGGCGTTCAAGCGCAACTGCGCGCCTGACGGAATAAAGGTCTTCTCGTTCGACTTCTCCAAGGAGAGCTGGTCGATACCATCTGACCTCCCCACCGGCATCCTTTGACGGCGGCGGTTCATTGAAGTGAACGCCATAATTGACATATTGGCTGAAGCGCTTTCGGCATATTGGAAGGCGCTTGGGAAGACGTGGGCCAAGTTGCTCGCCGTATTTCTCCCCGCGAACATCTTCCTTGTGTGGATTCGCGCCCAGACGGCGATGCGATTCGATGCAGGTGACGGAATCCCCGCCATCGCGTTACGGCCGGAGCGGCACGTCAGTTTGCTGATCAATCTGACGCTTGGCGTTTTGGCGCTCGTCATAATCGCCAGAGCCGCATGGCAGACGCTTGCAAAGCCATCTGACGAAGCAGACGTTTCGCGTAGCCTTGTCGCATCAATAGGTCGCACATTTGGAACGGTGATGCTCCTTTGCTTTCTTGTAGGCGCATATCTATTCGTGGCACTCGTCGGCATCTATTTCCTTCTGCCTAAAATCGTCGGGTTGTTTGGGCTTTCGGTGCCGTCGGCTGTCGGCATCATGCAGATATTGTTCCTCGTCGTCGCATTGGCTGGGCTGTTTGCGATTCTGACAAGGTGGATGCTCGCCGTGACCTTGAGCGCGTTGTTTCGAATGTCGGGCTTCAGGGCGACGGATATGTCCGTCGCGCTTCTCCGTGGACGAATGTGGAAGAGCTTGTTTTATGCCGTGGGCGCGGGCCTTGTCGCCGCCGCATTCAGGGCGGTTCCTCAGGTCGTCTATTACTGCGACGTAATTGGATTTGCCCATCCGTTCACGGAGTCTGCTGCGTGCGGAAAGTTGGCGTGGGCGGCGCTTATGGTTCTTTCCGGCGTGTTGATGAACCTTGCGTCGCTTTTCGTCGTTGTTGCGTTTGTCGTCTACATCCGCCGCCTCAAGGAGCCCGCGGAAGATGCCTTGGCTTCTCCGCGTCGTGCCGTTATGTGTCTGGTCGCCGCCGGGGCGTTGCTTGCGGTCGGGCTGACGGAGGTTCTTGGCGTCCGTGCCAGCCGCTCCGGCCGCGACTTCGGCAGGGCGGACGACGCACGCGTATTTCGCATGGAGAACATGGATGTCGAGACGGAAGTGAAGGAGCTTAGTGAGGACGGGGACGTTCTTTTCAGGATGATATTCAAAAGCGCCATCGGCGGGCGATGGTATGAGAAACGGGCACTTCAAGACGTGCTCTCGCGGAGGCGCATCATCTGGGCGGAGATTCCGTTCTGCTCGCATTGTGGCTGGGCATACGACTATTCCAGCGACTGCAAGTCGCATGAGTTTGATGTCTTCGTGCGGAAGCACTTTGTCGGTGGCGTGGGCAAGTCGGGGGTCGAGTATCCCGCCTATTCCGTGAAGCTCAGTCCACGCGACTCGACTCGTGCGCCCACGCCAAAGGAACATGAGCTGGTCGTGGAAAGCGCCCGAAAGACTCCCAGTCGGGACAAGACCCCGATTTCGCCGATGTCAGCAGTTGGGCTCAACTGGTTGCAATCGTATTCCGTTTGTGGGCGTGGTATCCCAAGACGCCGGAAAAAATGATATAATCTCCGTATGAAAAAGGTCAAGGTTCTTCTGCCGCTCTGCATGGCGGCGACAGTCTTCTTCGCGCTTGCCTTCGCAAACAACGTCGTCGCCATATTCAACTGGTGGTCGTCGTTTATCGCAGCCGGCGGCGATTCGTCGGCGTTCGCGGCAAAGGCGTCGGGGTTCATCCCCTGGCTCGACTGGGCGGTCGTCGACTATTCGGCGGTGACGACGTTCATCCCGCTGCTCGGTTTCCTCTGCATGACGCTTTCGCTGTCGCGGATGCTCGCAGGCCGTCGTGCGCGTGCTGGCGACTTCCCGTTCTTCCGTGGGTCCGACCAGCTGAATGTCGCGCTCGGGCTTCTCGGCACGCTCTGGGGAATCATAGTGATCGGCTACTTCAAGCTCGACACGGTGACGATGGCAGACCTCATGCAGTGCCTCCACACGGCGCTCTTCTCGACCTTGGCCGCAGTCGTCTGGGTGTTCCTCATTGACCGTCCGCTCGTAAGGCCCTATTTCACGCGGCTCCTCGAGGAGACTGGGCTTGCGGAGACGGACGACGGCGATCTCGCGGCGGCGGTGGACCGGCTCGTCGTGCGCCTCGGCGCGGCGTCTGACGCGTTCGAGAAGCGCCAGCAGGAGGTCGAGGCGGAGTTCCGCAAGCGCCTCGACGACTACGCGGCGGAAGCGTTGCGCAGGGCGGCGGCCGATGCGGCGGAATTCGAGAAGCGGCGCGGCGAATATGCCGCGCATTTCGAGAAGCGTCTTTCCGACTACGAACAGTCTTTCGAGACGCGCCAGAAGGAATATGTCGAGTTCTTCAAGCGCGAGATAGATGCGCTCGAGCGCCGTGCAAAGGCAGCGGACGAAGCACGCGTCGAAACGGAAGCGCGCCTTGCGAAGATTGCCGCGGCGCTCAGGGGATAAGGACGCGCCATGACTGAATCTGACCGTGCTGCGCTGAAACGGCTCCTTGGGGGAGATGCCTCTCGTCGGGCGACGACCGACGACTTGCAGGGGCTTCTTCTCCAGGTCGTGTTCGCGCTACTTATGGTCTTCATGATCGCCTACTTCATCTTCGTCGAGATGTCGCGCAAGGAACGCGCCGAGGAAATCCTCGAAGTGAACAGGCAGAAGCTCGTCCTTGCGCTCGAGAAGGTTGCCGAAGACCACCGCGTAAAATACGGGCTCAACGCGCTGATGACCCAGGGGACGGACGGACGTCGCTCTTTCGACGCCGACGAGCACGTGAAGGGCGGGCGCATCGAGCTCGCACCTGCGGCGAAGGCCGCGTTTGCGTCCGGCTCCGCGGCGGCATGCGCCGACTACCGCGATTCTGCCGCGCTCTCCGCCGCGTGGAAGTCGGCCGTACTCAATGAGGCGAAGCTCGAGGAAACAGCGCTTACCGACGACGAAAAGGCGTGGCTCGACGACGAGATCGTGCGTTCCGTAGAGGAAGTTCGCCTTGATGCCCGCGGCGTTCAGCGCGCTCTTGCCGCGCGCCTGCAGCGCCAGTGGATCGAAAACCCGTCCGCGCTTGGCGACATCGCCGACCCAGGCGCGCTTGCGGACGCACTAAAGGCAAAGTCGCTTAAGCTCGTCGCAGAGGCGACAGGCGCGGAGGTTCTGCCGTGAACATGATTGCACTGATTTTGGCCGCGACGCTCTCGGCCGGAAACGCCGAGTTCGACTCGACGGCGCGTGACGGAGCGCGCGACATCTCGCTTTCCCGCGCACGCGAGGAGCTGCGCGAGAAGGGGCCGGCGCCGGGGGCGCTTGAAAAGGCGATGCTTGCCGATCCAAAGAAGTTTGAGAAACCGGCCGAGGCCGAGGCGCTTTGCCGCGGAGTCTTTGCCGACGAGCTGCGCGCGCAGTTCGCCGCGAAGGCGCGCGCCATAGACGAGCGCCTTGGCATAGGGTCGAATAGTGTCGGCGTAGGGTCGAATAGTGTCGGCGTTGACCCTAGCTCGACCCTAAGTGACTCTAACTCGACTCTAAATGACCCTAACTCGACTCTAAAAGACTCTATTTCGCCCCTGATAGACGAGATCGCAAACAAGCATTTTGCTGCCGCGTTTGCCGCCGAGCGAAAAGCAGCGGTCGAGGCGCAGGCGAAGACGATTGTCGCCGCGACTCGCCCGACGGAAGCGGAATTCGACGAGAAGGAGGACTGGGAACTTCGCGAGCAGATGCAAAAGCGCATCCTCGACGAGCAGAAGACGGTCGTCTTTTCCGAGAACCGCCAGTTCATCAGCGAGCGCATGGTTGAGCCCGTCATAAAGGACGCGCGCCACGAGCAGAAGCGCCAAGCGGAGTACTTGATGCGCGCGCGGTGCGACACTGCCGCGCCGTCGAAGCTTGCCGCCGATCTAAAGGCGCGTCTTGAGGAAAATGTGAAGGAGCGCCGCGAAAAGGCGGACGATCCGTCGAAGGCGTGGGGCGTTTTCGCAGGGACATTCGAGAAGTCCGTCGGTCCCGCAGTCGAGCGCCGCACACTCGATCGCCTCGAAAAGAAAATGGAATCGACAAATGTCGAAGTGGATGTCGATTCGATCTTGAAGGAGATCGTCGAGGCGCCGCAGAAGCACGTGAAGCAGGCGGAGAGTGAAAAGGTCTTCGCTGCCCGCTATTCTGCAGCGCTCCTCGCACGGGCTCTCGACGGAGCTTGCAACGACGCGCCGCAGTCGGAGCGCGACGAACTGCGGGGATACCTTGCCTCGCGTCTTGGCGGCGAGCGGATACAGAAGGCAGTCGAGGCAAAGGTGAGGAAAGACGTCCTTCCAAAGTGGCGTGAGGCGCGCGCGACTGCGGCGAAGCGCCAGGCAGACGACACATGGCCCACGCTTGCGGACGGAACCTGGTTCCCGCCGGCCGATCTCGCGGACGACATTGCGGCGCGAAGCGACTATGCGAAGTCGGTCAAGGAGTGGCGTTCTCTCGCCGCGCTCAAGTCCCTTGCGGATGCGCCGAAGGGCAGACCCCTCATGGAAGAAGCCGACAGCCGCGCCGATTCCGAGGTGGCCGCCGCGTTTGACATCGCCCGCAGCGCAATCGCCGCGCAGAACGCCATCGTCGATGGAAGCCATGCGCAGGTTCTTGCTGAGGCGAAGAAGCGCAATGACTCGTTCTGGACGCGCACTCCCGATTTGAAGACCATAGTCGGGCTTCTTACCCAGGCGACCGAGGAGTCTTGGGAAGTGTCTCGTCTCAACACGCTCTGGCCTGACGAGGCGAAGCGTCCCGCGAACGTCGCCGAGCAGCACAAATCGCTTTTCCCGAGCGTCAGGCGCAAGATCGAGCTTCTCGCACGGACGATTCTCGAGGAGATGAACGAGCCAAAGCCGGAAAACGAGGAAAAGCCAGAGGAGCCGCCGCCAGAGGAACCTCAGCCCGACGAGACGCCCGAGGAGCCGCCTGAGGTGGTCGAGTTCGAGATATCGGTCCGCCGCACGGGGAACGAAGTCGAAGTCTCGCTGAAGCAGGGCGAGACAGTCGTCGAGAGCGCGACGGTTCCGGCGAAGAAGGACGATTTCGAAAACGCGATGTTCAAAGTCACGAGTGCGATTTCGCGCATCCTCGGTCTCAAGTAGCCGTGACACCTGTCACCGTCGCGGATTTGCGTCGAATATGGTAAAATATCGTCCATGAAGGCGAAGACATTCATAGACCAAGTCGAGGTTCTTGTCAGGTCGGGCAAGGGCGGCGATGGCGCGATGTCGTTCCGGCGTGAGGCCCTTGTCGAGTTTGGCGGGCCAGACGGTGGTGACGGCGGTCGTGGCGGCGACGTCGTGTTCAAGGCGTCCGACCACGTGAATTCACTCCTCTCCCTCTTCTACGATCCCAAGTGCTTCGCGCAGGACGGCGGTGCCGGCCAGGGGCAGAAGATGTTCGGCAAGCGCGGCAAAGACCTCGTCGTGCCCGTTCCGCTCGGCACCGAGGTCTACGACGTCGACTCCGGGCTTCTTGTCGCCGACATAACGGAACCCGGGCAGACCGCTATTGTCGCCAAGGGCGGCGCGGGTGGCTTCGGGAACGTCCACTTTAAGTCGTCCGTGAACCAGGCCCCGACCGAGCACACCCCCGGCGGAGCCGCAGAGGAGCGCCGGCTCAGGCTCGAGCTCAAGACTATCGCCGATGTCGGGCTTCTCGGCTTCCCTAACGCCGGCAAGTCGTCGCTTCTTTCGGCGCTTTCCGCTGCGACCCCGAAGATCGCGAGCTATCCTTTCACCACGCTCAACCCGATCGTCGGCACGGTCGTCTACCACGACTACGCGAAGATCCGCATAGCGGACGTGCCCGGGATAATCGAGGGCGCAGCGAAGGGCGTCGGGCTCGGCCTTGCGTTCCTGAAGCACCTCGAGCGCTCGCGCGTCCTCGTATACGTGATTGACATGGCCGGCATCGACGGTCGCGAGCCCTGGCGCGACTACGAAGTGCTGCGCCGCGAGATCGACGAGTATTCTGTGGAGCTTGCCGAGCGTCCGTCCGTCGTCGTGGCCAATAAGCTCGATGTCGAGGGGGCGAAGGAGAATCTCGAGCGCTTCGTCAAGGAGACAGGCGTTAAGCCCATCAGCATTTCGTGCGAGACGCGCGACGGGCTCGACGCCCTTAAGGACGAGCTCAGGAGGATCGTGAACCCGGTCGTCAAGTTCCACCATACCCACGACGTCGCGCCTGACATAAAGGACATGCCCGACACGACAGGCGACGAGATACCGGCCGAGGCGCTGAAGTTTGCGACATTTCTCAAGTTCGAGGACCCGAAGGCGAAGAGCCATCCATCGAGGGGAAATATCCATTGAGAAAGGACAACGGAAAAATGAACCAAATCGCGAGAGCCGTGTCGGCGGCTCTTATGCTGTGCGCGGCGGGCTGCATCTCGTCGACGCCTGACTTCAGGCAGGTAGTATCCGAGGCGAAGGCCGCCGTCGCGCCGTCCGTAGTCTTCATCCGCGTAATCTACAACGACACCGAGTCCGGCCGCAACCGCAAGGGTGTCGCGTCGGGATCGGGCGTAATAGTCTCGAAGGACGGCGAGGTGCTGACCAACCACCATGTCGTCGACAAAACGAGCGAAATACGCTGCCAGCTCGCAGATGGACGCTCGTTTACGGCAAAGGTGCTCGGCAAGGACAAGGACCTCGACATCGCGCTGCTGAAGCTCGATTTGCCCGAGGGGACGGACGTCCCCGTCGCGTCGCTTTCGCCGCGCCGTCTTGAGGTCGGCGAGGTCGTGCTCGCGATGGGCGCGCCGTGGGGGCTCGCGCGCTCTGTTTCGATGGGCATCGTCTCGTGCAACGACCGCTTCCTCGAGGACTGCGGCGACTACACGCTCTGGTACCAGACGGACGCGGCGATCTCGCCCGGCAACTCGGGCGGGCCTCTCGTCGACACAGACGGTCTCGTCGTGGGACTCAATGCGCGCGGCAACCTCTTTGGAGACCAGGCATTCACGATTCCGTCCGAGACGATCCTCGAGATTCTCCCCGACCTCAGGAAGTACGGCGAGGCGCACTGGGCGTGGTTCGGGTTCAAGTTGCAGCCGCTCGAGGACTTCAAGCGCAACATACGCTTCGACGCGAAGGAAGGCGCTCTCGTCGCCGATGTTGAGCCGGGTTCGCCTGCGGAGAAGGCGGGACTCCAGTCGAACGACCTGCTCGTCTCGGTCGACGGCGAGAAGACGACGGCGCGGTTCTGGGAGGACATTCCCGCGATCGAGCGCCATCTTGGGCGCAGGGAGTTCGAGAAGCCCTGCAAGTTCAAGGTCGTGCGCGACGGGAAGGACGTCGAAATCGCCGTTGCGCCCACCGAGAAGGGCAAGGTTGAAGGCGAGGAGTTCGCGTGCGAACGATGGGGCCTCACGGCGAAGGAGATCAACCGCTTCTACAACCCCGACCTCATCTTCTTCGCGCCCGAGGGCGGCGTATATGTCTCGGGGCTCGCGTGGGACGGCAACGCCGATTCGTGCGGTTTCCGCGACGGCGACATAATCGTCTCGATCGGCGGCAAGCCGGTCAAGACCGTCGCTGAAGTGAAGGCCGTCTACGAGGATTCCATTGCGAAGCTCGAGGAGAGGACGCGCCTGCCGTTCGTCGTCATGAGGAGAGGCCGCCGCACGACGCTTGTCCTCGACTACACTGAAGACACAGAAGAGGAGGACTGACACATGCTTTCCGTAATAGCCGCGTCGCTGCTCGCCGCAGCAGTTCCGACAGACAAGCTTTCCTCCGTCGCTCTCGCCGCCTACTGGTACAAGAAGGACGAGCGCGGGAGGGGCGACGAAATCTCCGAGCTCGCGAAGCCGAAGCGCTTCCCCGCGTTCGCGATCTCGGAGGACGAGTTTCTCATCGCCGATCCGCTCGTAAGGGCGAAGCACCTCGACCGCATCGAGCTCTGGTTCAGGGGCGACAAGGTGCCTGCGACCGAGGTCGCGCGCATCGAAGGGCAGGACGCCGTCGTGCTGAAGGCGGGGCGTCCCCTCAAGGGCGTGAGGGCGCTCGAGTTCAGGAAGGGCGATCCCGTCGAGAAACTCGTCTGGAAATGGAGCGGAGACACGCTTGCCGTTTCGGCCTCCGGCGTCGGGACGAACGATTCCGTGGCCGTCGTGGCCTCCACCGGGCGCGTGTTCAGAAAGGGCGTCTCGAACGCCCTCTACGTCGACAAGGACCGCAATCCCGTTTGGCTTGACTTCGGCTCGCGATTCGAGATGCCGGACGGCAAGTTCGACTATGTTCCGCCGACGGAGTGGACTCGGCTCCCCGCAGACGAATACGAAAAGTCGGCGAAACGCATGGAAGACCGACTCTCCGCCGCGCTGCTCGGCATCGTGATCCACCTCAATCCCATAGACAAGGAGAATGCCTCGCGCCGCTATTCGCGCTACGACGACGACGCGGGGTCGAACGAGATCGACGCGCTTGGCTTTGCGGTCGATGGACGCGTTGTCGTTCCGTCCGATCTCAACGGCGAGAAGATATCCCGTCTCGGCAAGGTGGAAGCGACGTTCCCCGACGGGTCGAAGACGAATCTCGTGTTCGTCGGCGCGCTCGCCGAGTGGAACGCGATGGTGTTCGACATCCCTGACGACTTCAAGGGCAGGGTCTCCCCGCTTTCGTCTGCAAAGACCGCAGCGGAGGATTTCGACAACCGCATCGCGTGGATCATGACCGCCGAGAACGAGAACGGCCGGATCGTAACTACCGCGACGCGCCGCCGGTTCGCCGGCGTTAAGTTCGTGCGCGGGGCGGGTTTTGTCCCGAGCGTCGGGGAATGGCGTCCGGACGGGGATTACGACGACGACATGCCGACGGGTCTCACGAAGGCGTTTGTCCTTGACGATGACGGCGGCATCGCTGTGTTCTCGCTCGCGCGCAGGTTCTCGGCGCGCCGCTGGTCGCGGCACGACGTGGAGCCGGTGACGGCGGCCGATCTTGCGCACTTCGTCGCGGGCGAATGCTTCAACCCGGAGTTCATGCCCCGCAAGGAGGAGGAGCGCAACCGCTTTGTCTGGCTTGGCACGGAGGCGGTCCGCCTGACCGACGCCCTCGCGCGCGAAAAGAAGGCGCAGAGCTTCATAAAGGAATATTCGAGGCCGCCCTACGTGACGGAGGTGTATCCCGGCTCCCCCGCGGCGAAGGCGGGTCTCAAGGCCGGCGACATTCTGCTCGCTGTCAGGCGCGGAAGCGAGAAGGAGCGTCCTCTCGAGGCGGACTACGACTATTCGTATTCGTCGTCCACCCCGTGGCCGGATGTCGAGAACTCCCTCAACACGCTTATGACCGAATTCGGCGCGGGAGCGAAGGTGACGATCGTGTACGCGCGAGACGGCAGGCGCTGCGAGGCGCCGGTCGTCCTCGAGTCCGCGCCCGTCCACTACAAGAACGCGCCCAAGGCCCGCAACCGCACGCTCGGCCTCTCGGTCCGCGACATGACGTTCGAGGTGCGCCGCTTCTTCAAGTTCGACGAGAAGGCGCCCGGCATCGTGATCGCCAAGGTGAAGCCGGGCTCTCCCGCAGATGTCGCCGGGCTGGACGAGCACGAACTTGTCACCGAGGTGAACGGCGAGAAGGTGACCAGCGCGAAGGACTTTGCCGCAAAGGTCAAGGGCAAGAAGGACCTCGTGTTCGCGGTGCGCCATCTCGCGCAGACGCGCATGGTCAAGATACACGTCGAGCCGGAGGATGACGCGGCGAAGGACAAGGGGGAAAAGTCAAAATGAAGAAGTGGAACGTTGCGGCCGTGAGGGCCGCGAAGGGAAAGACGAAACTCGGCTGCTGCACGGCGTACGACACGTGTTTTGCGCGCCTTGCCGACGAGGCGGGGGTGCCGATCATCCTCGTCGGCGATTCGCTGGGGATGAACTGCCTCGGATACGAGACGACTCTTCCCGTGAACATGTCCGACACGCTTGCCGCGGTCGCGGCTGTCGCGCGCGGCGCCAAGGATGCGATGGTCGTAGGCGACATGCCGTTCGGCTCCTACCAGTGCGGGGACGACGAGGCGGTGAAGAACGCCGTCGCGATCATAAAGGCCGGTGCGGACGCGGTGAAGCTCGAGGGCGGGGCGTCGGTGTGCGGACTCATCCGCCGGCTCTCGACGGCGGGCATCCCCGTTCTCGCCCATGTCGGCATGATGCCGACGTTCGTCAACGAGTACGGCGGCTTCAGGAAGCAGGGCAAGACGCGCGAGGCGGCGGAGAAGGTGCTTGCGGACGCGAAGGCCGTCGAGGAGGCGGGCGCGTTTGCAGTGACGCTCGAGTGCATCCCGTCCGAGCTCGCGGCTGAGATCACGGCGGCGCTCAAGATCGTCACGGTTGGAATCGGCGCGGGACCTGTGTGCGACGCGCAGTGGCTTGTCATGCACGACCTCCTCGGCCTCAACGAGAAGGTGCCGTCGTTCGTGAAGAAGTACGCCGACCTCGCGACGACCGTGCGCGGCGCATTTGCCGCGTACGTCAAGGAAGTCGCGGACGGGGCGTTTCCTGACTGACGAGCAGCGCATGAGGTTTTAGCCGTTTCCGCCATGTCGTCGTCTATTTGTGGTATAATACCCATTTCCAAACAGGAAAGAAACACAGGTAAACGACATGGCAGAGATTACATTGGAGCAGCGCAGGCACAGCGCGGCACACCTGATGGCCCGCGCGGTCATGAATTTGTTCGAGGACGTCCAGGTCGACATCGGCCCGGCGACGGACGAGGGCTTCTACTACGACTTCGACCTTCCGCACCGCCTTTCGCCCGAGGATTTCCCGAAGATCGAATCCGAGATTGCGCGCCTGATCGCGCTCGACGAGCCGTTCGTCAGGAAGGAAGTGACGGCGGACGAGGCGAAGAAGCTCCTCGCCGGTCAGAAGTACAAACTTGAGCGCCTTGCGGACGTCGTCGCGGACGGCGTCGCGATCTCGACC
>ODAI014458191.1_pt1 | contig 13933 bp, 10 predicted proteins | sample 1539321 | NCBI WGS metagenome assembly ODAI01 (sample SAMN02144231, study PRJEB22623) | gut metagenome | biome: sheep rumen | host: Ovis aries | place: New Zealand
CATTCGAACCAGTTTTAGTTGAAGGTAGAGCAATCAAACTTCACCCATTAGTTTGTACAGCGTTCAACGCTGACTTCGACGGTGACCAAATGGCTATTCACGTTCCATTATCACCAGAAGCACAAGCTGAAGCAAGATACTTAATGTTATCTGTAAACAACTTATTAAAACCACAAGATGGTAAACCAGTTACAGTACCTACACAAGATATGATTCTTGGTGCTTACTACTTAACAATGGAAGTTGATGGTGAAGCTGGAGAAGGAAATTACTTTGGATCACCAGAAGAAGCAATTATTGCTTACGAAAACAAAGATTTAGGAATGCATGCTAAAATTAAAGTAAAAGTTAAAAAGGAAATTGATGGAGAAGAAAAAATTGGAACTGTTGAAACAACAGTTGGTAGAATTATCTACAACCAAGGAATTCCACAAGATTTAGGATTCGTTGATAGAAGCAAGCCAGAAAATGCTTTCGAACCAGAAATTAACTTTGTAGTTACTAAAAAGAATTTAGGAAAAATTATTGCTAAATCAATAAATGTACATGGTTTAAGTGATACAGCAGTATTACTAGACTATATCAAAGCAACAGGTTACAAATACTCTACAATTGGTGCTATCACAGTATCAGTTAGTGATGTTAAAGTTCCTGAAGCTAAGAAAACAATACTTGAAGAAGCTAATAAACAAGTTGATAACATCAGAAAACAATATAAACGTGGTTTAATAACAGACGAAGAAAGATATAACGCAGTTATTAAAGTTTGGAGTAAAGCTACAGATGATGTTAAAGACGCAATGAAAGATAACTTCGAAAAATTAAACCCAGTATTCATGATGTCTGAATCTGGAGCCAGAGGTAACTTAGACCAATTAAAACAAATCGCAGGTATGCGTGGACTTATGGCTAGTACAACTGGTAAAGCTGTCGAAGTGCCTATTACATCATGCTTCAGGGAAGGATTAAGTGCAATCGAGTACTTCATTGCTGCCCATGGTGCCCGTAAAGGTCTTTCTGATACAGCTTTAAGAACAGCCGATTCAGGATACTTAACAAGAAGATTGGTTGACGTTGCACAAGATATCATCGTAAGAGAAGAAGATTGTGGAACTAAGGAAGGTATCGAAGTTTCTGATATTAAAGATGGAAACCAAGTAGTTGAAAAATTAGAAGAAAGATTAGTTGGTAGATATCCATTAGAAGATATAGTAAACCCAGAAACTAAGGAATTAATAGTAGATAAAAACACAATGATTACAGACGCAATTGCTGATAAGATAGTAGCAGCAGGAATTACTAAAGTAAAAGTACGTTCTGTAATTGGATGTAGAACAAAACATGGTGTATGTAGCCATTGTTATGGTATGGGTCTAGCTACTAGAGAAGAATCTAAGATAGGTGAATCTATAGGAATTATAGCTGCTCAATCAATTGGTGAACCTGGTACACAGTTAACAATGAGAACTATCCACTCTGGTGGTGTTGCCGGTGTTGCTGATATTACACAAGGTCTTCCAAGGGTTGAAGAGTTATTTGAAGCTAGAAAACCAAAGGGATTAGCTATAGTTGCTGAAATAGCTGGTACAATTAAGATTAAAGAAGATAGCAAAAACAGAAAAGAAGTTGTTGTTAAGAGTGGAAAAGAAGCTAAAACATATGTAATACCTTTCGGATCTAAATTAAAGGTTAGAGAAGGAGACGTAGTTGAAGCTGGAGACCCATTAACAGAAGGTTCAATCAACCCTAACGAAATCTTATTAATCAATGGACCAGACGGTGTATTCAGATACTTAGTACAAGAAGTTCAAAAAGTTTATAGAAACCAAGGTGTTGATATCAACGATAAACACATTGAGGTTATAGCAAGACAAATGCTTAAGAAAGTAAGAGTAGAAGACAATGGAGATACAAACATGTTTGCTGGTTCATTAGTAGACATGCACGACTTTGAAGATGAAAACAATAGAGTAATCGCTGAAGGAAAAACTCCTGCAAAAGGAAAACGTGTTCTACTTGGAATTACAAAAGCATCACTTGCAACAGAAAGCTTCTTATCAGCTGCTTCATTCCAAGAAACTACAAGAGTTCTTACAGAAGCTGCTATTAAAGGAAAAGTTGATGAATTAATAGGATTAAAAGAAAATGTTATCATTGGTAAATTAATCCCAGCAGGAACAGGTATGGCACAATACCAAGCTACTCAAATCAAAACAGCTAATGATGAAGATTTCGATGAAACTGAAACAAATTCAGAAGATTCAGGAGATAATGGTGTTGATGTTGAGTTAGATGAGAATGCTAAGAATGTTGATGATACAACTGATTATGAAGAATAAAAAAGAAGACCGAAAGGTCTTCTTTTTTTGATAATTTTTAAAACTATTAATAATTCCCATCATAATTTTGAAAAACTTTTTCAATAAAATCTCCAGCTGTTGTTAATGAATTTTCAATATCGTAATTGACAGTATCTAATTTATCTGTTTCATCAGAGTTAGGCAATAGAATAGAAGAAGATTCAGCTTTGTTAGAGAAAGACCAATATACCCAACTTATATTATTTGAATTCATGTAATCAATCCATTCATTAAATTTATCAAAAAACAAATTTCCATTACCACTAGCGTCTGTCAAGCCACATTCTGAAACAAAAATTGGAACATTATTGTTTATACAATAGTCAATTTGCTTACGTAAATCATCTCCATGAGATCCTGCATAAAAATGGCAAGAATACACAATATTTTCAAAGTTTAAAGTATTATTAGCGGCGGACTGTATGTTTGTGCACCAATAAGGTGTACCAACAATTATTAAAGATTTTTTAGAATTGTTTCTAATAACTGGAATCACTTCGTTTGCATAAGGTTTGATGTCGTTATCCCAAGTTACATTATTTCCATTTGGTTCATTACATATTTCATAAATTACATTTGATGTATTAGCGTATTTTTTTGAAACTTCATCAAAAAAATTAATTGCTTCAGATTTATAAATTTGAGGGTTATTATCTTTTAAAATATGCCAATCAACAATTACATACATATCAAGATTTACAGCTATATCAATAATACTGTATACTTTATTTTTAGTGGATTCTGGAGAATGAATATAACCTTTTCCATCAACATCAGTATATATTGCAATTCTAAAAACGTTAATATTCCAATTATCTTTCAAATACTTTAAATTATCATATGTAATTACATCATAAAACCAATCAAGGCTGTGACTACTTACACCTCGTAATTGAATTGGTTTTCCATGTTCGTTTTCTAGTGCGTTTCCGTTAGTCTTAAGCCATCCATTATATGTTGCTCCATTATGATCTATGTTTAAATCTTCTGTATAATCCTCTTTATCTTCTTTATTCTTTATACTTTCTAAATTTTCTTTAGAATTTGTAGTGTGCTTAATATTATTTTTATGAAAAAGCCAAAAACTAAAAATTGCAAAAATACATAAAATGATGCAGATAACAAAAATTTTAAATTTTGACAATAGTATCAATCCTTTCGTTATTTTATTTATTTAAATTTGACTGGTATGGCTGAATACCATTTACAATATAATTCATTGTTTTATCTAATTCGAGATAATTTAAGTCATTAATATATTCCGAAATTTCGATATCTGTGATAATACGTTTCGAGTTGTCTTCTAAAAATACGGTAATTCCTTCATGAGCGAGGTTACGAGGTGGTTGATATGCTATTTTTAAAGCAACTAATAATCCTGGTATATTGTAGATAACCCAAAAAATATTAATTAAATAACTATCTAAATATAATTCTTTCCTAAGTTTTAATGTTCCAACAATAAGTGAAATAATTCCCAATATTAATAGAATGAGATGAGGAATGGCCAATTTGAAATAATAGTGACCTTTAGTGGTAGATAGATTTTTTTTGGTTACATTAAATTTTAGTCCTGTAAAACGTCCTAAAAAATAATGCTTAAATATTGAAAAACTCAAATGAGGTGCAATTATAGTATTGTAAAATTCACCCCTCATAAAAAATTTAAAATAATGGTTACTTATTTCTGGTGGTAAGATATATTTTGATAACAATATTTGTGAGCTAAATGCTGCCAAGAATAGTGGGAATAAATAACGTGGTGGCAAGTTAACAATTGTAAATCCGGTTAATAAAAATATTATAGGAGTAATCATAAAAATAAGTTTCATTAAACCAGAAAACCAATATAAAATACCATCTAAGTAAACCATTTTTTGTCTAAACTTTAACTTTGTAAATAATATTTTTTTATAGTTTCTTAAAACCTGTAAATTTCCTCTACACCATCTATCTCTTTGCTTTATTAAATCAACATATGTACAAGCAGAGAGCCCACAAACTAAGGCTTTATTTATGTATATACTATTATATCCTTTAGATTGTAATAATAAGCCCAAAGCCATATCCTCTGTAATAGAATTTGTTGGATATAAGCCAACATTTTCTACATATTTTCGTTTAAAAATTGCGTTAGTGCCAATATGAAGAACACTATCTCGGGAAGCTCTTGCAGGTTCTATATATCTCATAAAAAAATCTTGCTCATTAGGAAATTTTTTACACACGTTATATTGATAAACATCTGCATTATAATATGTTTGAGGAGTTTGAACGAAGGCTAAATTTTCATCTGAAAAATATCCGAACAGTTTCTTGTAGGTAATTAGGTTTGCAAATCATGTCTGCATCTAAAACTGTGAATAGTTCTCCAGATGTTTGTAGTAAAGCATTATTAATATTGCCGGCCTTAGAATTGATATTTTTAGATCTTGATATGTAATTTACTTTAAAAAAATTATTACATAAATTGCGTAAATCGGTGCGATTCCCATCATCTAAAACATAAATTGAGAATTTATCTTTGGGATAATTTAACTTTTTTGCTGCTAGTATAGTTTTACTCAATAATGGTAATTCTTCATTGTATGTACAAATTAAAATATCAACTGATGGAATATGTCCATTTAGTTCTTGTAAAGTTTTACATTTGACATTGGATTTTCCGGTAAACACATATATATAGATAACATATGCGAAAAAGCCTAAAAATTCAGCAATGAAAAGGCTAGTTCCTAATATTAAGCTCTGCCATCCTTCAAAAATAGGAATGCTACAAAACCTTACAAGTATATATATTAGATTTAGTAATAATATAACGGAAATTAACAATTTGTCTGTTTTTTTCATTTGCATCCTCCATTTTTTTATTAAGCGAATTATATAATAAGAATAGAAAAATAACAAGATATATGAGGATTAATGCTAGACATTAGCAGACACAAACTTGACAAAAAGCCTAAAAACAAGTAAAATTTATATATATTGAAATAAAAAAGAGGAGATAAGAATGTCAAATAATAATAACAATTTTTTTGATAGTTTAGTATCAAAAACTAAAGTTTATTTGGTAATAATTGCAATTTTATTAATAATAATTTGTGCAATAAAACCAATATTAATAGTTCCTGCAGCAATTGTTTATGTGCTAATTATAATGTACACATACTGGACTAATCAAAAAAGAATGGCAGAGGTTTCTGAACATATTAAAGACCTTACTTTAAATGTTGACAAAGTTTCAAAAAGAACATTAATAAATTCACCATTTCCATTAATAATAGTAGAAACAGATGGAAGTATAATTTGGAAAAGTACCAAATTTGTAAGTGAATTCAGAGATATAGATATTAATCCAATCTTAGATGAAATAATAAAAGATATGAAATTAGAGATTGAAAACAATACAAAATTACGTAATAATCAAGTTTCACAAAAGGTCGAGATAGGAAATAAAAGTTATAAAGTGGTTGGAGAGTATGTCAAATCTAAACAAGTAGATAGAAAAAAAGAATATATGGCTACTTTATATTTTGTTGATGAAACTGAAATAGTAAATTTAAAAGACGATTATGAAAATTCAAAAGTTTGTATTGGAATTGCAATGATTGACAATTATGAAGAAATAATTGGGCGTACATCTGGTGAAGAACAAGTTCAGTTATTTTCTCAAATAGAAAAGAAGATTTATGACTGGGCTGCAGAGTTTAAAGGTTTAGTAGTAAAGGCAGAAAGAGATACTTTTGTATGGATTTGCGAACAAAAACATTTAAATGAATTAGAAGAAAATAAATTTAATATATTAGATGCAATTAAAGAAATAAATGTATCATCAAAAGTACAATCAACGTTAAGTATTGCTGTATCTACAGAGGGAGAATCATATTACGAAAAATATAGTTCAGCCAAAACAGCAATAGATATAGCTCTTGGAAGAGGTGGAGATCAAGCAATTATTAGAAAAAACGGTAAATACACTTTTTTCGGAGGAAGAACACAAGAATTAGAAAAACGTACAAGGGTAAAAGCAAGAAGTGTAGCAAATGCATTAGAAGAGTTAATGTTAGAAGCAGAAAATGTCGTTATAATGGGTCATACTAATAGCGATATTGATGCACTTGGGTCAGCTCTTGGAATTTATAGATTGGCTAAAACCTTGGGAAAAGAAGCCTATATTGCTAGCGGTACAATTGGAATAGGATTAGAAAATTTTGTAGAATATGCAAAACGTGATTCAGAATATCAAAATGCTATAATAGGTAAAGATGAAGCAATAGAAATAACAAATCCAGGAACATTGTTGGTAGTTGTAGATACGCACAAGAAAAGCTATTCGGATGTACCAGAATTAGTAGATATGGCAGGAAAAATAGCAATAATCGATCATCACAGAATGAGTACCGACTATATAGAAAATGCAGTACTAACTTTCCAAGAAGTTTATGCATCATCTGCGGCAGAGCTTGTAACTGAGCTAATAACATATTCAGAACAAAATGTTAAATTAACAAATGTTGAAGCAGAAGGTTTATATGCCGGAATTATGATGGATACTAAAAACTTTACATTTAAAACTGGTGTACGTACTTTTGAAGCAGCAGCATATTTGCGTAAATGCGGTGTTGATATAATAAAAGTTAAGAAGTGGTTCCAAAGCGATTTAGAAACATATAATACAATATCAGAAATAGTTGCCAAATCTGAAATTGTTGGAGAATCAATAGCAATTTCTATATATGATAAAGTTGATAAAGATGCAAAAATTATATGTGCCAAAGCAGCAGATGAATTATTAACAATAAGTGATATTACAGCTTCATTTGTAATTGGAAATTATGGTGAAAAAATCTGCATCAGTGGACGTTCATTAGGAGATATAAATGTTCAAGTAATATTAGAAAAACTTGGTGGTGGAGGCCACATTACATTAGCTGGTGCTCAAGTCGAAGGAATGAATATTTATGATGTAAAAAAAGAATTAATTGAAAAAATTAAAGAATATTTTTCAGAACAAGTATAATATTTGACAAAATATTATATTAATAGTAAAATACTTATATACCTAAAAAAGAACAGGGGGAAAATAAAATGGAACAAAAAATAAGAGGATTACTTGCTTATTTATTTGGATGGATTGGAGGATTAGTAGTATTACTAGCTTTCAAAGATAACGATAGTAGAACAAAATTTAATGCATGTCAATCAATAACAATGTCTGGTGCAGCATTTATAGTAAGTCTTGTTTTAGGATTTATACCAGTAATTAAATATTTTGCAAATATTTTTTCAGTATTAATGTTTGTTTTAGCTATTGTTGGTATGATAAAAGCATACAATGAAGAAGATTATGAATTACCAGTAATAAGCGATTTAACAAGAGAAATATTTAAAAGCAAATTAGATTAATAAAAAGGAAATTTAGGATTTAATCCTAAATTTCTTTTTTGTTTTGATGCTTTTGCAATTGTCTGCTTAATTATGTTGAAAATGTGTGGATATTATTTATTTCGTACGTCTTGAAAAATTGCAAAAAATATTATAGAATATAGAAAACTAAAAATAGCGAAAGGAATGAGGCTTAACATGAAAGTAATATTATTAGATAATATAAAAGGTGTAGGAAAAAAAGATGAAGTTATAAACGCAAGTGACGGATATGCAAGAAACTTTTTATTTCCTAAGAAATTAGCTGTTGAAGCAAATGCTGAAAATATGGGAAAATTAAAGAATAAGCAAGATTCTGCTAAACATAAGAAAGATGTAGAAAAAGAAAAAGCAGAGGAAATTGCAAAGAAATTAAAAGATATAACATTAACAATTAAAGTTAAAGCAGGAGATAATGGAAGAATTTTTGGAGGTGTTACTTCTAAAGAAATTTCTGAAAATTTAAAAACACAATATAAAATTGATGTAGATAAAAAGAAAATTGTATTAAATGAAGCAATAAAAAACTTGGGAGTTTTCAATGTTTCTATCAAGTTATTTGAAGGTGTTATTGGAAACGTGAAAGTTAATGTAATAGAATTTTAAGTAGAGGACGGAGAAAGTTTTAAAATTCTAAAATCAGGGACAGATCTAAATTATGAAAAGAAAGGAAGTAGAAGAAATGGATTTTAATAAAGTACCACCACATGATCTTGAAGCTGAACAAGCAGTAATACGGAAGTATGCTTACAGACAAAGAAGCTGTAATTGCTGCAATTGAAGTACTTTCAGATGAAGATTTCTATAGAGAAGACAATAGAATAATCTATTCTGCTATTATGAATTTATACAATAGAGGTGAGCCAATAGATATTATCACATTAAAATCCGAACTTTCTTCTATGGGAAAATTTGAAGCAGTTGGTGGATTAGAATATTTAGCAGAGTTACCTGAAAAGGTTCCAACAACAGCAAATGTTGATAAATACATAAAAATAGTTGAAGAAAAAGCAACATTAAGAACATTAATAAGAACTGCAAATGAACTTATAACTTTAGGCTATGATCCAACACAGGAAGTTGAAGAATTAATGGATAATGCTGAAAAAAAGATTTTTGGTGTTATGCAAAACCGTTCTCAAAAAACATACAGTTCAATGAAGGATATACTTGTTGATACATTCATTGAATTGGAAGAATTATATAACAGAAAAGAACATGTAACAGGTGTTCCAACGGGATTTATTGATTTGGATTATAAAACAGCAGGTCTTCATGGTTCAGAATTAATATTGGTTGCCGCTAGACCTGCTATGGGAAAATCAGCTTTTGCTTTAAACATTGCTACAAATGCTGCTGTAAGAGCTAAAACACCAGTTGCAATTTTTAGCCTTGAGATGTCAAAAGAACAAATGGCTAACAGAATTTTGTGTAGTGAAGCTTTGGTTGATAGTAATAAAGTTAGAACGGGAAAAGTTGAAGATGATGATTGGACTAAACTTGCAGAGGCTTCAGGTATTTTGTCTGAGGCACAAATATTCATTGATGATACACCAGGTATTTCTATTATGGAAATTCGTGCAAAATGTAGGAAAATGAAGTTGGAAAAAGATATTGGTTTAGTTGTAATTGACTACTTGCAGCTTGTTCAAGGAAGCAATAAACGTGCAGGAAGCCGTGAGCAAGAAATTGCTGAAATTAGTCGTTCATTGAAAATACTTGCTAAAGAGATCAATGTACCTGTTATTGCGCTTTCACAATTATCTCGTGCTCCTGAACAAAGACCAGACCATAGACCTATGCTTTCTGACCTTCGTGAATCTGGATCAATAGAGCAAGATGCTGATATTGTTATGTTTTTATATAGAGATGATTATTATAATCAAGACTCTGATAAGAAAAATGTAGCAGAAGTAATCTTAGCAAAACACAGAGCTGGTTCAACAGGAACAGTGGAACTTGCATGGCTTGGAAGCTATACAAAATTTGCTAATCTTGATAATAGATATTAATCTAAAAATCAAAATATTTACTTATGTCAGATGTAGAAGAATTATTAGAAAAGGTGGATAAATTGATAAATAAAGTACTAAAAACAATACAAAAATATAATTTAATAAATGAAAATGATAAAATTGTAATTGGTGTTTCAGGTGGTCCTGATTCAATGTGTTTACTTCATATTTTAAATAGTATAAAAAATGAGTTGAATTTTGAAATTGTTGTAGCGCATATCAATCATATGATACGTCCTGAAGCTGATATGGAGACTCAATATGTTCAACAATTTTGTGAAAAAATAGGCATTAAGTGCTATGTAAAAAAAATAGATGTAGTTGAAAAATCTAGTAAAGAAAAAATTGGAACAGAGGAAGCCGGAAGAAAAGCAAGATATGAATTCTTTGAAGAAGTAGCAAAAATGACTGGAGCAAATAAAATAGCAACAGCTCATAATGCAAATGATAATGCTGAAACTGTATTAATGAATATATTTAGAGGAACAGGAACTACAGGACTTAAAGGAATTGAACCAATTCGTGATAACAAATATATTAGACCAATAATAGAGTGTGAAAGAAAAGAAATTGAAGAGTATTGTGAAATAAATAAATTAGACCCCAAAATAGATAAATCAAATTTTGACAATATATATACAAGAAATAAAATAAGAAATATTATTATTCCACAAATTAAAGAGGAATTTAATCCTAATATAATAGAATCTTTAAATAAGTTATCAATATTAGCAAGACAAGAAAACGACTTTATAAACAGATATGTAGAAAAAATAATAGAGGAAGAGTTGATTTGTAAAGATTTAAACATAAGCCCAGAGGAGTTAATAATTGATTTAAAGAAGTTTAATAATTTAGATAAATATATAAAAAGCAAGGTGATTTTATCTTTAATAAAGAAGGTTTTAGGTACAACCCAAGGAATAGAAAAAATTCATGTTGAAGATGTTATAATTCTATGCGAAAAAAACATTGGAAATAAGTATTTAACACCAAATAAAAACATAAAGGTTTTCGTAAATAAAGGTAAGATACATTTTATAAAAAATATATAGAAAATATAGAGACAGAATACCGACTTTGAAAGTTGCGGTATTCTGTTTTTACTTGAAAATTATGTTAAGTTATGGTATAATAATTATATTCACTAAAAATTTAGTGGAAATATATTGAAAAGAGGTTAAAAAATGTCAAGCAACGATAGTGTTAACAACAGTGGAACCGGTGGTTTTGGTTATATAGTTCTTTTGTTTGTCATTGTTTTATTTATAGGATTTTTAGATTGCAAAGGTAATCTAAACCTGAAATCGAATAACAATGAGGCAGAAAACGCTAATATCACTTATCTTAGCAATAACCAAAATTTAGACAAGCGGAGAAGTGTAACCGATGATGAATTTTATTGGCTTACAATGTTGGTAGCTTGTGAAGGCGGTCATGAGACAAGAGAAGGGCAAATAGCAATTGTAGCTACAGTACTAAACAGATTAGATGTAGCTTATAATGGTGCTACATGCATCGCAGATGTAATATTTGATCCATATCAATATTCTTGTGTGTGGGATTGGAATTTTCATATAGGTGATAGAACAATGTATTATTCTAATCTTTCAGAGATTGGATTAGATGTTGAAGCTATAGAAGATGCCGTAAGAGCAGCTTTAAATGGAGAAGATCCAACGAGAGAATCACTTGAAGGAGGAGCATATTATTACTATAATCCAGATTGCATATCAGACGAAGAAACAGAGGCTAGAAAAACTATTACAAAAAAAATACGTATTGGAAACCATGTCTTTTATAGAGTATGGGACTAATGATTAGTAAGGAGGATTATTATGAGCGAAAAAGCACTTAAAATAGTTATGCTCATTTCTGTTATTTATCTTGCACTGGGCATGTGCTTAGGATCTTGTGGAGCATTAACTGATGACTCATCGGCAGACAGTTCTGAAAAGGTACCGTGGGCAGATGACATAAGCGAGTTGAATGAGCAGAATGAAGAAGATGGACAAATAGAAGAATCAGAGCAAAATGATCAGAACCTTTCTGAAACCAGTAAAGAAGATGAGAAGAAAAATTTAGTTTCTCTTGTTTATTCTGAAGGCTGGAACCAATCCGACAACCTTAACCTTGCCATTGCTGCAGTGGTTATAAACCGGGTAAGAAATCCGGATTTTCCCAATAGCATCACAGATGTTATTTTTCAACCGAATCAGTTTATAAGTGTATACACAAATACACTGGTAGATTATGAAAATATTCCGGTTGAAGAACGTAATCAAGTAGAAAGTGCAGTTGAGTCAGCTTTGTTGGGCAAAGATCCAACAAATGGAGCTTTTTTCTACTATGAAATTAAAGATATAAATCCGGACGAAAACGTAAGAATAATGACGACATATCATTGTACGGAAATAGACAGATTCGTCTTTCTAAGGAAATATCCGTATAATTAAAATCTCTTTTAACTCCAACATATATGTTGGAGTTTTTCTTTTTTTGATGTAGATAAGATAAGAAAAAAATTTAACATTTATGTTACAAAAGATTAATTATTCCGTGTTTCCGTAATAGTTAGAAAAACATGTCGAATTTTGTAATGTGAAAGTTTGATGAATTGCTTGAATTAAGGGTAAAATTATGTTATAGTTTCAAGTAGATTTTAAAAGTAAGAAAGAAAAATTTCTATAAAAGAAAAAATTATAGTAAAATTTTTTTCATATAAGGAGGTAAATCTGTGAAAAATAGTTTAAAAACATTAGCAATTTGGTTAATAATTGGAGTAATATTTGTAGTGCTTATTTCATCTATTTTAGAGAATAATGACAGAAAACTATTATATTCAGAATTGGTAACTAAAATTGAAGCAAATGAAGTAGAAAACATTGAAATTAATTCATCAGGGACATCAGCAACAGTAAAATTAAAAAATGAAGATAATCAAAAAGAAGTTAATATTCCAAACATGGAAAGCCTTATGAATACACTAGAGGAACCTATGAAAAATGGTCAAGTCAAAGTTAAAGAAAAATCAGAATCATGGTTTATGGTTATACTTGGATTATTAACACCATTTGGAATACTAATTATTTTCTTTATATTCTGGTTCCTTTTAATGGGAAGAGCGCAAGGTGGAGCTGGCGGTAAAACAATGTCATTTGGAAAAAGTAAAGCAAGAAATATAACAGAAATGGATAAACACAAAGTTACATTTAATGATGTGGCAGGCGTTGACGAAGAAAAAGAAGAATTACAAGAAATAGTAGAATTCTTAAAAAGTCCAAAGAAATTTACAGACATGGGAGCAAGAATACCAAAAGGTGTTTTATTAGTAGGACATCCTGGAACGGGAAAAACTCTTCTAGCTAGAGCAGTTGCAGGAGAAGCTGGAGTTCCATTCTTTATCATAAGTGGTTCTGACTTTGTTGAAATGTTTGTAGGTGTGGGTGCATCACGTGTTAGAGATTTATTTGAACAAGCAAAGAAAAATGCACCATGTATAATATTCATAGACGAGATTGATGCAGTAGGACGCCAAAGAGGTGCAGGTGTTGGTGGAGGACATGACGAAAGAGAACAAACATTAAACCAATTACTTGTTGAAATGGATGGTTTTGCAACAAATGAAGGCGTAATAGTTTTAGCAGCAACAAACAGACCAGATATATTAGATAAAGCATTACTACGTCCAGGAAGATTTGATAGACAAATAGTAGTTTCAGCACCAGATGTAAAAGCAAGAGAAGAAATATTAGAAGTTCATGCAAGAAAGAAAATTATTGGTTCAGATGTAGACTTTAAGACAATAGCAAAAAATACTTCTGGATTCTCAGGAGCTGACTTAGAAAATGTCTTAAATGAAGCAGCTTTACTAGCAGCAAGAAGAAATAAAACAGAGATAAATATGGCAGAGATTGAAGATGCAATGGTTAAAGTTACGATGGGACCTGAAAAGAAAACAAGAGTAAGAAGTGAAAAAGAAAATAAACTAGTTGCATATCATGAAGCAGGTCATGCTGTAGTAAGCAGATTTTTACCAACACAAGATGCAGTACATCAAATTTCAATTGTACCAAGAGGAATGGCTGGAGGATATACTATGTATAGACCAACAGAAGATAAATCATTTATGTC
>ODAI011794265.1_pt1 | contig 13930 bp, 14 predicted proteins | sample 1539321 | NCBI WGS metagenome assembly ODAI01 (sample SAMN02144231, study PRJEB22623) | gut metagenome | biome: sheep rumen | host: Ovis aries | place: New Zealand
CACGCCGAACCTCTCCGCTTCCGCCTACCGGGCCCATGTGGAGAAGGAGAAGTGCGTGGCCTGCGGCAAGTGCGTCGAAGTATGTCCTGCCGGCGCCGTTAAGCTGGGCCAGAAGCTCTGCACCAAGAACGGTGAGGTGCAGTATCCGAAGCAGGAGCTGCCTTCCGGCCTTAAATGGGGTGAAGATAAATGGAACAGGAATTACGTTGCAGATAACCGCAAGAACTGCCATGAGTCCGGCACCGCCCCCTGCAAGACCGCCTGCCCCGCCCATATCGCCATTCAGGGCTACATCAAACTGGCCAGGGAGGGCCGCTATCTGGATGCGCTGAAGCTCATCAAACAGGACAACCCCTTCCCCTCGGTCTGCGGCTATGTCTGCAACCGCCGCTGCGAAGACGCCTGCACCCGCGGCTCGCTGGATAAGGCCGTGGCCATTGATGAAATCAAAAAGTTCATTGCCGAGCAGGATCTCAAGAGTGAAGACCGCTATATCGCTGAACCCCATTACCGCCGTCCGGTGGATATCCCCTATGAGCAGAAAGTTGCCGTTATCGGCGCCGGCCCTGCCGGTCTCAGCTGCGCCTATTACCTGGCGAATATGGGCTACCGGAACGTCACGGTTTTCGACCGCAATCCCCAGCCCGGCGGCATGCTTGTCATGGGCATCCCTAGCTACCGCCTGGACCGCAGCGCCCTGAAGGGTGAAATCGATGTGCTGGAGAAAATGGGCGTCCACTTTAAGATGAACACCGAAATCGGCAAGGATATTACCATCCAGCAGCTCCGGGATGAGGGGTACAAAGCCTTCTATGTGGCCATCGGCGCCCAGAAGAGCGCCGGGCTGAACATTCCGGGCGAAGAGCTGAAGGGTGTCTTCGGCGGTGTGGACTTCCTGCGTCAGGTGAACCTGGGCAAGAAGCCCAAAATCGGCAAGAAGTGCGCCGTCATCGGCGGCGGCAATGTGGCGATGGACGTCTGCCGCACGGCGGTCCGTCTCGGCGCGGAGACTTACGTCATCTACCGCCGCAGCGAGGCTGAGATGCCTGCGGACAGAGAAGAAGTCGCCGAGGCACTGGCAGAGGGTGTGAAGTTCTGCTATCTGAACGCCCCGGTTGAAGTGCTGGGCAAGGACGGCAAGGTCACGGGTCTGAAAGTGGAGCTTATGGAACTGGGCGAGCCGGACGAAAAGGGACGCCGTAAACCGGTGGGCACCGGAAGGTTTGAAACCCTTGAGGTCAGCTCCGTCATCGCGGCGGTGGGTCAGGTCATCGACTGGGGCAAGCTGGATACCGGCGCTCTCGAGATCGGCAAAAAAGGCAATGCTGTCGCCGACGCCCGTACTTACCAGACCGCCCAGAAGGACATCTTCGTCGGCGGCGATGTGTACACCGGGCCGAAATTCGCCATTGACGCGATTGCCGCGGGCCGCGAAGGCGCGGAGTCCATCCACCGCTTTGTGAACGACGGACAGGATCTGCTCATCGGAAGAAATCTGCGTGAATTCTATGAGCTGGACAAGGACAGCATCGTTGTCGGAGTCGACTGCTTCGACCGCCCGGCCCGTCAGCCGGTGCTGCACGATGCATCAAAGGCCAGATCCTTCGAGCATGACCGCCTCACCTTCACCGAGGAGCAGGTCAAGGCGGAGGCAAGCCGCTGCCTGGGCTGCGGAGTCAGCGTGGTGGATCAGAACAAGTGCATCGGCTGCGGTCTTTGCACCACCAGATGCATGTTCGACGCCATTCACCTGCAGCGGGATATGCCGGAGGCCACCAACATGGTTGCCTGCGAAGACCGGGTGAAGGCCCTGCTGCCCTATGTTGCGAAAATGGGCGGAAACATTGTCATCAAAAAACTGACAGGCAGATCATAACGGCAATACAGCGGCGGCCGGCCCCTGAAAAGGGGCCGGCTGTTTTTATGTAAGGCCAGGGAACCCGGACCGGACAGATCCCGAAGCTGTCGCTTTTTTGCGACTCGATTTGAGTATAATGGCAGATGAAAGGAAAAATGAAAAGCGCCGGCAGGCGGGAAAGGGGACAGAAAATGTGCGGATATTACTCAAGCAACGGGTTCTGGGGTCTGGTAGACGGGAAATACAGGCTGTTCGCTTCGGAGGAGGACTATTACGACATTGCGGAAGACGGAAAGGAGGATGCGGCATGAGCGTCAGAAAACAGGCGGAAAGAATCGGTTTTCAGGTTGTGGGAGAGCTCACGCGGAATACAGATCTGGAGCCTACTCATCTCTACCAGTGCTACCTGGATGAAGCGGCCAACAAGTACATTCTCCGGCGCGGGATTCTGACAATTGTGGCCGCGGACGGCAGAGTGCTGTGAGAGGGCGGGGTTTTTGGCGGAAAGAGAAAAAAGGACTTGCAGGCCGGGCGGAATTCCGATACAATCAAAACAGTCAAATCCTGTTTTATGATCAATTCGGAAGGGGAAACGAGAACCATGAAAAGCATCCATACTGAAAACGCTCCCGCTGCCATCGGACCTTACTCTCAAGGCTTTGAGGCCGCCGGACTCATCTTTACCTCCGGCCAGATCGCCATTGACCCGGCCACCGGCAATGTTCCCGAAGGGATTGCCGCCCAGACCGAGCAGAGCTGCAAAAACGTGATGGCTATTCTGAAGGCGGCGGGCTCTTCTGCCGAGAAGGTGGTCAAAACCACCTGTTTTCTAGCGGATATCGCGGATTTTGCCGCTTTTAACGAGGTCTATGCCCGCTACTTTACTTCGAAGCCGGCCAGAAGCTGCTTTGCCGTAAAGGCGCTGCCCAAGGGCGTTCTCTGCGAAATCGAAGCAATCGCCGAAAAATAAACCGAACCGGCGGGTTCAGATAAAATCCGCCGGCAGGGACAGTTGAGACCAAACAAGTTAACATCGCATTCTCCACCCGCGGAAAGCGGGACACGGAATCGGGTGAAATTCCCGGCGAGTCGGTCACTGTGAAGCCGCGGCCGCCGTATGGGCGGCCTGTGGATGAGTCAGATACGTGGGGGGATGCGGTGCTTCTGCCGGAACCGGAAGCACGTTTCGGGATGCGGGAAGCCGCATCCCGGTTTGACGTGCCTTTTGGAGGCACGTCTTTTCTTTTTGGAGGCAAAGCGCTTATGGTTCATTTTGTCGGAGCGGGGCCGGGGGCCCCGGATCTGATTACACTGCGGGGGGCAAGGCTCCTGCGGGAGGCGGATCAGGTTATTTATACCGGGAGCCTGGTGAATACAGAGCTTTTGTCCGGCTGCCGGGCAGACTGCAGAATTCTCAACAGCGCCGAAATGACGCTGGAGGAAGTGATCGGGGCCATAGAACAGGCAGAGGCGGAAGAACGGATGACCGTGCGCCTGCATACCGGAGATCCCAGCCTTTACGGCGCCATCCGGGAGCAGATGGACAGCCTTGACGCGCTGGGAATTGCCTATGACATAACGCCGGGTGTCTCCAGCTTCTGCGGAGCTGCCGCGGCGGTGCAGACAGAGTATACGGTCCCGGGCATCAGTCAGACACTGATTCTGACCCGCATGGCGGGGCGTACCCCGGTACCGGAAGGGGAGAGCATCCATGCGCTGGCATCCCACGGCAGTTCCATGGCGGTGTTTCTCTCCGCCGGAATGCTGGCGGGGCTGCAGGAGGAACTGCTCCGGGGCGCATATACGGCGGACACCCCTGCGGCTCTGGTATACAAAGCAAGCTGGCCGGATGAAAAGCTGCTGCGCTGCACGGTGGGCACCCTGGCGGAGAGCGCGGAGAAGGAGCGCATCACCAGGACGGCGCTGGTCCTGGTCGGGGATTTCCTGGGAGGACGCGGAGCCCGCAGCCGCCTGTATGCCCCGGATTTCAGCACCGGATTTCGAAAGGGAACCGGGGAGGGGGAGCAGAGACCCGCAACGGGAGAAAGCGGGAGCGCTCTGCGGGAAGGAGAAACACGGTCATGACAGTGACGCTGGTTGGCTGCGGCTGCGGAAGCCTGACCCGGGAAGCGCAGGAGAGCCTGGAGAGCGCGGAACTGCTGATCGGCGCCGACAGGCTGCTGCGGCAATACGGAAAAGGGAAAAAGACAGCGGCGGCAGTGACGCCGGAAGCTGTGCTGAGCGCAATCCGGGCAGAGGGCAGCGGGTCAGTCTGCATTCTGCTGAGCGGTGACAGCGGCTTCTATTCCGGGATGCGGCGGCTTGCTCCCATCCTGGAAAAAGAGGCGGAGACGGAGCTGCGGGTTCTGCCCGGCATCTCCAGTGTCCAGGCCTTCGCGGCTCGGCTGAGGCGGCCCTGGCAGGCCGGGGGGCTCTGCTCCGCCCACGGACCGGACTGCGATGCAGTGGCGGCGGTGTGCAAGGGAAAGCCCGCCTTTTTTCTGACCGGAGGGCGGCAGGGCCCCGCACAGCTCTGCAGGGAGCTGGCGGACGCCGGGCTGGATACACTGCCCGTAAGCGTCGGCGAGAACTTCGGAACAGGAGAAGAGCGCATTCTGACGGGTACAGCCGGCGCCTTTGCGACACGGGACTTTGCCCCTCTGAGCGTACTGCTGGCGGAGGCAGCCCCGCGGCCGGAGAATCGAACGCCGGGGCTGCCGGATGAGAGTTTCCTGCGGGAGGATAAAATCCCCATGACCAAGCAGGAGGTCCGGGCTGCGGCACTGGCGAAACTCGGGGTCGGACCGGAAGATGTCTGTTGGGATATCGGAGCGGGAACCGGCAGCGTTGCCGTTGAACTGGCGCTGCAGGGGCGGGCCGTGTATGCGGTGGAGAAAAACAGCAGGGCCCTTGAACTTGCCGGAGAAAACCGCCGGAAGCACGGGGCGTGGAATCTCCGCCTTGTTCACGGCCGGGCACCGGAGGCCCTTGCCGCACTTCCGAAGCCTGATGCGGTTTTCGTAGGCGGCAGCGGCGGAGCGCTGCGGGAGATCCTGGGTGCTCTGCCGGCTGCAAATCCCCAGGTGAGAATCTGCGTGGCGGCCGTCACCCTGGAGACAGTACATGAGACGCTGGAAATCCTTCGAAATCCGGGGTTTGAAACGGAAATCTGCCAGATTGCGGTCAGCCGCGGCAGAATGGCCGGAGATCGGACGCTGATGACGGCGCAGAACCCGGTGTGGCTTATCAGCGGACGGGGAAAATGATGAAAATGCTGATGATAACCGCCATGCACTCGGGCGCCGGAAAGACGGTGATGAGCTGCGCGGTGATGGCGGCGCTGAAAAACAGAGGAATCCGTGTCCAGCCCTTCAAATGCGGGCCCGATTATATTGATCCCATGTTCCATGAACGGGTGACGGGCGTTCCTGGCAGGAATCTGGATCTCTTTCTCCAGGGAGAGGCCGGTGTCAGACGCACACTGAAGCGCGCGGAAAGGCAAACGGGCGCGGGATATGGCCTGGCGGAAGCCGCTATGGGCTACTATGACGGGATAAACGGCACTGACCGGGCCAGCGCATGGGACACTGCGAGGCGGCTCGGGCTTCCGGCGGTTCTGGTACTCCGCCCTGAAGGGGGAGGTGTCAGTCTTGCCGCACAGGTAAAGGGAATGTTGAGCTTCCGGCCGGAGAACGGAATCCGCGGGCTGCTGCTTTCCGGCTGCAGCGCGGGGCTTGCGGCATACCTGAAACCGATACTGGAGCGGGAAACCGGGCTGCCGCTTCTGGGCTTTCTGCCGTCTATGCCGGAGGCCGAGGTGGAAAGCCGGCATCTGGGACTTTTAACAGCGGGTGAAATCCGGGACCTGCCGGCGAGACTCTCCCGCCTTGCCGCTGCGGCAGAAGAGCATATAGACATGGAGATGCTGCTCTCCCTGTTTGAAGAGCCCCGGAGGGTGTGCTGCGAAGAGAGGGAAGAGACCTTCGGGCCGGCGCCGGCGCGCTGCCGCATTGCGGTGGCGAAGGATGAGGCGTTCTGCTTTATCTATGCCGACACCCTGGACGCCCTGCGGGAGGCAGGTGCAGAGCTCTGCTTTTTCAGTCCTTTGCACGACAGGAGGCTGCCGGAGTCTGCTGACGGGCTCTATCTTCCCGGAGGGTATCCGGAACTGTACGCGGGGGCGCTTTCCAGAAACGGGGAGATGCGCAGAAGCGTTGCGGAAGCCATACAGCGGGGAATGCCTGCGGTGGCGGAATGCGGAGGATTCCTGTATCTGCAGGAGAGCCTGGAGGACCCGGAGAGAAAAGTTTTCCCCATGTGCGGGGTTCTGGCGGGAAAGGCCTTCAAGACTGGGAAACTGCAGCGGTTCGGTTACCTGAAGCTGACGGAGGACGCAGATTCGCTGCTCTTTTGCAGCGGAGAGGAGATCCCTGCCCATGAGTTTCACTACTGGGATACGACAGCGCCCGGAGCGGCGCTCCGGGCGGAAAAGGAAAACGGAAGAGCCTGGCGCTGCGCGGTGACGGGGAAAAGCCTGTACGCGGGTTTCCCGCATCTGCATTTTGGCGGGAAGGCGCCGCTGGCGGCACGGTTTGAAAGGGCCTGTGAGGAATGGCGAAGAGAGAAGAACAGCTAAAGCGGCTGATTGCTGCCGTCACACCGCCGGACGAGACCGCCCGGGCGCGTGCGAAAGAGCAGTGGGACAGCCTGGCGAAGCCGCTTTCAAGCCTCGGGCTGCTGGAGGACGCGGTTACGAAACTGGCGGCGCTGCAGGAAACGAGCTGTGTGCAGGTCTCATCTCCCCGCCTTGCGGTCTTCTGCGCGGATAACGGCGTTGTTGCCCGGGGTGTTACGCAGTGCGGGAGCGAGGTGACGGCAAAGGTTGCCGTTGCCCTTGCGGAGAACCGGAGCAGCGTGAGCCCTCTCGCAGCTGCGGCGGAATGCCCCGTGATCCCGGTGGATATGGGTATGCTGAATTTCGGGGGACATCCCGGCGTGCGGAACCTTCGCATCCGAAACGGGACCGGTGACATTTCCTGCGGCCCCGCCATGAGCCGGGAGGAATGCCTGAGGGCGATGCTCTCCGGAGCGGAGCTTGCGAGAGAGCTGACGGAAAAGGGAACCGATCTTCTGCTGGTGGGGGAAATGGGCATCGGCAATACCACCACGGCAGCGGCTGTGACGGCGGTGCTGCTGGAGCTGCCCCCCGGGCAGGTCGTGGGCAGAGGGGCTGGGCTTTCCGATGAAGGACTTGAGCGCAAGAGGGAGGCCCTCCGGAGAGCGCTGCATCTGAACTGTCCGGATCCGCGGGATCCGGTGGACGTGCTGGCAAAGGTTGGAGGGCTGGACCTTGCGGCCATGTGCGGGGCATATCTCGGCGCGGCCGCCTGCAGGACGGGGGTCCTGCTGGACGGCATTGTAGGGATTGTGGCAGCACTCTGCGCCTGCCGCCTCTGCCCGGCGGCGGGAAAGGCGCTGCTGGCCAGCCATGTTTCTGCTGAGCCGGCCGCACCGCGGATCCTGGAGGCGGTCGGACTGGAGGCGCCCCTTCACGCGCGGCTATGCCTGGGAGAAGGCAGCGGCGCGGTACTGATGCTGGAGCTTCTGAAGATGGCGCTGGGGCTTTACCGCAGCGGGCAGAGTTTTACGCGCCTCGGTATAGAGCCCTATATGCCCCAGACAGAGGAGAAAACATGCTGAACCTGATCCTGGGCGGAGCCGGCAGCGGGAAAAGCGCCCTGGCGGAGGCGCTGGTGCAGAAATTTCCGGGCCCGCGGGTTTACCTTGCCACCATGACGGCGACGGACACAGAGAGTCTGGAGCGTATCCGCCGCCACCGGGAAATGCGGAAAGGCAAGGGATTCATGACCCTGGAGCGCGGCGAAAACCTGGCCGGGGTGCAGGTGCCTGAGGGAGCAAACGTGCTGCTGGAGGACCTTGCAAACCTGCTGGCGAATGAGATGTTCGGCCCGAACAACGGAGGCCCGGATGCAGTGTGGCGGGGGCTTGAGGGCCTGCGGAGCCGCTGCGCGAGCCTTACCGTGGTGAGCAGCGATGTTTTTTCCGGAGGAAGAAACTATGAGGAAGAAAGCCTTCGATACCTTCGGAATCTGGCGGAACTCAACCGGCGGCTTGCCGGCGGGGCGGAGCTGGTGGTGGAAGCGGTGTGCGGGATTCCAAACGTGCTGAAGGGGAAGCTGCCATGATGATGCTGGAATCTGTCATGATCGCCTTCTCCATGTTCTCCGCCATCCCCATGCCCCAAAGGGAATGGAACGAAAGGAACATGCGCTACAGCCTCTGCGCCTTTCCGCTGGTCGGAGCGGTGATCGGCGTTTGCGGGTGGGGCTGGTGGCGGCTCTGCCTGCGCTTCGCCCTGCCGCAGCTGCTGCGGGGGGCGGGACTCTGCCTGCTGCCGGTAATGATTACCGGGGGGATCCATCTGGACGGCTATGCCGACACCTGGGATGCCCTGGCCTGCCACAGCAGCAGAGAAAAAAGACAGGAAATTCTGAAGGACCCCCACCTCGGGGCCTTTGCCGGGATCCGGCTCTGTATGTATTTTACGGCGACCCTTGCCCTTTGGACTGTGGCGGAAGAGCTGCCGTTGACGGTGCTTATGGGAATCTTTGCACTTTCCAGAACGCTGTCGGGTCTGGCACTGGTCACTTTTCCCCTGCGGGAGGGCAGCGGCCTGGCCAGGCTCTTTGCGGAAGCCGCAGAGAGAAAGGGCGTGCGTATGGCACTGCTTACACTTGGAGCGCTGCTGCTGACCCTGCTCTGCCTGAGGGGGGCCTGGCCGGCGGCGCCTGCCGCGGCAGGGGTATTCCTGGTCTGGCGGCGTATGTGCGTCAGAGATTTCGGGGGGCTTTCGGGGGACCTTGCAGGCTGGTTTGTTCAGACGGCTGAGCTTTGGATGCTTGCTGCCGTGATCCTCCGGCAGCTGATAAACTGAGCGTCCGGCGGGGAGCGGAAAAATGATATTCATTACAGGCCCGCTGTATGCGGGGAAAAAGGATTACATCCGGGAGGCACTCCGCCTGAGCGAGGAAGACTTTCACGAAAAGGCGGTCTGGGATGTGGAGGAGCTTGCCCTCACAGAATCCCCGGAGCTGCTGGCGGAAAAGCTTGCCCGGTACGAAATTGTCATTGCAAATGAAATAGGCGGGGGACTGGTCCCGGTTACACCGGAAGAACGGGAAAAACGGGAAGCAGCAGGCAGGCTTTCCTGCCGCCTGGCCGGGAAGGCGGAAACGGTTATCCGGGTTTGCTGCGGCCTTCCGCAGCTGCTGAAGGGGGACTGGCCGTGACGCTCTGGATGATACGGCACGGATTGACGGGCCTGGGAGAAGAGGGAAAGTACCAGGGACGTCTGGATGACGGTCTCTCACAGAAGGGAATTAAGGCGCTGGGAAGAGCGGATTTCCGTCCGGGCCGGCTTTTTGTCTCCCCGGCACTGCGGGCCAGGGAGACGGCCGCGATTCTTTTTCCGGATACCAGGGCCCTGGTGCTGGAGGATCTGCGGGAGATGGACTTCGGCGCCTTTGAGGGACGGAGCTGGAAAGACATGGAAAACGACCCGGACTACCGGAGCTGGGTGGACAGCGGCTGCAGGAAACGCTGCCCGGGGGGCGAAGACATGGCGATGTTTGCCGAACGGGTGAATGCCGCGATGGACACCGTGCTGAGGGATAAGACGGACGGCACGGTTATCGTCGCCCACGGCGGTACCATGATGGCGGCGCTCAGCCGACGGGGGAGACCGGAGCGGGAGTACTGGAACTGGCAGCTGCCCTGCGGCTGCGGATGGATGCTGGATTATGACCCGGATGAGGACTGCCTTCGGGTACTGCGGGAGGTTTCGTTTTTAAGATGAGGATTCTGAGGGCGGCGGTCTGCGGTTATGGCACGGATCTCCTGCTGGGAGACCCGGAATGGCTTGCACCCGCCCATCCGGTGGTGCTGATGGGAAAGGGCATCTGGCGGCTGGAAGAACAGCTGCGGCCCCGCTTCCCGAAGACGCCGGAAGGCGAAAGCCTGGCGGGGGCGGTGCTGGCGCTGTGCATGACGGCCGGAACCGGGCTGGGAAGTCTTGCGGCCCTGCGGCTGCTGAGGCGCCTCTCCCGGCCGCTGGGTTTTGGCCTGGAGGCACTCTGGTGCTGGCAGGCGCTGGCCGTCCGGGACTTGAGCGTTGAGGCGGAGCGGGTCCGGAGCGCACTGGAACAGGGCGGACTGGAGGCGGCCAGGGCTGCCGTCTCGAAGATCGTCGGCCGTGATACCGCTGAGCTGGAGGAGCCCGGTGTGCTCCGGGCCGCGGTTGAGACGGTGGCGGAAAATTTTGCTGACGGCATTGTTGCGCCGCTTTTTTACATGATGATCGGAGGGGCACCTCTTGCGCTGTGGTGCAAGGCGGTGAACACCATGGACAGCATGATCGGATACAAAAACGACAAGTATCAGTATTTCGGCCGGGCGGCGGCGAAACTGGACGATGCGGTGAACTTCCTTCCGGCACGGCTGGGCGCACTGCTGCTGATGCAGGCGGCTTTTTTCTGCGGCGAGGATGTCAGGGGCGCTTTCCGCATTTGGAAGAGGGACCGGCGAAATCATGAAAGCCCCAACTCCGGACAGTGTGAGGCTGCCATGGCGGGAGCGCTGGGCCTGCGGCTTTGCGGGCCGGCGAGCTATTCCGGAAAGCGGAAGGAGAAACCCTGGATCGGTGACGATCTGCATGAGATCAGGCCGGAGGACATTCACCGCGCCTGCCGCATGGATGAGGCAGGAAGCGCGATTGCGCTCCTGAGTTTTGGGATATTAAGGCTGATGGTGAAGGGATGGAACTGATTCATGGCGGAGACCGGGCCGGCTACAGGATGACCTATGGCCGGGAGCCCCTGGACTTTTCGGTAAATGTCAGTCCGCTGGGGCTTCCCCGGGGAGCCCTTCGGGCGGCGGAAGAGGCGCTGAAGAGGACCGGTCAATATCCCGACCCGCTTTGCCGGGAGCTTCGGGACGCGCTGGCAGAATACCATGGAGTTTCCGCAGAGCGGATTGTGTGCGGAAACGGGGCCTCGGAACTGATTGACCGGATCTGCCGGACCAGGCGGCCGAAAGAGGCAGCGGTTTTGACACCGGGCTTTGCGGAGTATGAGCGGGCACTGAGCGCACAGAACTGCAGGATTGCAGAAATCCCGCTGATAAACGGAGAGAATTTCCGGGTGAGCGAGGAAACCGTGCGCGCGATACCGGAAAGCTGCGAGCTGATGTTTCTCTGCAATCCCAACAACCCAACCGGGCTTCTGGCGGAAGAGGGGGCAGTAAGGGCCCTTCTGGAGCGCTGCCGCGAGACGGGGATGCTGCTGGTGGCGGACGAGTGCTTTCTGGATTTTACGGAGAAACCGGAAAGGTACAGCCTGATTCCGGCGCTGGAGCAGGGCCGGAACCTTGCGGTCCTGCGGGCGTTTACCAAGACCTGGGCCATGGCGGGGCTGAGACTCGGCTATGTTCTCTGCGGGAACCAAAAGCTGGCGGAAGACCTTCAGGACGCCGGGCAGCCCTGGCCGGTCTCATCGGTGGCGCAGGCTGCGGGAGCGGCTGCCCTGGGGGAGCGGGACTACCTGCCGAAGCTTCGGAATCTGATTACCGCCGAGAGAACGCGGATGATCCGGGGGCTGGAAACCCTGGGATTCCGGGTCATCCACGGGGAGGCGAATTTCCTTCTGTTTCAGACGGTGCACAGGGATCTTTTCCGCCGGCTGGCGGAAAAAGGCATCCTGATCCGGGACTGCGGGAATTTTCCGGGCCTCGGCAGCGGCTGGTTCCGGGTCGCTGTGCGGACGCCGGAGGAAAACAGCCGGCTGCTTCAGACGATGGGGGAGGTGCTTTGAAGATGGCCAAGCGAATCATGGTGCAGGGAACCATGTCCGGTGCGGGTAAGAGCCTGCTGGTGACGGCGCTTTGCCGGATCTTCCTTCAGGACGGCTTGCGGGTTGCCCCCTTTAAGAGCCAGAATATGGCGCTGAACAGTTTTGTGACGCCGGACGGGCTGGAGCTTGGCCGGGCCCAGGCGGCGCAGGCGGAGGCAGCGGGACTGGAGTGCGATGTGCGCATGAATCCGATCCTCCTCAAGCCCACCGGCGATACGGGAAGCCAGCTGGTTGTCATGGGTGAGGTCCGCGGACACTATGACGCGGGGGAATATTTCCGGATGAAACGGGAGCTGGTTCCGGTCATCCTTTCGGCTTACCGGAGCCTTGCCGCGGAAAATGACGTGATTGTCATTGAGGGAGCGGGATCCCCGGCGGAAATCAATCTCCGGGAACAGGATATTGTCAACATGGGCCTGGCCGGGCTGGTGAATGCGCCGGTTCTGCTGGCGGGTGATATTGACCGGGGCGGCGTGTTTGCGCAGCTGTACGGAACGGTTGCCCTCCTACGGCCGGAGGAACGGGCCCGCGTTATCGGAACGGTGATCAACAAGTTTCGCGGCGATGTCGGGCTCCTGAGGCCGGGGCTCCGGCAGCTGGAAGAACTGACCGGCGTTCCGGTCCTGGGCGTAGTACCCTGGCTGGATGCAGATTTGGACGATGAAGACAGCCTTGCCCCGCGCCTTGAAGGGAATAAAACGGACCGTCCGCTGGATATCGCGGTGCTGAGGCTGCCGCATTTATCGAATTTTACGGATTTTTCCCCGCTGGAAGCGCACCCCGCCCTCGGCGTGCGTTATGTCCGGCAGCGTGAAAAACTTGGCCGGCCGGATCTGATCATTCTGCCGGGCACCAAGAACACCATGAGCGACCTGCTGTGGCTGCGGAGAAGCGGACTGGATGAGGCGGTGATTGCTGCAGCTGCCGGAGGGACACCGGTGCTGGGAGTCTGCGGCGGATACCAGATGCTGGGCGGGAGGCTTTCGGATCCCGTGGGAGTGGAGATGAAAGGATCGCTTCCCGGCCTGGGGCTGCTTCCGGGCAGTACTGTGTTTACAGGAGAGAAAACCCGGGTCCGCAGGAAGGCTGTCTGCACGGCAGAGCTGATGGCGGGGGCTGCGATCACGGGATATGAGATTCACATGGGCAGAACCGACGCCGGCGGCGCGGGAAGCTTCTGCCGCAGGGAAGACGGGAGTGAAGACGGAGCCGCCTGCGGACAGGTGTTCGGAACCTACCTGCACGGACTGTTTGACAGCGGAGAGGCCGTGGAAAAGCTGGCGGAGTACCTGGCGGCGAGGAAAGGAATCAGGCTGCCTCAAGTCCGGGTGGAGCCCCGGATTGAATACCGGAACCGGCAGTACGACCGGCTGGCGGAGGCGGTAAGGCGCAGCTTGGACATGGGGAAAATTTACCGGGCCATGGAGGAATTTGGCGATGAAGCGGCTGCCGGGGGAAATTGAAAGAGAAAGCTTTTCCATAATCCGTTCGGAACTGGAGGGACGCGGGATCCGGCTGCCGAAGGAAAGCGAGGCGGTGATTCTGCGGTGTATTCACACAAGCGCCGACTTCGATTATGCGGAAAACCTGAGGTTTACCCCGGAGGCCGTTTCCCTCGGGGTCCGGGCCATGCAGAGAGGAGCTTCTGTCGTGACGGACACCAATATGGCTCTCGCCGGCATCAGCAGGCCAGGTCTTGCGAAGCTGGGGGGCGCGGCGTACTGCTTTATGGCGGAGGAAGAGGTTGCCGGGGCGGCGAAAGCGGCCGGAACCACCCGGGCGGCAGCGGCAGTGGATTTCGCCGCGGAGCGGTTTCCCGAGGCGGTCTTCGCCGTCGGCAATGCCCCCACTGCCCTGCTTCGCCTTGCTGAAAAAATCGATGAAGGACTGAGGCCGGCCCTCGTTGTCGGAGTGCCGGTGGGTTTTGTCAATGTGGTTGAAAGCAAGGAACGGATCCTGCAGGTCTGCAGGGATAAGGGGATTCCGGCAATCGTGGCGCTGGGCCGCAAGGGCGGCAGCGGTATTGCGGCGGCAGTCTGCAATGCGCTGATCTACACGGCGGCGGGAATGCTGGACCCAAAGGATCGAGGCTGGAAATGAACTATCAGTTTTTTCAAAACCGGGACTGCGAGTTTTTCCCCTGCCA
>ODAI013256281.1_pt1 | contig 13930 bp, 13 predicted proteins | sample 1539321 | NCBI WGS metagenome assembly ODAI01 (sample SAMN02144231, study PRJEB22623) | gut metagenome | biome: sheep rumen | host: Ovis aries | place: New Zealand
CCTTGGATGGCAGCTTCGGTCATATAGAAAGCCCGCAATGCCACATCTTTCACTTTAGAAATCATGGAAATATGGTGATACCATGTGATTTGTACAAGCGGCACTTGCACAAAAATTCCTTCAGCCGATACCGTGAATTTTGCAAGTGGCACTTGCAAAAATGGGAAGTCAGGATACTCCTTGGCAAAGCTCTTCATGTAACCAAGATTACGAGAAGAATAGCCACTATCACCACCATATCGTTTCTGCAAATCAAACGAAAGTTGGTCTATGACCTTTGCGCCCCATCCTTGTTCCTTCTGCTTTAGAATAATATCATTACCCAGCCACCAATAGTGCTGAAGTGTGGCGGCATTCAACTGCATGACAGCCTTCAGTCGTTGCTTGTCAATTTCCTCATAGAGGTAATTAAGCCACTTCTGATACTCATTATCGCCAATGATGGCCTTATTCTTGTCTACCATATATACTCTTATTTTGTTTGCAAAATTACTACTTTTATTTCTAATCTCCAAAACCGCCTTGCCCCAGTTTCCCACTCTGCAAGGTGGTGTTAGGTTGTAGGTGTTGCATTATTATTTGCTTATTCTCTTTAGGCAAATTACTTGGATTATACTATGCTTTGGACTTTTTTATAATTATCGTATATGCTTTCGCAAACATCCCATTGGTTATTGGGATAGTCATTTATATACTCATCTGGTAAGTCAAAATTTATTGGACTGATATTGTTGGCTATAAAACATGAGCTCAATAATTCATCAACGAATTTAATCTGTTTGTCGCTCATTGAACTGTTATAAGAGGACATAAGGCTTTCGGAAATATCGATAATCTCTTTTTTATAAATATTTAGTTGCTCTATAATAGTTTTAGAGCCAACAAAGGATTTATTATTTAGATCTTTTCGTCCTGCGGTTTCCATAAACTTTTCTTTTGATAAGTCTGTTTCTGAAATTAAGAAGAATGGATATAACAAAAACCTACATAAACGTAATAACTCTTTTAAATGCCTCATTTCTCGTTCAATATAGTTCTTTGCAATGCGTCTACGAAAACGCTGGGGCAACCAATCATGGAGAATAAAGAAAAGATATGCAGCTGCGTAACTATATGACAAAGTGAGCAGTATTCTATTTACCCCATCCGCATTATAAACTTCTCCAAAAGGACGTAAATCTGTCATTTCAACGATCACTATACATACTATACTTAATATCAAAAAGACTTTTGCAATTTGATTCATAATTCTATCTTTTATAATCCTTGTTATTGTTTTGTATTTTTCTAGAGATATCATACGTTATACATCTTTATAAAAATGAAGATATTTGTTCCGAGGATCATTGGGATGTTCCATCTTCCATTTTTCTATCCTCGATTTCTTAATACTATTGTACAGAAAACGACTTATGAGAAAGGAAATTGGAAGTCCAACAAATAGGGAGAGTATTATTACTCCTAAATCAGGCTTATCAGAAAAAAGATAAACAAACCAACATGCCATAAAAACGAAAGGACATGCAAACGAAACCCAATAGGGCGAACATTTTTCTTCTATCTCTGTAGACTCTCTTTTGTATTTAGTTTCATGTTCGTTTTCGATTATGCTATTGCGGTAATGAGACTTAGGCTTTTCAATTATTGTTTCTTCATAACCACTAGGACTTTGCAACAACTCGTGAACCGACTGTGGCCTCTCATTCCTATTCACTTTCATCATCTGGATTATCAGGTCTTGAGTTTGGGAAGAAATGTTGGAGGGGAATGAGAAGGCATTGCAACCCTCGCTGATGATAACATCAAACGTTGGGGGATTACGGCGAGTCAGCAAGTTATAGAGCGTGGCACCAAGAGCGTATATATCTGTCCAGGCACCGATGTTTTTCATGGTTACGGCAGATTGCTCTGGTGGGAAGTACCCTGGAGTATATGCAAGCATGGACGATGTCGTGAGTGTACCATTACTTTGCTCGATATGCTTGCTTGCACCAAAGTCAATCAGATAAACATGATTATTGCTGTCAACCATGATATTCTCGGGCTTGATGTCCAGGTGCCAGATGTCCTTTTCGTGTACGACTTGAAGGGCAGACAATAGCTGTTGCAAATAGTTCATCACAAGAGATTCAGGCAAGGCACCTTCACGATTAAGTTTATCCTTCAATGATTCTCCCTCTATGAAATCCATCACATAGTATACCGTACCATTTTCTTCAAACCATTCATAGACACGTACAAGGTTCTTATGCCGCAGCGATGCAAGGCGGGAGGCTTCTTTCTTGAATTTCTCTTTGTGCTTGTCGAACAACACTTGGTTTACAGCATTCGTAACTGTAACATTGTTTCCACTCCGTCCGTTGACAGCCTGACCCTGTGAAGCAATAAACAATTCCTTTATCGCCACACGCCTATTTGAAGAAACTTGTTCCGCCAAATACGTGATGCCGAAGCCTCCCTGCCCCAGCACACGCTCTATCCTGTATTTTCCACCCTGCAGGGTGGTGTTTGGTTGTAAGTGTTGCATTATTCTTCTTTTGGTTCAAAAGGCAAAATACAATATGGACTTGTTAAATCAACAAACATTTCATGACTGACTTCATCTGCTACATCTTCATTGCTCGACATATAATTCTGAAGAATATGCATGTACAGTTCTTGTTTATCAAAACAAAGACCATTCTCACTGGGGATGAGAAGATGCCATTGATTGGTTTTGATAACAACTATATCATCTCGTAATTTTCTTTTTAGAACATAGCATGTGTTAGTAGGAGAACCATAATATATATTTGCGGATTTTCTAAATCCCAATGTATACAATGTAGACTCCATTAAACTTACTGGATCCAAATCTTTGCTACTTATTTCCTCTCGCTCCATTTTGCCATTTAGCATATTTAGATAATCGACAGATACCAGATTACCATGAAGTGCTCTTACAATGCATCTTTTCACAGTGCCATCATCTTTTGGAGAGAGAACAATATCATTTACTCTTAACTCTTCAATTTTTATAGCCATATGTCTTATTTATCAGTGTTACGTGAAAGATACCCGTTATCTAGGTGGGGCAGAGAACCGTCCCCTGCCCCACTGTTTTATTGCCTGTGACGTTTTAAATGTATTCACAACTAAATCATCATTAATAAAGAAAGTGAAATAGACGAAATGACTAATACAACAATTACGACCATACAACCTGAGTTAGATGAGTTTGAATGGTTCTCAACCTGATTTTTTTCTGCATTTGTACTTGACGGACTATTTAAGTTTTGCAATGCATCTTGTGCGTTCTCATAACCTTGGTCCGCCGCCTTTTGAAGCCATTTTTTTGCTTTATTAAGATTTAATTCAACGCCATCTCCTTCCATATATTTGACCCCCATAAAGTATTGAGCTACAGGATGTCCTTTTTCAGCAGCTTTTTTGAACCATTTTGTTGCTTCATATGTATCCTTCTGAACACTTATTCCGTCTGCATAATATGTGCCAACACATAATTGAGCTTCAATATCATCTTGTTCCGCAGCTTTCATGAACCATTTCAATGCTTCACTATCATTTTCTATAACTCCTATGCCATCCTCATAGCAAGATCCCATATAATATTGGCCTTTGGCATTTCCTTGTTCTGCAGCCTTTTTATACCAAAGGCACGCCTGGGAATAATCTATATTTGTTCCCCATCCTTGTTGATAGCATCTACCTAACATACACTGTCCATCAGCGTCATTTTGCTTTGCAGCTTTTTCAAACCATTCAAATGCTTTTGTATCATCTTCCTGAACTCCTTCGCCTGCGAGATAGCATTTACCTATTTTTGTTTGAGCAGAAGCAGAACCTTGCTCAGCTGCTAACCGAAAATAGTATGCTGCATCAGAAAGACACTTATCACCACCTGCACCAAACTGATACATTACACCCACTAATTCTTGAGCAATAGCGTCTCCTGAATTAGCTATTTCTCGAACAGCCTCTAATCCCTTTTTGTTGTCGGAATTTATCAATTCTACCATTTCTTCAAATGTCATTTTCGTTTTCCTTTCTATTTTGTTATAATTAATAATCGTCTCTTCATTTTGCTCTTCAAGGATTTCATTTTGTTCTTTAACTAGATTGTCCCATTTTTCAACATCGTCATCTACATCTCCTTGCGTATTGTCAGGCATAAAATCAAAATCCCATCCTAAAGACTGCCATATACATACGCAAATCATATCATGGGTCATGGGATATTCTTCAACATTGACACCAAACGTTTCTTCTATTTCTTTTTGAAATCTATTAATTTGTTCTTTAGATGCGTTACACTCCTTAACAAAGTCAATGTCTTTACCAATTTCCTTTACAATTTTCTTATTGAAAATTTCAGTTGCGATTGAAATCACTCCAATGCTAACTAAATCAAGATAAAATCTTCGTTTCACATCAACAGCAGCCTGAGGCCTCTCCTTACGTCTGGGTTGCATCATCCAGTTTATCATCTTATACATCAAGCCCAGATTGCTCTCAGGGAGATCATTTTCTTTGAATTCTTCTATATCAAATTCTAATGGACTCTTTCCTGTTAGCAGATTGAATATTGTTGCACCTACCGCATAAAGATCAGTCCAAGGACCAAATTGATTGAAAAGCATACCTGTTTGTTCCGCTGGAGCATAGCCTGGAGTGAAATATAAAGCTGTTGATGTCATTTCACTTGGCGTAATTTGCTTACTAGCTCCAAAGTCAATCAACACAACAGTCTTGTCAATTAGCATGATGTTGGCAGGCTTTATGTCTAAATGCCATATTTGGAACTTGTGTATTTCTGAAAGTGCATCTAAGAGTTGGGGGAGAATATCCATTACTTCGGACTCTGTCAAAGGATGGCCTTCCCGTTTCATCTTTGAAGCTAAAGACTCGCCTTCAAGATAATCCATGACATAATACACTGTATTATTCTCCTCAAACAAATCATAGACCTTCACAATATGCTCATTATCTAATGACATAATGCGCCTTGCCTCTTTTTTGAACTTCTCTTTTTGTTTTTCAAATAGAGAGTCATTTACAGAGTTGGAAACTCGAATGAAGTTCCCTGTTCTTTCATTTACGCCATTGAGGAACAACTCTTTTATGGCAACTTGACGATTTGAAGAAACTTGCTCCGCCAAATACGTGATGCCGAAGCCTCCTTGCCCCAGCACTCGCTCTATTCTGTATTTTCCACCTTGCAAGGTGGTGTTTGGTTGTAGATGTTGCATGTTGTATTGTTCAAACAAATATATGGTTAAAGATTCTTGCGAATGTAAATTATGGTTTGAAAAAGTTAGGATCAAGCCCCCAATTCACACATTTTCGTATTACAATTATTAAAACAACTGCTAAGGATAGGAGTTTAATAACGCCATTACACACCACATTCACAGAGGCCAAAATGTCCCAAAACAAAAAAGTAAACATTATACTAAACAGTATACCTAAAACTACCAACACACTAACCCTTAGGACTTTAAGTCCCATTTGTGGGGTAGCCTCTTGAATGTTTTCATTGATAGTAGATGCGGTTTTAGTCCCTTCACTAAAAAAAGTCTCTTTCTTACCGTTCAAGAATTCATCCATACTTTGGGCTCTCTCTACTTTGGAAATCTTCATAGTGGCGTTGATAAGGTCCTTCATGTTTTGCGAAAGATTCTTTTTCATAAGTAATGCAGTTCCAGCTGCCCTGCTTGGAGCATTAATAGGATGTTTGCCATGCAAGAGATAATAAAGAGTTGCTCCTAGTGCATAAACATCGCTGGCAGGAGAAAACTCTTCAACATCTTGCTGATACTGCTCAATTGGAGCATAACCTTCGCTTAATCCTATAGGTGTAGTCGTCGTTTCATGTCCTGCAGCATCATAGTTTTTAGAGATGCCAAAATCTATCAAAATAGCATTTCCTTTATCATCAATAAGAATATTGGCAGGCTTGACATCATAATGGCACATATGCTCTTCTTCATGCATGTACTTCAACGCTTTGGCAATCTGTTGAATATACCTCTTTGCCTCATCCTCCGACAATGCACCATGATTCTTTACATAGTCATACAGAGAACCACCAGAGAGATATGGCATGACATAATAAACCGTGCTATTTTCCTCAAACACTTCTATCACACTGATGATATTCGGATGACTAAGCCGCGCCAAATTATGAGCTTCTTTGATAAACTTCCGCCTATACATTTCAACCTGTCGGCTGCTACCCGTTGAAGGAGTTTCAACGGTACGAGTGTCATCACCCCTCCCACATAAGTCCTTCATGAAGAACTCTTTGATGGCCACTTTTCTACTAAGCGAAACTTGTTCCGCCAAATACGTGATGCCGAAACCGCCTTGCCCCAGCACTCGCTCTATTCTGTATTTCCCACCTTGCAAGGTGGTGTTAGGTTGTAGGTGTTGCATGCTTTCCTGTTATTTTGTAAAACCTTTCTAATGCCAAAAAATGTCCTGATCGGATATGGATTCTTATCTTTCCAAAACTTTTTAAAGTCCTTTAAAAACATCATTTCCTTACATCCTCATACTATACTGCTTGAAACAGAAGATTATCTGACATTCCGAAAGGACTCAAGAAAAAAAGTTATTATTATCTGTATTTAAAATATATTGGAATTACAAATCATCTAATACTAATCTAAAGCCGAAGTCTTCCAAAGCTTCATTTTCGTTCCAAAAGTCAAAATATTGAGGTAAGAACATCCATTCGTCACCACTTCTATAACTTCCACCTTTAAGAACTCTGCATGGTGTTGAATTATCACCTAATCTAAATCTTGAAACATCATTACACCATTCCACCGCATTGCCACTCATATCAAAAAGTCCCAATTCATTTGGAACTTTACTCCCGACTATTTCTAATTTATTTCTACAAGCGACAAGATCAAGTTGGTTACTTCCCGAAAAAACAAAATGAGAATTTTTACGACCACCAATAGCAGCAAATTCCCATTCTGCCTCTGTTGGCAAACGAAATCTTTTCCCAGACAAATTATTTAGTTTTTTAATAAAATCGTTACACAAATTCCAAGAAACATTAACAACTGGTTTCTTAGCGCCCCTGTATATTCGTGATGGGTTTGTCCCCATAATAGATTTCCAAATGTCTTGAGTGGTTTCATACTTACAAATGTAAAACGAAGAAACTCTTGTGTTTACAGGACTATAAGGAATACAATAACCAAGAAGATCATCACGGTCATATTTTTTAAAATCTTTTGCATACCCTTTCTTATATTCTCCACCTTGTACATAAACCATATCATTTATTAAGTTTTTTATTAGTTCTTCTTTATCTAACATAGCAGATTCAAATAGTATTGAATCTGAGCAAATGGAATCTGTATCAGGACCTACAATAGTATCATTATCACTATAGTTACTTTTATAATAGGGGGTATCTCTGTAAAGATAGTATCCGCCAAGAATAAAAGCCAAGCCGATGGCGACAATTATACCTATCATTTTTTGACCACCACCTCTTGGTGTTTCTTCTTCATCTTTACGTCCGTCTGTTTCCCTAACAGGCCCTTGAGAGGATGCTTTTTTCGGTGAGAGCTCTGGTTCATGATGTTCCTCAATTACAGTAACTTCACTATTTTCGTTGCTTGGCTCTGGCGTTTGAACTGGAGATGAGTCTTCACCTTTGCCTATGAACTCAAGTATCGTTTGGACAGAGGCGGGGCGTTTATCTATTCTTTGCTGCATCATCCAAAGAATAAGCGCTTTATACCGATTACTGACATGGGTAAAATCAAAAGCGCCCTCTCCGTCATTGATAATTCTGTATGGTTTCGGCGGGTCGATGTTTGTCAGCAGTTTGTAGGTCGTAGCACCTAAAGAATAAAGATCCGTGGGATCTCCAATCCGGCTTTTATCGTTGCCCTCCAATTCACCAGGTGCATAGCCGGGAGTAAAGGCAAACTGAGTGCCCGTTGTGGGACCGCCTGTCTCAGGGTCAATCTGCTTGCTGGCACCAAAGTCAATCAGTTTGACAACATTGTTCTTGTCAATCATGATGTTGCTTGGCTTGATGTCCAGATGCCACATGCCGTTCTGATGGATTTCCTTCAGAGCATCAAGGATTTGAGGCAGGACACTGTCCATTTCCTTTTCACTCAATGGTCTTTTCATCCTTTTCAAACGATCCGACAACGATTCGCCGTCAATCATTTCCATGACATAGTACCATGTGCCATTCTCGCCGAACAAGTCGTGCACCTTCACAATATGCTCATTGTTCAGGGAATTGAGTCTCCTTGCCTCCTTGCAGAACTTCTCAAGTTGTTCCTCAAAAAGAGCCCTATTATCACTATTACTGACGCTGACGGTAGTGCGTCCTTCATCGCGCTCATTCACGCCTTTGATGAAGAACTCCTTGATGGCCACCTGCAGACCAAGATGGGCATGTATTGCCAAATATGTTATGCCGAAGCCCCCTTGCCCCAGCACTCTCTCGATTCTGTATTTTCCACCCTGTAGTGTGGTGTTATGTTGTAGGTGTTGCATAAACCTTTATTTGTTGCAAATACCTGAATGATTTAGAATTATATTTATAATATCATAAAGCTTGTTGGCATCAATTATTCCATAAGCCGTTAGCTTCCCATACATATTATAGTCTAGAAGGCTAAATTGCTTCTTTGTTTTATCATATACGAGTAAATCATGAGCTATCGCATTACGGATATGACGTAATAAATCTATACACTTTGACTTGTCAGAAACATAGTATACAAAAGTGTTTGTTAAAGGATGGCACAAATTCATTAATTCCGCATGACTTCCGACACAAACTAATTCATTTTTAGTAAAGATTTTTGTTATGTCAGACGTAAAAGAAGGAGGATATTTCTTGTTAAGACTTTTATTTGTGTCGTTTTTGTCTACCAATGAATACCAACACATAAACATGTAAAAAGAAGGTCTGTCTTTTTTTAATATATTCGTGAGATTTACCTTCTTCTTATTCTGTTGCTTTTGAGATAAAACCATATCAGATAGTTTCATATTCATCATTTTTAATATATTTCTTGATTATTTTTTCTTCCTCCTTTAAAGTCATCTCCCATTCCATCAACATCTGGAATGAGACATTCGTTTCTACATCAAAATCTGATGTATGATTAACTTCTATACATTCAAAAGAAATGCAAGGATGGCCAGAAAACACTTTAGTTTCAATAGGCTTCATTGACAACCTCCTTTCTTGTTAATACCCACCACATAGCAATTATCCAAGTAATCTCTATAAAGTACAAAATAAACTCCATCCAGACTCCCAAATATCCAAAGCCAAGGTCTCGAAAAAGAGTATGAAAAATGCAGGCGACGCTGTAACCGATAAAAAAAACGCCAAATTTATTAAGTGTCCCTCCAAAGAGTTTTACCATACAAACACCTAAAGCAATATAAGAAATAAACAAACAATAGAGAACTAAATTATAAAAAACGAATACATTTTGCCAATAAAGAAGTATTTCAAACAACAATAAAACCACCTCAATACTTAAACACCACATTGCAATAAATGACAATAATCTGCTGCACCTCCTTATCCCTTTATAAAAGATCATAAGCATTACCACCTTGATAAAATGGAATAATAGTGTGCAGGGAAAAGCGAAACTATTTAATTGCCTACTTTCAATTCCCCACATTACCCAATCTTCATTAACGGGCAAATACTCACCCCATATAACAACCACTAAAGGAGATAATATTCCCATTAAGCATAAGATTGCTAATAACAAAAGAATAGATAACCATTTTTTGTTAATATGCACAGGAAAGTAATTGATCAAGGTTCTTTTTTTCTCCTGAAACTCTTCTAAAACTATTTCGTTGTTCTCTTTATTATTATCCTCTTTCTTCTCTACAACCTTTGTCTCTTCGGTTCCCGAATCATTCTTTATAGGTTCTGGTATTGGCTTTTGAGCAACTGTCTCTTTTGGTTTCTCTTCAAATTTGAAATCCTTAACAGCTTGGATTGTCTTCGGCCTCTGCATCCTGTTTGTCTTCATCAGCCAGAGGATGAGTTGCTTCATCTTGCTACTGACGTTGGGCATGGGGAGGGCAAGATGTTTGTCATCGCTCATGTCATCGTCAATGTCGGTGGGGAGAGGAGGACGCTTGTTGGTCAGCAGGTTGTAGAGTGTGGCACCGAGAGCATAGAGGTCGGTCCAGGGGCCGAACTTATCGTAGTTCTGCTCCATCTGCTCACGGGGGGCGAAACCATTCGTGTAACTGATGGCTGTACTTGTAGTAGCTCCACCCTTCTGAGCATTCAACTGCTTGGAGGCACCAAAGTCGATGAGTTTCACCTGACCAGCCTTGTCAACCATGATGTTAGCGGGCTTCAAGTCGAGATGCCAGATGCCGGCATCGTGGACGGTTTGCAAGGCATCGAGAATTTGGGGAAGGATCTTACAGGCTTCTTCCTCCGACATCGGCTTTCCAGTTCTCTTCAGACGAGCGCTCAAGTTCTCGCCATCCACATAATCCATCACATAATATGCCGTGCCATTTTCCTCAAACAGGTCGTGCACTTTCACAATATGCGAATTATTGAGCTGGCGCAGGCGGCGAGCCTCCTTCTTAAACTTCTCTTTTTGTTGCAAGAAACTCTCCTGATTGATGGAGTTGCTGACGCTGACGGTGGAAGAATCGCCATCGCGCTGCGTGACACCCTTCATGAAAAACTCTTTGATGGCATAACGCTCATTGAACTCAATGTTTGTTGCCACGTATGTATTGCCGAAGCCACCCGACGAGAGATAACTGTCGATACGATAGATGCCGCGAAGGATTGTACCTACGCGGAGCATTGACTCTTGCTGAAGATTATTGTTGTTGTCCATTTTTATCTTTGTTTGTCATTGACGAGTCTTTTGACACTTTACCTGAATCATTGGCTGCACTAGGTTGTTTCACCTGCACATTAATCGTAACCACAGGCGACTGGATAGGCTGGGGTTGTTTATACATGGGAACTGGCATGACAGAATCCTTCTTTACGTCTTTCTTCTCTGGCTTGAAAATGCCATAGCCTACAATGGCTAAAAGAAGAAGAGCAACAAGTGCTATCAGCAGTTTCTTCCAGTTAGCAGGCAAATTCGGTGTAGGTGATTTTACTCGCTGAGGAATAGGAGGAGGTGTGGCCTGGCGAGACGGCTGCGGCAGCTCTACAATGCTTACATCATCATCGTCAGTGGGCTCTAACGCTGGACGAATATTCAAAGCGTTGAAACGCGAAGTGCTCTCGTCATCCGGATTGGCAGCATCACCTGACTCGTTGGTAACGGTCTTCACATGAATGAGATAAGCTGAATGATTGTCGTGATTATTTTGGGTGACGGCAATGAGTTGTTTGCGTATCTCTTCGTCGGATTTACTGCTGCTGATGAGGCTTACCAACTCGTCGTTCTCCATCTCTTCAAGCATGCCATCGGAGCAGAGGTAGAAATAGTCGCCAGGCTGGACGTTCGTGATGTGCACGATGTCGGCACGCACCCGATTGTCCTCACCAGGCTGCATGGCGCGAGTGATGATGTTCTTCTGCGGAGAAGTGCGCATCTCTTCGTAAGCAATCTCGCCAGACTGATAGAGGTCGTAGACAAGGGAGTGGTCGCGAGATTGGAAGAGAAGCCCCCCGTTCAGACCCCTCCCTGCCTCCCCTATCTTAGGGGAAGAGATTGGGCGGATGTGATAGATGCGGCTATCGCCAATGTGGGCACAGGTCACGCCGGCACGATGCATATATAATAAGGTGAGCGTAGTGCCCATCTTCTTCATGGCCCCATCGTCGGCACGGTCTAACTGCAGGAAAGCATATTCAATGGCATTGCGCAGGTCGTCGTCGGAAAGTCCTTTGTCTGGACTAATGCCTGCCTGCTGGAAATACTGCGGAATGGCTTGGCAGACAATGCTGCTGGCCACCTCGCCCCGTTCATGCCCACCCATGCCGTCGCAGACAAGGAACAGACGGTCGGCAGCGGTCGCTCTGCCGAACTGTGGGTAGATATTATCTTCTTGGTTGGCACGCTGTCCCAATTCGTGAATGGCCAGCGGCTGATAGAGTGAAAACTTCATACGCTATGATTCCTCTTGATAAGTTACGATGGTTTCGCCCATCTTGATTTGTGTTCCATTTGTCAGCACAACTCGATCTCCGGTATTCAACTTACAACCATTCACATAAGTAGAATTCTTGTTCTTATCGTTGGAGACAAACACTTTGGTGCTGCCATCCGTTAAACGAATCACCTCAATGCATATATGTCGGCGGCTCATATAGAGGTCGGAAGTCTTAATTTGAACCTGAGCATCTGACGACGATGCCTTGCGACCAACGACATTACGCCCGGCACTCAAGGGATAGCGCTTGCCATTCAGGAACAGGAAGTATTGTTTTTGTGGACTTGGCTTAGGAACATACTGAGTTTCTCCCGATTTCGCAGAGGCAGCGCCACCCAGCACAGTAGGGGCTTCACCTACAGGAGTATTCACCAACACTGTTTTAGCCTCCAGTGGTTCCTGAACTGCTTCAGGCGGGAAGTTTACCTTGAGTTGCGACTTACATTCTGGACAGGTGATGATTTTGACAGCCTCGCCCTTTGAATTCCTAACGTCCAGTATCACCCCACAGTTAGTACATTTTACTCTTTTCTCTTGCATATCATTTCTATTCAAAGTAAGAAACATTGACCACACAACTCTTTCTAGGATTCTTCATACCAACATGCTTACATCGGCATCAGACATATAATCAGGCATACCTGGAGCCACATCGTCCATGTATGCTGTCGGGAAGATTGGATCTATAGCAGGATCAGATTCCACACTACCGGAATCAGCAAAAGAAGGTATATTATTGTCGTCATCATTGTTTTCTTGGGCTATAATATAACCGCCGACCCCACCAACAATTACTTTTGACAGCGAATCAATAGTATCATCTGAATTAACCGCTTGAGCCGGTTTTGTTTCGGGAGATTCCTGCGTTGATACTGGCGGGAATTTAACGCGAAGTGGAGCTTTGCACTTTAGACAAGAAAACCTCTTGTCGATTTCGTTCTTGGAGTTCCTTACTTTCATAGTAGCTCCACAATTCGGACATCTTACTATTTTCTCTTGCATATTATTTCCATTTAATGATTGTCATATTATCATTGAATTTTCCCCACATAACAGGGTGTTGTTTACCGTGTGAGGCTTGTATAACACCATTGTGGACAAAGTTGTAAATTTCTCGTGCTGTAATCACTTTATCGAGATTAACATCGGCACCGCCTCGCAGTCCACGTTCTAGAAAAATGGTGAAAAGACTGTTCTTAAAGGGAGTCTCCTGAGAGGGTTCGGTGGAACGGGACGAGAGGAACAACATGACATTCTGATTGGTATGGTTCTGATTGGTTCTACTGGTCGTGCGCATCTTTCCAGCAAAGCAGGCATCAACGAGAATCATCTTATTCTTGGCACGACACTGCTTCATGATGTCGTAGATGGTTTTGTAATAGAGATGGCCATCCGCACAGCAAAGCCCTCCAGGAATTCCATGGCCACTGAAATAGAGAATGACCTCGTCGCCGCTCTCGGCGGGAGCAAACAGCGCTCGCATCTCGTTGCATACGTTACGTATGGTTGCCCTCTGATTGAGGATGAGCGACGACTTCACGTTGTCGTTCTTGGCAAAGATAGCGTGAATGGTCTTGGCATCGTTTTCGCTGACGCGCAGGTCATTGCGGGTGCCGGGATAGTCAGAAATGCCCACGCAAACCACATACGTCCTTGCCTGCATCAAAACAGTGCAGACAAGGAGCATGGTGGTCAATATGTATTTACGGAAAGTCATTTTTATGCTATCACGTCAAGATTGGCATCAGGCATGTAGTCGGGC
>ODAI014637447.1_pt1 | contig 13930 bp, 14 predicted proteins | sample 1539321 | NCBI WGS metagenome assembly ODAI01 (sample SAMN02144231, study PRJEB22623) | gut metagenome | biome: sheep rumen | host: Ovis aries | place: New Zealand
GCGGACTGGATATTCGGCAACTCGGTTCACCTCCCCTTAGGATCCTTAAAAAACCATCGCATGGCATAATATCATGTTTGTTGATAAATTGCAACCCTTTCCAACAAAAAATATGCTGAAATACTCTTTAATTCTCATCCCGTTTAGAGTATAATAAGTTGATTCTTTCTGAATGTCAGATACAGGAGGCATATTGGGGTTGGCTGGGAGTCGAATCGGTATACTGGAGAATTCTTTTGATCCGGTAACCAGGATGCATATCGATTTGTGCCGAAAATATATGCAGAGTCTGGATCTTTCCCGTGTGATTCTTGTGCTTTCCGATTCTGACAATCACTGTGAAGCCGTCCGGCATAAGGATCGCTGGCGTATGCTTGCAGCGGCATGCGCTCCTTTTAAGAATCTTTTTCCGGAAGATCTGCCGGATGCCTCTCCCCGTTCCCTTCGGAAAAAGTATCCGGATGATGAGCTTGTTTTTTTATCAGCCTCTCAGGAAGATGATAAAAGGTGCTGTCCCTCTGTCGATGAGTACATACACGCTCTTGGACTGTACGGGGTTCCCCCGCGGATCACGGATGGCAGAGCAAGAATAAAAAAACTGTTCAAAGCTCTCAATCCCCATCGCTTCGCCCATTCACTTGCCGTTGCATCCACCTCCAGAGAATTGGCTGTTCTCTATGGTGAAGACCCTGAAAAAGCTGAGGAAGCCGGCCTGTTTCATGATTGTGCAAAATGTCTCCCGCTCCGTGAGATGCGGCAGATTGCAGAACGTCATCACTTGACAGATGATCCTCATGTTCTTGAATCGGGTTCCTTGCTGCATTCTGTTGTCGGTGCTCATCTGGCCGGCACTGAATATGGTATCAGCGACGAAGAAGTGCTGCGCGCAATCCTGTATCATAATACCGGGCGTGTCGGCATGTCCAGGCTTGCCATGTGTGTCTGCCTTGCTGATTTCATCGAACCCAACCGGGAATCCTTCCCTGAACTGGAGAATGTGAGGAAGCTTTCCTCATCTTCACTGGAGGAAGCGCTTCTTCTTTCCCTGGAATGCACACAAGCGCATGTCGAATCATCCGGCAATTATCTTCATCCCTGGACTACTCAAACCATTTCCTGGCTCAGTTCCCTTTGCCGGAACATTCATTCTTCTTTTCCTTCCAGATAAATTATTCACGCTTAAACAGGAGGTATACCATGCAGGATCGTGAACTTGTATTACAGCTTGCATCCTTTCTTTACGAAAAAAAGGCCTTCGATATCGTGGTACTCGATGTATCCGGTTTAACCGTCCTGTGTGATTATATGCTGATTGCAAGCGGAAGGACAGCCAGTCAGGTTTCCTCTCTGGCTGACCTTGTGGATTCATTCATGCATTCTCATCAGACTGAACTCCGCAGAAGTGAAGGATCCCGTGAAGGGCGATGGGCCATCCTTGACTACAGCAGCATCATGGTTCATCTTTTTCATCGGGATGAACGCGCATATTACGGGCTTGATCGTCTTTGGAACGATGGCTCCAATTTACTCGATCTTCCTTTTGATCAAAGTTTGGAAGATTGATTTGCCGGGTTTGTTTTATTCCGACGTTTCGTAACGTTGAAAAGCCGCCCTTCCGCAATGGAAAGACGGCTTTTTCTGACAAATCATCTGCAAAGAAGCAGAATACGGTCAAGAATGATCTCTGCCACATTCCTTTTCGACATGATAGGCAGTGCTTCTTCATTGTCCGCGGTAATAATCGTAACGATATTTGTATCCGTGTTAAATCCCGCTCCCGGCTTTGTAACATCATTCGCAACGATCATGTCCAGCCTCTTGGCGCTCAGCTTTTCTTTTGCATGTTTCGTCACATGATCTGTTTCAGCGGCAAAACCGACAAATATCTGTCCTTCCTTTTTTTGTGCACCTATCGCTTTTGCAACATCAGGTGTTTCCTTCAGCGTAACCACAAGCGGCTCTCCGGCCTTCTTTTTGATCTTTGTTTTTGATGGGGATTCCACCGTATAATCCGAGACCGCGGCAGCCTGAATGACAATCTGATGAGCTTTTGATTCTGTTTTCATAACGCGAAGCAGATCATTGACTGATTCAATTTCAATGATCCTGACTCCGGAAGGAACCTTCGCTGTTGTATTTCCCTTAACAAGCGTGACTTCCGCTCCCCTGTCTCTCGCAGCCTCCGCAATCGAAAATCCCATTTTACCGCTTGAATCATTTGTAAGAAAACGAACCGGATCCAGCCTTTCACGGGTAGCCCCTGCCGTAATAAGAACTTTCTTTCCCCGGTAATCGGAGCCGGAGGAAAGAATATCGCAAATCCTGGTGTATATCTCTTCCGGTTCTGACATACGTCCTGCGCCTTCGTCACCGCATGCAAGAATTCCGGAATCGGGACCGATAAAATGCACGCCGCGTTCCCGAAGCAGAGCTGCGTTTTTTTGTGTGGCTTCAGCCGTCCACATTCCAGTGTTCATAGCCGGAGCAACAAGAACCGGGGCTTTCGTTGCAAGGACAGTGGTGCTGAGCATGTCGTCGGCGATTCCGCATGCCATTTTCGCCAGTATATTTGCGGTTGCCGGAGCAATAACAAAGATATCGGCAAGTTTTGCAAGGGCAACATGCTCCACGTTCCAGTATTCAGGAGCCGAAAATGTATCTGTCACCACCTGATTTGCTGACAGGGTCTGAAATGTAAGAGGCGAAACAAACTCCGTCGCATTCTTCGTCATAATGACGTGAACATGAGCGCCCGAATGACGCAAACGGGAGACAACTTCAGCGCTTTTATACGCTGCGATGCCCCCCGTAACGCCCAGCACAATATTCTTGCCGGTAAGATCCATTATACCTGCTCCTCTTGTTCAATCGGTTTTTCATAAGTGAGCAATCCGCGGTTGATTTCCTCAACAGCAATCTTCAAAGGCTTCATGCCTTCCGCATCTATCATAGGCAGCGCGCCGTTTACAATTTCACGTCCGCGTTTGCTTGCCTCCACGACCAGCGTATAGCGGCTTTCAGCGTGATTCAGCAATTCCAGGACACTCGGATCAACAATGGACATATTTACATTCCTCCTGCATTATTCTTCGATCTCAGGAAAATACCGGACTGAGTTCTGCTTTTCTGCCCGTACGATGGATATCAGCTGATCAAATGCAAGCTCAAGATCGTCGTTCACAATCAGATAGCGGTACCGGTTCATCTGCCGTATTTCGCCCCTTGCATTATTCAGGCGGCGCTGAATCTCTTCTTCGTTCTCTGTATTACGCGTATGCAGACGAACTTTGAGATCGTGATAGCTGGGCGGAAGTATAAAGACACTGACACAGTCCTTCTCTTTTTCCATAACCGCCCTTGCGCCTTGCGGATCGATATCAAGAAGTACATTCTGCCCACGGTCGATCCGGCTGTAGACTTCGCTTTTTAAAGTCCCATACCTGTGAGCATGAACACTTGCGTGTTCAAGGAAAGCATCCTCGCTGAGCAGTTTATCATATTCTTCATCAGAAATAAAGTGATAATGAACATCTTCTATTTCATTCTCTCTGCGGGCTCTTGTAGTCACACTTACAGAAAAGGCAAACGATGGATCTTTGTCCAGAAGCTTTGAAACCAGTGTCCCTTTTCCTGCGCCTGACGGGCCGGAGATAACCAGAAGCATTCCCTTTCTTTTTTCCTTCATGGGTCAATCCTCCGTTTTTCCATCGATGCGGGCAGCAATCGTCTCCGGCATAAGTGGAGAAAGAATTACATTTCCTGAATCCATAACCAGAACAGCTCTCGTCTTATGACCGCATGTGGCATCGATCACATTCCCTGAATCCCTGGCCTCCTGGATCATTCTGCGCACGGGTGCAGCTTCAGGAGAAACAATTGCAATCATCCTTTCAGCCGCTCCCATATTTCCATATCCGATGTTGATAAATTTCATTTTCTTTCACTCCACATTCTGGATCTGTTCACGAAGTTTTTCGATCTCACTTTTTAGTTCAACGACAAGCAGAGTGATCTGTTCATCCTGTGCCTTCGAACCGATTGTATTCGCCTCCCTGTTCATTTCCTGAATCATAAAATCCATTTTCTTTCCAATCTCGGTTTCCGCATCGAGATAACGATACATCTGACAAAGGTGGCTCTCAAGTCTGGCAAGCTCTTCATCGATAGCGCATCTGTCCGCCATGACAGCCACTTCCTGTGCAAGCCGCTGGGGATCCAGCCCTTCAGGAAGAATGGAAGAGATTCTTGTTTCAAGCTTCTTCCTGTATTCCAGAACAATTTCCGGAGCTCTCTGCACGATTGATTCTCTTAATGCGCAAACACGGTCCAGATGATACCGCAGGTCCTCCCGGAGATGGCTGCCTTCCCGTTCACGCATGGAAATAACGTTCTGAACCGCACAGGAAACAGCTTCGTTGCAGATATCCGTAATCAGATCCATGTCCATTTCCTGTTCACAAAGGGTCATTACACCCTCCAGTGAAAGCAGGCCGCTCACGGACAGATCGTTTTCCGCAGAGAGGTTATGTGAGAGAGATTCCGCCGCCTCATAGTATTTCCTGGCAAGATCCTGATCCACATTGATCTGGACCGATGATCCTTCTGTCTTTTTTACGGCAATAAATACATCCGTATGGCCCCGTTTCAGGCCATCAGCAATCGTTTCCCTGATTCCCTGTTCAAGAAAGGCGATATTTCTCGGCAGGCGCATACTGATATCCAGAAAGCGATGGTTAACAGTCTTGAGCTCGGCTGTCACTTCCCAACCGTCCCGCTGTACCTTTCCATTTCCACAGCCTGTCATGCTCCGCATGAATCATTGCATCCCCCTTCGCACTTGCTGGAAATTATAACATTTCCTTCCTGAAAACACAATGTCCGGAGAGAGCCATCACTTCCATGTATCCCACACTTGAGGCTGATATCCCAAAGTAACCTTGTTCCCGTTTCGCACAACAGGCGTTTTCATAAGCCACGGATTCTCCTGAATCGCAGGAATCAGCAATTCAGCCCGGTCATAATAACACGCGGGATGTTCTTTTGTTTTTTTATCCTCCCTGTCCAGAAGATATTCCATGCCTATCCCTTCGATCATCAGTCGTACTTCCCGCTCCCCCAGCCTGTGTTTCTTCAGATCCAGTGACTGAAAAGGAATACGGCGCTCTTTAAAATAGCGTTCCGCTTTCTGAACGTCAAAGTTTTTCTTGTAGAAATAGATTTGAATATTCATCTGATCACCTTTCAAGCTTTCGAAGATCCTTCCCGGCAAGTGTCAGGATAAGACAGTTCCTTGGATTATTCAATCGTGATGCAACCCGTTCCGTGTATCTTTCGCGGAGTTCCTGAAGCGTCAGATTGGTGCTGACCACTGTGGAAAGACCTTTTGACTGACGTTCATTGATCAGATTGAAAAGCTGCTCTACGGTAACATTCTGCATGAGGGGCTCGCTCCCCAGATCGTCCAGGATAAGAACCGGAATATCTATTAATTCACGTATGCCGGAATCAGCTTCAAAGAAGCTCTTTCTCGCAATCTGCAGAAACGTATACGCGCTGACGATCAGAACGTTTTTCCCTCTTTCAACAAGCCTTGCCGCCATGGCCCGCACCAGAAACGTCTTCCCAAGTCCGCTGCCGCCGGTAATCAGCATGTCACGGTGATCAACTTTGGGATACATATCCGCCCATTTCTCGCATTGATGCCTGGCGATTCCTGACAGCGCTCTCTGGGTAATTCCTGTACCCTTGATTTCCTCATCCGGAATAAGCTGTTCATTGTAGGTTTCAAAGGTTTCCGGTTGGGTCTTATCCAGCCCGATGATTGTTCTGAGTTTTTCCTGATATGCTTTTTTCAGACATTCACAAGGCTTTTTGATTGTCTCCCCCGTATATCCGGTATCTTTGCAGTCTGCGCACCGGTAAACCGGGGAGAGATAATCCGATGGAAATCCATTTTCCTTCAGCATTGAACTAATTTTACTGTTCAGATCCGTCATGGTTTCTGCAAGATCCTGTTTTCCCCCGTTTCCGTCCAGAATTTTCCGGATCGTCCCGAAAACAAGATTCTCCCTTGCTTTTACCGCCGCACTTATTTCCGGATAATTCAAAAGAATATTTTGGCGTCGTGCGGCTTCCTCCTGTTCGTTTTTCCTTCTCTGTGAGGCATATTCACTCTCAATTTCCGTAAGAAGGTCCTCACGCATTTTCTTCTCCGCCTTTCATGTTCAGCATGCGTTCCATTGCTTCATCCTGTTCATGGGAATAGTCGCGCTGCTGATATTGCTGGGCTGACACGCCTCTTACAGAACTTCTTTTCCCCGGTTCGTTTCTCTGCTCAGCATGATCTTTTCTTTCCTTTTTCACAGCTTCCGGAGTCTTCAATCCGTCCTTCGCCCAGCCAGTCAAAGTGGAATCCATATAGGAGAGAGGCTTTTTGGCCTCAAAAGCAAGATCTGCAGCCAAAGAAATCATCTCCCGGCTGAAGCCAAGCTCATCTTCCCATTTGTCCAGGAGCTGAAGCGCTTTGTTCCCCGGTTCCGCTTCCCCTCCCGACCATTTTTTACGAAGTTCTTTAATAAACTCTTCTTTTTCATGAAAAGCGTCAATATGCTCCTGAATCTGCTTCTCCTCTGTAAAACCGCGGTCAGACCAGCTTTGCAGAAGCTTAAGCACCGAATCCATACTGCGCTGTTTCGCTGCGCATTCCTTTGCGGCAATACGGATGATCGGCTGCGAAAACAACGATGTCATACGGTCATACAGTTTTTCCTGTGCAGGCGTCGGCGTCCCGCGATACCCGATTTCTGAAAGGATTTCCTTCAGGTTCTTTCTTCTTTGCTCATAGGCTTCCAGTGAAGAACGATCAATCTTTCTCTCTTTTTCGCCCAGAGACAGATAGGCCCTTTCAAGAATAGAATCAATTAAGGCAAGGCTCGGATCACTCGTTCCTGTTCTGTCGCAGGCATCCTCTATCGCTTCCTGCGTAAAGTGCCACTCCTCAATCCATTTTCTGTAAACTTTCAGATTTGCGTCGGACGGGCTGTATTTCTTCCCGAGTTTTCGGAGAATTCTGCGCAAGCCGTCGTTCATCTTCTCATCCCGGCCAAGAATATGTTCCGCTTCCTCAATTGTGAATGCCTTTTCCTCCGAGAGCTTTATGGCAATCTTTTCGGCATCTTTGATTCTGAAACTTTTCCCGCGGGTTTTATACATATACTTCAGCAGCATCAGAATAATTTCAGAAGGGAGTTGAAGAGATTCCTTCCATTCATAGCAAACAGATTTCTCTGATCCGTGAAAATCCCGGATTCCTTCAAAACAATTATCCACTTCTCTGCAGAACTGCACATAATCGGAATCCACAAAGTCATCACTGGATATGTTGATCTGCTTGATGTTGACATATTGCCAGGCGGGAGGATGATCCTGTACTCTTCGAACCGCGCCGCTGCGCTCCCAATACCTGAAAGCAAGAAGAATATCCTCTTCCTTCATCCCCAGCTCACGGCTCATGGTACTGATATCCAGTTCTTTTTTGGGGTGATAGCAAAACAAAAGACCGTACAGATAAACTTTGACATAGTCGCCCTTGGCGCCGGGAAGGTATTCCAGTATAAATTGATTTTCCACCGGAGTGATGTCAAACATGGCAAATTGTTCATCAAAGGCGAATGTCATGCCGAACCATTTCCTTCTCTCGTGATTATTCCGGATGATCCTCCAGGATGGATGCTGCCGCTTTTTTTCCGGCTCCCATAGCCAGAATGACCGTGGCGGCGCCGGTAACTGCGTCCCCTCCGGCATAAACGTCTTTCATGCCTGTTCTGCCGCTTTCATCCGCCCGGATCCCGCCCCATTTTTCCGTGGGAAGTTCCGGAGTGGTTTTCTTGATCAACGGATTCGGACTGTTTCCGATTGCAACGATAACCGTTTCAACAGGGAGTTCAAATTCGCTCCCTGCCACGGGTACAGGTCTCCTTCTGCCGCGCTCATCGGGCTCTCCAAGCTGCATTTCAGTACATTTCATACCTCTGACAAACCCGGCCTCATCCCCTTCAATGGACAGCGGAGCAGTCAGCATTTTGAATATGATACCTTCCTCACGGGCGTGATGCACTTCCTCTGCCCGGGCTGGCATTTCCTTTTCACTTCGGCGGTACACAATCGTCACATCTGCTCCCAAACGTTTTGCGCATCTCGCGGCATCCATGGCCACGTTTCCCCCGCCGATAACCGCTACTCTTTTGCCGATCTTTACCGGCGTGTCATATTTCGGGAAAGTATAGGCTTTCATCAGGTTCAGGCGCGTAAGAAACTCATTGGCTGAATACACGCCGCACAGATTCTCACCCGGTATTTTCTGAAAATTGGGTAATCCGGCACCGCTTCCGATGAAAACAGCGTCATTACCTTCCTCAAGAAGTTCTTTTACAGTAAACGCTTTTCCGGCCACAGCATTGGTAATAATTTTAACGCCGAGCTTTTTGAGATTTTCGATCTCCCGGCTCACCAGGGCCTTGGGAAGCCTGAATTCGGGAATGCCGTACATCAAAACACCGCCGGCGGTATGAAGAGCTTCATAGACAGTCACATCCCAGCCTGCTTTTGCCAGTTCTCCCGCGCACGTCAGGCCGGCAGGGCCGCTTCCGATGACGGCCGCTTTCTTTCCGCAGGCGGGACGTTTCGCTGCTCCGGCCGTTCCTGCGGCTATGGCAGTATCCGCCGCAAAGCGCTCCAGCCGTCCGATGGCCACGGGCTCTCCTTTGATCCCGCGCACGCATTTGCTCTCGCACTGGCTTTCCTGCGGACAAACGCGCCCGCAAATGGCCGGAAGAGCATTCTGGCTCGTAATCTTCTGATATGCTTCCGTTATTTTTCCTTCACGAACAAGCGCGATAAAATCCGGAATCGGTACATTGACAGGGCACCCGCTGACACACGGGCTGTTTTTGCAGTGCAGGCAGCGATCTGCTTCCTCCATTGCTGTTTCACGGGAATAGCCAAGTGCAACTTCCTGAAAATTGGTTGCACGAACAGCTGGATCCTGTTCCGGCATCGGGTGTTTTACCAATGACATATTCGGCATAATTATCTAGCCTCCCCCGTGATTCTGCAAATGTGTTTTTCCTTTGCCTGGGCTTCCTCAGGCCGGAACATTCTGCCTCTGGCCATCGCCTCGTCAAAGTCAACAAGATGCCCGTCAAAATCAGGACCGTCAACACATGCAAACTTCGTTTCACCGCCAACTGTCAGCCTGCATCCGCCGCACATACCCGTACCGTCAATCATGATAGGATTCATGCTCACAATGGTACGAATCTGCAGCGGACGTGTCAGTTCACAGACCGCCTTCATCATTGGAAGCGGCCCGATGGCAATGACTGTATCATACTTGCTGCCGGACTGAAGCTGCTTTTCCAGCGCCTGCGTTACAAATCCCTTGTTTCCGTTGCTCCCGTCATCCGTCATGATAATCAGGTTCGTACAGGCTTTTTCCAGTTCGTCCTTCATGATAATCAGATGTTCATTTCTGAATCCGACGATCAGATCCACCTCGGCCCCAGCATCGTGAAGCGCTTGGGCCTGCGGGTAAGCGATTGCCCCCCCGAGCCCCCCGCCGATGACCGCAGCTTTATGAATGCCTTCCGTTGCGCTGGGTTCTCCCAGCGGCCCCACGAAATCCAGCAGCGCATCACCTTCATCAAGAGTGTTCAGTTTTTCAGTCGTGTATCCAACTCTCTGAAAAATAATCGTCACAGTGCCTTTCTCCCGGTCGTAACCGGCAATCGTCAGCGGAACCCGTTCTCCTTCCTCATCAATGCGGAAAATAATAAACTGCCCCGGCTTGGCTTTTCTTGCAACGAGCGGTGCCTCGATTTCCATCAGCGTAGTTGTTTCATTCAATTCCTGTTTTCTGACTATGGAATACAAATTGATTCCCTCCTGCATTTTACAGAATACATATATTTTACTCATTTCCCGTTATATGCGCAACAAATTCCCTGTCTTCCTTCCGTATTCATTTTTTCGGTTTTTTTAAGTTTTTTCTTTCATCTGCAAAAAGCGGAGATCCGGTGGATTTTTGCCTTTCCATTCAGTTCCCTGTGTGGTATAATTAATTAACTTTGCAAAAGGAGGTTTATCTCATGGCACTTGTTACTACAAAAGAAATGTTTAAAAAAGCCTACGACGGAGGATACGCTGTCGGCGCGTTCAATGTCAACAACATGGAGATCATTCAGGGCATCACGGATGCCGCCGGAGAACTGAAGGCCCCCGTTATCCTTCAGGTTTCAAAGGGCGCCCGTGCTTATGCCAACCATACCTATCTTGTTAAACTGGTTGAGGCGGCCGTTGAGCTGCATCCTGAAATTCCGATCGTTCTTCATCTGGATCATGGCGATACGTTTGAGCTCTGCAAGAGCTGTATCGATGGCGGATTCACCTCCGTAATGATCGATGCTTCTTCCAAGCCCTTTGAAGAGAATATTGCCCTCACCCGTCAGGTCGTTGAATATGCGCATGATCATGGTGTTGTGGTTGAAGCCGAGCTCGGTACGCTTGCCGGCGTGGAAGACGAAGTATCCGTTGAAGCGGACAAGGCCATGTACACTCATCCTGAAGAAGTAGTCGAATTTGCGACACGTACCGGCTGCGATTCTCTTGCAATCGCCATCGGAACCAGCCACGGCGCTTACAAATTCAAGCCCGGGACCAAGCCCCAGCTCCGGTTCGACGTTCTTGAAGAATGCTCCAAGCAGCTGCCCGGCTTCCCCATCGTTCTTCACGGTTCTTCTTCTGTTCCGCAGGAATTCGTCAACATCATCAATCAGTACGGCGGCAATATGCCCGGTGCCATCGGCGTTCCTGAAGATCAGCTCCGTCAGGCTGCCCGCAGCGCCGTTTGCAAGATCAATATCGACTCCGACATCCGTCTTGCAATGACTGCCGTCATTCGTAAGTATTTCGCAGAGCATCCCGATCATTTCGATCCCCGTCAGTATCTCAAGCCCGCTCGTCAGGCTGTACATGATATGGTGGCTCATAAGATCGTTGATGTGCTCGGCTGCGACGGAAAAGCCTGATCTGCATCAATAAATAAAACGAGCGCTGAGGAATGAACTTCTTCAGCGCTTGTTTTTTATTCCTTAACCTTTGAAGGATCATAAATCTTTTCTGGTTTGGGCTTATACGTGTCTTTGAACAAAAGCTTCTTGTCCGTTATCACACCGTCCGTATATTCAACTCTGAAGCTGTTGACAATACAGCCGTCCTTCGCCTTGGCAGCGCTTGCCTTATCCTTTACATATACCGGCTCCAGGATTGACGGAAGCGTCTCAACCAGTTCCGTAACAAGTTCATATTTTACATTACCAAGGTCCTCTCCATAGATATTCACTTTCGCAATCAGCCTTTTTCTGTTGGACGGATCCTTCGTCACTTCAGCCGTAATGTAGACCGGGTATTCCGAAGTGTTTTTAAAACTCATATCGATCTGGCTGCCACCGCGCATCCAGAAAACGGTCGCGTCTTCCCCATATGCGGAATAGGATACGCTGTCTGAATGAGGCCTTCTGCTGACAATCTGCATTCCGGCACGTACAGCTGCCTGATACAGGGTTGTGCTGGCCTGACAGGAGCCACCGCCGATCCCTTCCACGTGTTCATCATTGATATATTCGATGGCGGGATAGAACCCGTTTTCGATGCTTCTTTCACCAACGACATTATTAAAGCTGAATGTCTTGCCAGGTTCCAGAACATATCCGCTGATCAGCTCAAAGCAACGGCGGATATTATTGTTCCGATCCTCCGTGGAATGTCTGTCAATGGGTGTTGACGCGGTTCCGCGAAGCTGATAATGCTTCTGCAATTCCTCCAGCGTGACCCTGGGTGCAATCTGATCCGGCACCAGTTCAACCGTTCCGCTGCTCATTGTACTGACCATCTGGTAAAGATGTTCAATAATCGGATCAATGTTCAGGGAAAGGCCTGTAACATCACCGGTATATACAAATGGATCTGATCTGGACGGGTCAAAAACAACCGTCGCATCCTGAGCAGGCCGGTCAATCCGGCTTTTCAGCTCTGAAAGAATTCTGTTGATCTCGCCGGTGTTTCCGCTGGGCTTCGCCGAATAGGCAGAATAAGGGGTTTGTTCAAGCGCTTCCATCTGGGCATACCGATCCGCCAGTGTGCCTGTGTGGCCATATGTCCATGCTTCGTTCATCAGGTTGATCAGCTCGTTCTGATCGACAGACATGTTCAGCACATCGGTATTGATGTCCGCAACAACCCCGCCCTCATATACAAGCTGAACCTTCCACGCATCATGCCGCTGGTTGATCTGGCTTTGAACGGAATTCATCGCCTGTTCAGGGGTCATGCCCCCAAGATGGATTCCATCCACATATACTCCCTGACAATAGAGCGAATCATATGGGGTTACCTTGTCACTGATCCTTTTTCTTTCTTCGGCTTCCCGGGAAAGCTTGATCCCTGCATACGCTGCCCCCGCGATCATGCAGAGCACCAGAAACACCGCAAGGATGATTCCTATTGTCTTTTTTCCGCCGGAATGCTTGCTTTGTATTCCCGGATTTCCGAATCCGCGCTGTCCATTGCCGTTTCCCATAGGAGCCGGCTGCATCATATTACGGTTGTTCTGCCTTGACTGCGGAACGGTACGCTGGGCTCCTGTCTGTTGTGGAACGAATCCGCGAAATGAACCGTACGGAGAAGTGTTCCGCATCTGTTCCGCTGCATTTTCAACCCGTTGCGGAGGTTCCGTCCGCCGGGTCGAACGCCGGCTGTTATGCTGCTGATTCGTTCCCTTTCACTCCTTTTTCATCGTATCTTCCTTTATTCTTCCGTTTTATTCTGTTCATCATCTTCGCCGTTCTGTTCCGCCGCATTTTCTTCAGAACGTTCCATCCGTTCCTTTTCTTCGGCAGCAAGAACGTCTTTTGCCTCTTCAAGAACCTGCGCTGTAGTTCTCGGCTTATCCTTTCCCAGCCGTTCATCCACGGTTCCGGTCTCCATCACGGAAAGGAATTCCGCACGATTCAGCGTTTCATACCGGATGAGGGCCTCTACCAGTGCATGGAGTTTGTCCAGATTCTCGGTCAGGATTTTCTTTGCCTTTTCGTAGCACTGATTCAGGATGGAGGCTACCTCCCGGTCGATCTTTGCGGCAATCTCCTCGCTGTATTCACGGCTTTGTCCGAATTCCATGCCGACGAACACTTCCTGATCGCTTCCCAGATAAATCGTCCCGATATTCTCGCTCATGCCAAACTGGGTAACCATTTTTCTGCACAACTCGGTGGCTCGTTTCAGATCACTGGAGGAACCGGTATAAATTTCCCCGAGCGCGACCTCTTCCGCTGCATGTCCTCCCAGCATCATGGTAATCTGATCCACCAGCTGTGTTCTGCTTATATTATCATGTTCTTCAGCAGGAAGAGCAAGTGTATGTCCTGCAGCCTGTCCCCGGGGCACAACAGTGATCAAATGGACCTCGTCGCATCCGGCAAGCAGATGCCCGATGATGGCATGTCCGCCTTCGTGATAGGCAACCATCCTTTTATCCTTTTCATTGACTTTATGGCTCTTTTTCTCAGGGCCCATCTGAACCCGGGCGATTGCATCGATCAACAGCTGCTGATCAATCTTTTTCTTTCTCGCCCTTGCAGCAAGAATCGCAGCCTCATTCATCACATTTTCCAGATCTGCGCCGGTGGCAAAAGGCATACGTTTCGCGATATTGTTCAGATCCACATCATTTTCAAGGGCCTTCCCTCTGCTGTGAACCTTCAGAATGGCGACTCTGCCTTCCTGATCCGGATAATTGACTGTAACCTGTCTGTCAAAACGGCCCGGCCTCATCAGCGCAGGATCAAGAATATCCCGGCGGTTTGTGGCTGCCATA
>ODAI010077782.1_pt1 | contig 13929 bp, 11 predicted proteins | sample 1539321 | NCBI WGS metagenome assembly ODAI01 (sample SAMN02144231, study PRJEB22623) | gut metagenome | biome: sheep rumen | host: Ovis aries | place: New Zealand
GCTCCGATCCAGGGTACCGCGGCGGACATTATCAAACTTGCAATGATCCGCGTGGCGGACAAGATCAGGGGAATGCGGAGCAGGATGGTCCTTCAGATCCATGACGAACTCCTTTTCGATGTCGTCCCGGATGAAGCGGAAGCCCTCCGGAAGATCGTCGTCGAGGAGATGGAAAACGTAATGGAACTGTCCGTTCCGCTGACCGTGGAGTGCAATATCGGAAATAATTGGTTGGAGGCGCATTGACCTATGGAACAGGATTACAGACGCTTATCGGACAAGGAACTGGTTTTGAGGGCGAAGCAGGGCGACCAGCTGGCCTTCCGGATTATTTATGAACGCCATAGTGCCGCTGTCCGCTCCCGGATCGCTCCGTATTTCAATTGGAGCGCCGATATTGACGATGTCCTCTCTGTTACGTTCCAGAAGTTTTTTGCAAAACTGGATTCCTATGATACGGAGCGGGACCTGAAACCCTGGCTGACGACGATTGCGACGCGTACGGCACTGGACCATCTCCAATCAATCAAACGGGAGGAAGAGAAGAAGGAAGGGATCAAGCATAAGGGTGCCGAATCAACGGCTGACGGCATAGAAATCCTGACGGAGGAGAATCCCGAAGACGAGATTATCAACGGCGAAGAACATGAGCGTTTGATGGAGTTCATCGAAGAACTCCCGTCGAAGTATAAAGAGGTCATGAAAAAGTACATGATCGAGGAACTGGAATATGAGCGGATAGCCAAAGAGCTTGACCTTGAGCTCAATACGGTCCGGACCCGAATCCGCCGGGGGAAGGAAAAGCTGGCGGAGATGATGTTAAGGGGAGAAGTGGAATAATGGATTATCAGGCGTTTATCGAATTTGTCCGGGCCGAGTTCCCGGATCTGACACCGCAGCAGGAAGAACGGTTCATGGCCATGGGACCGCTGTACGAGGAGTGGAATGCCCGTATCAATGTGATATCCCGGAAAGATATCGGAAACCTGTATGACCATCATGTCCTTCACAGCCTCTCGATTGCCCGGTATCTCAGCTTGCGCCCGTCTCTTTTTGCCGCCTTTTCAGAGGCCTCCGTGCTCGATCTCGGGACGGGAGGCGGCTTCCCGGGCGTCCCGCTTGCGGTCCTTTTCCCATCCGCTTCCTTTGTCCTTTGTGATTCGGTAGGGAAAAAGACCATCGTCGCGTCCGAAGTCGCTAAAGGGTTGGGGCTGACCAATGTCAAGGTCGTCAATGCCCGGGCGGAATCGCTTAAGGATTCTTTCGATTTTGTCGTTTCCCGGGCCGTCGCCTCCCTGGAGGATTTCTATCCATGGGTCAAGGGGCGTTTCTCAAAGAGCATTCTGTATCTTAAAGGAGGTGATCTCGTTGAGGAAATCGCCCGGATGATGGGCCGCTACCGACTCCCGGCCGGCTCCGTATCGACCTGGCCGGTCTCCTCGTGGCTCCCGGATCCTTATTTCGATGGCAAAATGATCGTCGAAATCCGCCGGTAACGTAGGACCCAACAGGAGCATACCCTCCGGAATCGCCTTCGGCCCCTCCCTGAAGGGCCCCTCCCTCTTACATTGCCGAGGGTGGCATGGATTCCGGAGGGTATGCTCCTGTTGGATCCTTATCGGTTGAAGGAGCGGAAAGCCTGTCGGAGGACGGCATCCTTTGAGAAGGAATCGGATCCGGAGGATAGGAAAGTCCGCTCCGGGGTGATGGCAAAGATCCGGTCTGCGATGGGCACGGCGTCCAGGATGTCGTGGCTCGAAAAGAGGACGGGCGTTTCGGAAGCGATCCGTTTCAGTGCCTGCAGCACCATAATCCGGTTGTCCACATCGAGGAAAGCCGTCGGTTCGTCCAGCAGCAGCCAGTCGCACTGCCGTGTCAATCCCGTCGCAACACAGGCGAGCTGGAACTCACCGTCGCTGAGCGAGGAGATATCCCTTCCGAGTAGATTTCCGATCCCGAGAAGGTCAGCCGCTTCCTGCATCTTCCGTTCCCTTTCCGGCGGGAAGGCCCCTTTCCAGTCCGTTTCCGCATAGCATCCGGTCCGGATGAATTCAGCCATCGTAAATCCCCGGACCTTCGGTATCCCGGTGGGAATCAGAACGGCCCGGAACGGCCCGATGCTCCCTTTTAGCGGGGGGAGTATCCCGGACAACGTTCTCATCAGCGTCGATTTTCCGGTTCCGTTTGCCCCGGAAAGCAACACGCACTCGCCCCGCCCGATTTCGAACGAGATGTCCTTGACGAGCGGGGACGTGCCGTAGCCGATGGTAAGATGCCGGACTTCGATCATTGCAGCCGGATATCGGCGTAGTTTGGATAATGATCGGTCAGTTCGATCGTGAAATATGCGTAGATCCGTTGGAATACAAGGATTTCCGTATTGCTTTCCCCGCGGATTTCGCCCTTCCCGTTATAGACGAAGAACTGGTCGATGGCTCCCATGCCGTTTTCGTTGGACTTGTTTTCCTGACGGGAGAACCCGTTGGCGTTGCATGGGTGATGGCCGCAGCGGGGATCTCCGAAGACGGTCGCCTCCCAGACAAGCGGCTTGTAGCCGGCTTCCAGCAGCTGTTTCATGGCTTTGCTGGTGAGATTGCAGTTCATATCACCCATCATGAACACAGGGCAACCGTGCGCGAATACCGCATCGTCGACAGCCGTCATCATCTTCCTTACCTGTGCCGTACGGGCTTCGTCGCTGCCCGGCTGGGCCTTCTCTCCTTTCCACCAAAGATGGGTATTGATGACGTAGAACTTTTTCCCGTTGGCCTTCAGGGAGAACAGGCAGGCGTTATACGATTTTGTCCCGCCATTGCTCCAGTCCGAAGGATTGTATTTATGGAAAGAGGTTTCGAGAAGGGTAACGGTCTGGGGATTGTAGAAAACGGGCGTATAATTCCACTGTCCCTCAGGGTCATAGGCGCGGACGTAGCCCCGTTCTTTCAGAAGGGGATAGAGATAGGCGTCCATATGGGCGGAATACTCCTGGAGCGCAACGATATCGGGGGTCGTCGCCCATACCAGCTCGGCAAAGCCGCGGCAGCGGACCTCATCCCGGCAGTCCAGCCCCATCGCTTCCCATGCGGGGGCGTTTACGTCTTTGTCATACTGCCAGATATTGTCGTCGAGAATGCGGAGATTTGTCCCTTCCGCCCGGGAGAAAATGGGCTCTCCATAGATATTGCCGGTAATCGCTTTTTTCGGTACTCCATTCTTTTCGAGGGCCGCGACGGCTTTCATGAGGGCCCAGCAACCGCCTCCCTGGACAAGGATCTTGTTCCCCTTGGCGGACAGGGCATAATCGAATGTGTCCGGCTTAGCGGCATAAAATACGGCAGATTCCTTGCGGGTGGTTTTCCCGACGAGGATTTCTTTCCTTACCTCAGGGGTATCATCGCTGACGACGGGAATGCGGATCCCGGTCTGGGATTCAACGGTCGCAGCGACGGCTTCAGCGATGTCAAGCCCCTCTTCGGCTTCCGCTGAAGCGGGATAGACGATGACGTATTTGGTCAGGTCCGTCTTGGCACCGGCCACCAGGGAAAGGGCTGCAGAAGCAAGCAGGGTCAATAATATACGTTTCATCTCCAAGGCTTTTTAAAAAGCAAAACCGATGGCAAAGTTGATCCGTCCTACGACAGTTTCGCTCATGAGGGCGGTCAGCGACCGTTCGTAGCCGACGCCGAAGAAAATATTATCATAGCATGCCTTTGCCCCGACCTGTGCCCCGAGAAGGAACCGTTTGTACGGGTCGAAAGGCCACATCTGATCCTCGTCGAAAACATTGACTTCCGTTCCCAAAGAAGACTTGGCCTTTCCGAAAAGATAACCGGAGACATGCAGGCCAACGTAAGGGAAGAATGAAATCTCATCATTCAAGTCATACCGGTATACGAAACTGAAGGGAACCTTGATTCCGACCAGATTCTGGCTTTGGCTGTCTTTCCCGGTATACATCATCCATTCCAGATCGGCGCCGTAGGCAAAGTTCAGGCTGGTTGTCGCCTGGATCGGTATGAGTTGCCGGACCCCTGCCGCAAGGGTCAGGAAATTGTCATTGGTCGATGAATTGCTCCGGCAGTACGTCGGAGAAAGGGTGATGAATCCGGCGGTGAGAGATGGTTCGATCCGGGCTGCCCGCCTCTGTGCGGAGGAGGAAGCGCTGATGGTCAGCAGTGCAGCTGCTGCAAAAAGAAAAACAAACTTTTTCATATTCATTTGGTTTTAATACTATCGTTGCGGGAAAGCGGATATCCGGAGCCTGGCTGCACCCATCGGGATAAGCGTAACCGTTTCACTCTCAGAAGACCTTGGGGCGCTCTCTTCGGGCAGGACGTCCGTAAAGCCGGTTTCGTCCAGTCCCCAGGAAGGAACCTGCGCAGCCGTTGCCGTGAACCGGAGCGGTACGGATGAGAGCGTGAAGGGGTTGTCGTCGGATGGCCAGGGACGGCGTTCCTGCAACTGAACCGGTTTCGTCAGGTCCAGGGCGTAGTTCCATGGAGTTGTTGCGCGGATGGACCAGGAGGGCCATGCTTCGGCGTCCGCCCCATCCTGCCAGCGGGAACTGCCTGTGGCTACTTTCCGGCTGTCTTCGCGGATATATTCTTCTCCGATTTCGAGGGAAAGGGTCAATGGACCGTAATCTACGCTGATGCTATGCTCATTGACGGCCCATTCCCGGTAAGAAATCTCCATCGGGAGTTCCAGCTCTACGGAATCTCCGTCTTTCCAGGTCCTTTCGATCCGGGCATACTGTCCGCCGGCTACGTCCCGACTGCCTTCCGGTATCCGGATCCGGGCGTTGCTACACCAGGAAGGAATTCTCAGATAGAGCGGGAACGTGACTTCTTCCGGGGCGGATACCGTAAAGCGGACGGTTTCCTCGAAGGGGTAGTGGGTCTGTTCTTTCAGCGTCACCTCCGTCCCGTTGCCGACAGTGATCCGGGCCTCGCATGCGTTATAGAGTACGACGGCCGCTCCGTTGTCCGGAGTGGCAAATACGAGGTGGGCGGCATAGTACGGCCACCCGAATCCGTGGTTGTGCTGGCAGCAGCGGCTGGAGAAGGGGTTCATGTTGAGGAAAGGCCCCCGGTTCTGGATGCTGGGACTGTGGTTCAGACCGTCGCTGACCGTCATATTGGGAGAAGTGATGTACCGGAGAGACCGGTTGTCCGGCATGAAGGCAGCGGGGAAACTATTGAAAGCGACATCCTCGCAGTTTTCTGCCCACAGGGGATCGCCCGTGACCAGAAGGAGGATCTCGTCAGAGGCCATCTGCTCGGCGAAACCGCAGGTTTCAGTGCCTTGTCGGGGGTCGATATATCCGTTCCTGGCGTTCTCGTCCGCACCGAACATGCCTCCCGGAACTTGTCCATAGGCCCTGCGGGCCAGATTGTAATTCCGGTAGGTTGCCCGCAGCAGGGAACTGTCCTGTTTGAAAAGATAATAGGTCGCCGGCTCCCGGAAGCATTCCGCGATATTGACATTGTGCCAGTTCGGCAGGCTGGCCGGAATCGTCCAGTCGGCCATGCACCGGTGGATTTTGTCAGCAAAGGCAAGGAGCCAGGGCTCGGGTTTCCGGGCGTACAGCCAGGCGACACTCCAAAGATTATCTCCGGCCCGCGAGTTCTCCCAATATGAAGTATACAACTCGTCGTCCGGGAGATTGTCGAGATAGCGGAAGTATTTCAGCATGAATGGGATAACCCGTTCGTCTTGGGTGAACTCATAGTAGTCCTGGAGAATCCAGAGCGCGACCATATTCGGCCAGTAATCGGGACAGCCCTCTTTTTTCCCGGGCATGATCCGGGTACGTTTGTTGGGTGCGGGACCGAAATACCCGTCTTCGCGCTGGGAGGAGAGAATCGCCTCGATCCAGATTTTGCTCTCCTCGAGCATGGCAGGGTCCTCCAGCATCATGCCGGTCGCCGCATAGCCGCGCAGCCAGTAGGGGACTTCTTCCCATCCCCATTCTCCGCCTTCGGAAAGCCAGGCGTTATTCTCTTTCTGCAGCCAGGCGCTGATCTCGCCCAGATGGCCGCAGAGGCCGTCTTTCTGCAGTTCCAGCTGACGGCGGATCCAGCCCTCCGGACGGATGCTTCCATAAGGAAGTTTGATCAGTTGCTGAGGGAGCAAGGGAGCGGAGACGGAAGGGTAGTGGGCATTGATCCCCTTCGGGAACCGGTCGACGGTTTCGACGGGTATACCGCGGGAACAGGCCATTGCGAGAATGGCTCCTGCCAGAAGAAGGATTTTTTTCATGGTTTTGCGTGCTTCCTACAAATTTAAGCAATTTATTGGATTCCGCCCGGAACTTTTTTATATTTACCAGCGGTTCTTTTGATGAAGTCGTGATGAAAGTTACTTTGGTCCAATCAGATCCGGTCTGGGGAGACCCGGCCGCGAGCCTTTCCCGCATCGAGGGAAATTTGAAAGATTCGGGGATGACGGATTTGATCGTCCTTCCCGAAATGTTTTCCACCGGTTTTGTCGCTTCCCCGGCGGGGCTCGCAGAAGAGGATACCGGATCGGGAGAACCGGAAAGCCTGGGGTGGATGCGGAAGATGGCGTACGAAAGAAACTGTGCCGTTGCCGGCAGCCTGGCTTTCCATCACGGCGGAACCTATCGGAACCGCTTCTATTTTGTCTTTCCGGATGGGAAAGAGGTCCATTATGACAAACACCATCTTTTTACCTATGCCGGGGAGCATCTCCGTTTCACGGCTGGGAAGGAACGCGTAATCGTCCGGTACCGGGATTTCCGGATCCTGCTCCAAGTCTGCTATGACCTCCGTTTCCCGGCATTTTCCAGAAATCGGATGGGACCGGACGGACCGGAATATGACCTGATTCTGTATGTTGCGAGCTGGCCGGAGCCACGGATCGGGGCGTGGGACGCCCTTCTTCGCGCCCGGGCGATAGAGAATCTGTCTTATGTGGCGGGTGTCAACCGGGTCGGAAACGATCCGAAGAACCGTTATCCGGGACATTCCGTTTTGCTGGATTATCAGGGAAATATACTTTCAAATTGTAAGGGGAATTCTCAAGATGTCGTTACTTTTGGAATTCTGAAGTCCGATCTTGATTCATATAGAAAATCCTTTCCGGCGCTCTTAGATGCTGATACATAGAATTTTTTAAAATTTTTTCTTGCATTTTAAATCTGCTTTTTGTTAATTTGTATCCGGTTACAATTTATAAGCAGATGAACGTGCTCGTCCTTAGCCTTTCCATTCTTCTTCTTGTAGTCAGTTGACTGCGGGCTGAAAAGGCGTAAGGTTCAAGCTAGGTTACAACCCCTTTTCAGTCCGCACTGGAGAGGGGTTGATTATTTATGTAGTGTATGAGACATCCGTTAAGAAGCAGCGTTACCTTCGAAGGAAGGCGCATGGCCGGTGCCCGGGCTCTCTGGGCAGCGGCGGGCATGAAACCGGAACAAGTCGGAAAGCCGGTCATCGCCGTCGTCAATTCTTTTACCCAGTTCGTCCCCGGCCATACGCACCTGCACCGGGCCGGCCAGATTGTCAAAGAGGAAATCGAGCGGCTTGGCTGTTATGCCGCCGAGTTTGATACGATCGCCGTCGACGATGGGATCGCCATGGGCCACGACGGGATGCTTTATTCCCGGCCTTCCCGTGAAATCATTGACGACAGCGTAGAATATATGGTCTCGGCCCACAAGGCGGATGCGATGGTCTGCATCAGCAACTGTGATAAAATCACCCCTGGGATGCTGATGGCTGCGATGCGGCTGAATATCCCGGCGGTTTTCGTGTCCGGCGGTCCGATGGAAGCGGGGATTCTCGGTGCGGAGAGACTGGACCTGGTAGATGCGATGGTCAAATCGGCCGATCCTTCCCTGAGCGATGAGGAAATCTCGGCGGTCGAGGCGGCGGCCTGTCCGGGGTGCGGATGCTGTTCCGGCATGTTTACCGCCAATTCCATGAACTGCCTTACCGAGGCAATCGGTCTTGCCCTCCCCGGCAACGGAACCGTCCTGGCAACGCATAAGATGCGCACGGAACTCTTCCGGAAAGCGGCCCGCCAGATCGTAGCCAATGCTGAAAAATACTATTTCGAAGGAGATGAACGCGTTCTTCCCCGGTCCATTGCGACGCGGGAGGCGTTCCTCAATGCCATGACCCTCGACATAGCGATGGGCGGATCGACAAACACGGTCCTGCATCTTCTTGCCATCGCTGACGAAGCCGGGGTTGACTTTACGATGGACGATATCGATGCCCTTTCCCGAAAGGTTCCCTGCATTTGCAAAGTCGCTCCGAATACGGGAAAGTACCATATCCAGGACGTCGGACGGGCCGGCGGGGTCCTTTCCATCCTGGCTTCCCTTGCGGAAGGGGATCTGCTCACGTTGGAGGCATCCCGGGTGGACGGGATGTCCCTCGGCGAAGCGATCCGGCGCTATAGCCTGACCTCTCCTGACTGTACCGAAGAAGCCCGGAAACTGTATTCCTGCGCTCCCGGAGGCCGTTTCAGCATCCGGATGGGGTCGCAGGAAACCTATTATAAGACACTGGATACCGACCGCGTGCAAGGCTGCATCCGGAATCTTGCGCATGCGTATACCCGGGACGGGGGACTGGCGGTCCTGAAAGGCAACATCGCCCGCAGCGGCTGTGTCGTCAAGACGGCCGGTGTCGATGCTTCGATCCTGACTTTCCGGGGACCGGCCCGGGTCTTTGATTCCCAGGAAGCAGCCTGCGAGGGGATCCTCGGGGGTACCGTCAAGGCCGGCGACGTTGTCGTCATCACCTACGAGGGGCCGAAGGGAGGTCCCGGCATGCAAGAAATGCTCTATCCGACCTCTTACCTGAAGTCCATGCACCTCGGAAAAGCGTGCGCCCTCCTGACGGACGGCCGTTTCAGCGGTGGAACCTCGGGACTGAGTATCGGTCATGTTTCTCCGGAAGCCGCTGCCGGCGGTACGATCGGTCTGGTACGGGATGGCGATCTGATTTCGATAGATATCCCGGCAAGGAGCATCGATGTACTCGTCTCAGAAGAAGAACTTTCCCGTCGCCGGGAAGTAGAACTGCAGCGCGGAGACAAAGCCTTTACGGCTCCCCGCCGCACGCGGGAAGTGTCCAAGAGTCTCAGGGCTTATGCGAAAATTGTCAGCTCCGCAGACCGGGGCGCTGTCAGAATCATAGATTGATATGGAAGAAAAGATCACGGGTTCGGACGCCTTGTGGCGTTCCCTTATCGCCGAAGGCGTTGACACGGTCTTCGGGTATCCCGGCGGACAGATCATGCCGGTATATGACCGGCATTGCGATTACGCCGCTCAGGTCCGGCATATCCTGGTCCGTCACGAGCAAGGGGCCATCCATGCCGCCCAGGGCTACGCACGCATCAAAGGAGAGCCTGGAGTCGTGCTGGTCACCTCCGGTCCGGGTGCGACGAATGTCGTGACCGGGATTGCGGATGCGATGACCGATTCGACACCGGTCGTCGTCATTACGGGACAGGTCCCTTGCGCCGCCCTCGGTACCGACGCGTTCCAGGAGGCCGATGTCATCGGACTGACTGCCCCGATCAGTAAGTGGAACTATCAGATCCGCCGTCCGGAAGAGATTGCCTGGGCTGTTGCCCGTGCCTTCTATATTGCAAGGACGGGACGTCCGGGTCCTGTCGTCCTGGATTTTACCAAGGACGCGCAGACGGGGATGACGGAGTTCAAATATGAACCTTGCCGTTTTATCCGGAGCTATATCCCTGATCCGAAACCGTCGGAGCAGATGATCGAAAAAGCGGTGCGCCTGCTGGATGCCGCAGAGCGCCCCTTCTGCGTTTTCGGGCAGGGGGTTACCATCAGCGGCGCCGAAAAAGAGCTGGCCGCTTTCCTAGAAAAGGGAGACATCCCGGCCGGTTCGACCCTGCTCGGACTGAGCGCACTTCCGTCCGGGTTCCCGCTCTACCGGGGGATGATCGGCATGCATGGGAACGTCGCCCCGAACATCCTGACCAATGTCTGCGACGTCCTGGTTGCCGTCGGAATGCGGTTTGACGACCGCGTAACCGGAACGGTCTCGACCTATGCCCGTCAGGCGAAGGTGATCCATATCGACATCGACAAGTCTGAGCTCGGCAAGATCATCCGTCCCGAAGTGGCTCTCCGGGGAGATGCCAAGGCCGTCCTTGCCCAGCTGACGGAGCGGATGCAGCCTAAGGATCGGATTGGATGGACCGAGGCCCACCTCCGCTGCGAAGCCGTCGAGAAGGAGAAGGTTATCAATCCCGAGGTCCATCCCGGGAAAGGTCTCCTGAAAATGGGCGAAGTGGTCGACCGGATTGCGGAAGCGACTGAAGGGAAGGCGATTATTGTAACGGATGTAGGGCAGAACCAGATGATGGCCGCCCGCTATTCCCGCTTCACGTCTCCCCGTAGTTTCCTTTCTTCCGGCGGTCTCGGGACGATGGGATTCGGCCTCCCGGCGGCCATCGGGGCGAAAGTGGCGGATCCCGCCCGTCCGGTCTGCCTTTTTGTCGGCGACGGCGGTATCCAGATGACCCTCCAGGAGTTCGGTACGATCATGCAGGATGGGATCGGGGTCAAGATGATTCTCCTGAACAATAACTGGCTCGGCAATGTCCGCCAGTGGCAGGAACTCTTTTTCAAGGAGCGCTATTCCCAGACCCGGATGCTCAATCCTGATTATGGGATGATCGCTGCGGCCTACGGGATTCCCACGCGCAGCGTGGACGGCCGGGCTGGCCTGAAGGAGGGCATCCGGGAGATGCTCTCGGGGGACGGACCTTTCCTTCTTGATGTCCATGTCGAAGAGGAGGGAGTCGTCATGCCGATGATTCCGCCCGGGAAGGGAATCCATGAGATCATGCTTTCTGACAATGAATGGTTCAGTTGATATGGAAAACGAAATCAAGGAATATACGGTCATCATCTATACCGAAAACGAAATCGGTCTCCTTTCCCAGATCTCCAATGTCTTCACAAGACGGAGCCTGAGTATCTGGAGCATGTCCGCCGGCGCTACGGCCCATGAAGGAGTGCACAACATTACGATCGTGACCGAAGGAACCGAACGGAAAGTCCGTGAGGCGGCCGAGCAGATTGAAAAGCGGGTCGATGTCATCAAGGTCTTTTTCTATACCGATGACAAGATCGTCTACCGGGAACTTGCTCTTTATAAGATTTCTACGGATCGCTTTCTGGGGTGTAACGATATCGAGGGGCTGCTCTCCCGCCATGGGGCGCGGATCGTCGAGATGAACCGGAAGTTTACGGTTATCCAGAAAACCGGCTATACGGAAGAGACCCAGGCCCTGTACGGAGAACTTGAAAAGTTTGAGATCCTTCAGTTCGTCCGGTCCGGCCGGATAGCCGTATCGCGGGCGGTCCAGGAGCCCGTGTTCAAATTCCTGGAAAAACGGGAAAAAGCAAGAAAACAACTTAATAAATAAATAATTATGGCAATCATCAATTTCGGCGGAGTAGACGAAAAGGTCGTCACCCGCGAGGAGTTTTCCCTCGAAAAAGCACGTGAGGTTCTTAAAGATGAGACCATCGCCGTCATCGGTTACGGCGTCCAGGGCCCCGGACAATCTCTCAATCTGAGAGACAACGGTTTCAAGGTGATCGTAGGTCAGCGTAAAGGAAAAACCTATGACAAGGCGGTTGCGGACGGATGGATCCCCGGCGAGACTCTTTTTGAGATCGATGAAGCATGCCGGAGGGGTACGATTATCCAGTACCTGGTCTCCGACGCTGCCCAGATTGAAGTCTGGCCGACGGTCAAAAAGAACCTGACTCCGGGCAAGGCGCTTTATTTCTCCCACGGCTTCGGCATTACCTACAATGACCGCACCGGGATCGTCCCGCCGGAGGATGTTGATGTCATCATGGTGGCTCCGAAGGGTTCCGGCACCTCTCTCCGCCGGCTGTTCCTCCAGGGCCGCGGCGTCAATTCGTCCTATGCTGTCTGGCAGGATGCGACCGGACGCGCCCTTGAGCGCACGCTTGCACTCGGAATCGGAGTCGGTTCGGGCTATCTCTTTGAAACCGATTTCCAGCGGGAAGTCTATTCCGATCTGACCGGAGAGCGCGGAACCCTGATGGGTGCGATCCAGGGCATTCTCCTGGCCCAGTACGAGGTGCTCCGTTCGCATGGACATACCCCTTCCGAGGCCTTTAACGAGACGGTCGAGGAACTGACCCAGTCCCTGATGCCGCTCTTCGCGGAGAAGGGAATGGACTGGATGTATGCCAACTGTTCGACAACCGCCCAGCGGGGTGCGCTCGACTGGATGGGACCTTTCCATGATGCGACGAAGCCCGTTTTCGAAAAACTGTATGAGAAGGTCGCCAGCGGCGAGGAAGCCCAGATTTCGATTGACGCCAATTCCAAACCGGATTACAGGGAAGGCCTTGAGAAAGAACTGAAGGAACTCCGGGAAAGCGAACTTTGGCGTACCGGTGCCGCCGTCCGCGAACTCCGTCCTGAGAAGTAGCGGTTATGGCGGACAAGGTCTATATATTCGACACGACACTCCGCGACGGGGAGCAGGTGCCCGGATGCCAGCTCAATACGGTTGAGAAAATCCAGGTTGCCAAGTCGCTGGAACTTCTCGGCGTCGACGTGATCGAGGCGGGTTTCCCTATTTCGAGCCCCGGTGACTACAATTCTGTCATCGAGATTTCGAAGGCGGTGACCTGGCCGGTCATCTGTGCCCTTACGCGCGCAGTGGAAAAGGATATCGATGTTGCCGCCGAAGCCCTCCGGTATGCCCACCGCAAACGGATCCATACGGGAATCGGAACGTCCGACTACCATATCCGCTATAAGTTTTCTTCGACCCGTGAGGAGATCCTTGAACGGGCTGTACGGGCGGTCAAATATGCCAAACGCTATGTCGAAGATGTCGAATTCTATGCGGAAGATGCCGGACGGACCGACAACGAATACCTCGCGCAGGTCGTGGAAGCCGTCATCAAGGCCGGAGCGACAGTCGTTAATATTCCCGATACGACAGGTTACTGCCTGCCGGAAGAATACGGCGCGAAAATCAAGTACCTCTGCGACCATGTGGACGGTATCGAAAATGCCATTATTTCAACCCATTGCCACAACGACCTCGGGATGGCGACGGCCAATACGATGGCCGGTCTGCTGAACGGAGCCCGGCAATGTGAAGTTACGATCAACGGCATCGGCGAGCGCGCCGGGAATACAGCCCTCGAGGAGATTGCGATGATCCTGCGTTCCCACAAGGATATCGATCTCGAAACGAATATCAATACCCAGCGGATCTACCCGTTGAGCCGGATGGTTTCCGGGTTGATGAACATGCCGGTCCAGCCGAACAAGGCGATTGTAGGAAAGAATGCTTTCGCTCATTCTTCGGGCATCCATCAGGACGGGGTCCTGAAAGATACCAGCACCTATGAGATCATCGATCCGAAGGATGTCGGTATCGACGCCAACTCAATCGTCCTGACAGCCCGGAGCGGCCACGCCGCCCTCAAATACCGGCTCAAGGTCCTGGGGGTGAATCTGTCCGAAGAAAAGTTGGACCAGGTCTATGAGGATTTCCTCGTCCTGGCGGACAAGAAAAAGGTTCTCCACGACGACGATCTTCTCATGCTGGCGGGAGCAGACCGTGCCCATGACCGTCATATTAAGGTCGACTGGCTCCAGGCGACAAGCGGGATCGGCATGAAGCCGGTCGCCTCGATCGGGCTCGACATCTCGGGCGAAAAATTCGAAGCGGCTGCAACCGGCAACGGTCCGGTCGACGCGGCCATCAATGCCCTCCGTCAGATTATCCGCCGCCATGTAACGATCAAGGAGTTTACCATCCAGGGTGTGACCCAGGGGTCCGACGACTGCTGCAAGGTCCACATGCAGGTCGAAAGCGAAGGACGCCTCTATTACGGATTCGGCGCCAGTA